>ERZ773259.2372-NODE-2372-length-12133-cov-24.799553_pt1 | contig 12133 bp, 16 predicted proteins | sample MGYA00511961_ERZ773259 | MGnify/ENA primary metagenome ERZ773259 (study PRJEB29015, sample SAMEA2737775) | human gut metagenome | biome: human gut; feature: human-associated habitat; material: faeces | place: China | collected 2012 ...
TCTTTTTCGACCACTGCTTTACCAGTAGCGGCTCTAATGTCGCCAAATCGTTAATCCCTGCAATCACTCTCGCACCGGAACATATCGGGCATTTTTCTCCATTAGAACGAGCCTTAACGCTTGTCTGCCATTCGTGACCGCAAGCACCTCTCCACCATACTTTTTTATTTGAACCAAAGGTAATATCATCAGGTGTAAGCGGTATGTTCTTCTCCGACCACTCCGAAACAAGCTCCGGGTGTACTTCTGCTAAACTGTTGTTCATAGCCAAACCTCAACCTCCTTGTGCTTAGAGTATATGAAGTTTTGGCTTTATCTTGTAGTTTGCGAATATCCGTATAAATAGAAAAAGCCCTTTGAGAAAAGGATTTCTCCTCTCTCAAAGGGTAAATTGAAAAACTTGAATCTGTACTACCGAATAAAATTAGTCAGTATTTTTTCTTCTGTATCAGGCATTTCAATTCCTTGCTTTTTTCCAAGTGCAATACATTTTAATAACCATGCCATATTATTGGCAAGTGTTCTCATTGTCTGCATTCCCTCTAAATCCTGTCTCACATCATCCGGTGTAAATCCGTGTACCTGATTCCAATACTGCGATGAAACAACAGGCATACTATTCATCGTAAAGTACTTGTTTAACTGATCAAAGGTTGCTGATGCTCCACCACGTCTACAGCTAACAACAGCAGCACCAAGTTTTCCCTCAAACTTACCACTTCCTGCAAAAAATGCTCGGTCAAGAAATGATGTAATCTGTCCACTTGCCCCTGCATAATAAACCGGAGAGCCTAATACGATTCCGTCTATTTCCGGCAGCTTTGCAATGAATTCATTAACACGGTCATCAACAAAACATTTCCCGGTTTTTTGACAGTTTCCACAGGCGATACAACCTGCTATTGGCTTTACACCTAAATACATCATCTCTGTTTTAATTCCATTTGCCTCAAGGGTATCTGCAACTTCTTTTAATGCTGTGTATGTGCATCCTTCCTTGTGAGGACTTCCATTTATCAATAATACTTTCATCGTAACCTCCTTAAAAATCTGTATAGGATGCTGTATCTTGCATTTCATCCATTAGCTGTACTGTGTTTAAGGCAATTTCTCGAATTCCGTTACAGCAATCTGTTCCCATTGGAAGGGATTCCGGTGGATTATCCATTTCTGCAACCTTGATATAGAGTTCTGCGGCTTTCTTTGGATTACCTGCTTGCGTTCCATTTTGTCCATTATAAAAATCCATATTTTCATCATAAAGGTCTTGATATGGGGAGTGTTCCGCTATATCTGTTTTATGTGAAGCCCCAAAAAACTCTGTTCTCATAAATCCGGGTTTTACATCCGTAACGTGAATTCCGAATTGCTTAACCTCCATTGCCAATGTTTCAGAAAGAGCCTTTACAGCGTGCTTTGTCGCACAATATGGACCGGATAAAGGACCGACATTATAGGCACCCAAACTGCTCACATTAAAAATATGACCGCTGTTCTGTTTTCTCATTATCGGTAATGCAGCTCTGATAACATTTAGCAGTCCAAAAACATTGATGTCAAATAGTTCTCGAACAGCTTTATCACTCATTTCTTCAATCGTTGCCAAATGTGTATATCCTGCATTATTGACCACTACATCCACTCTTCCGAATTTCAACACTGTCTTTTTCAATGCGGTTTTTACGCTTTCTTCATCTGCAAGATTCATTGAGAGTGGTAAAAACTGTTCACTTTCATTTCCAAAAGCTTCTATTAAAGCCTGCTTGTTTCTACTCGTCGCTGATACCATATAACCTTGTTCCAATAATTCGTTAACCAATGCGTGTCCTAACCCTTTGGAACATCCTGTAACAAACCATACTTTCTTATTTTTCATTTTTCTTCCTGCCTTTCCAAATTAACTTCTGCATATATTCGTGACTCCATTCGTCTTCCTTGCCGGCTAAAAGTTTTGCATAATGGTCAACTTTTCTATCCAACACTTTTATTCTCAGCTTCAAGTTTTCAATTTCTTCCAGTGTCTTTTCTCGCTGTTTGGACATAATCTCGAACCTTTGCTGTAATGTAGAATCACCCTGCTGATACAATTCAATGTATCTTTTTATTTCTTTTAAAGGCAATCCTGTATCCCTAAGTGAAATACTGACAAAAAGCCATTCTAATTCCATATCATCAAAAATTCGCTGATTATATGAATCTCGTTTTGTTCCCGGTATCAATCCCTGGTCATCATAATATCTGACTGTATGAACTGAAACTCCAAGAATATCAGCTACTTCCTTTACTGTATACATAGTCTTTGCCTCCTTAATTGCAGTATACAGCATTCGAGTTACTCGAATGCAAGAAGTTTTTTAAAGAGTGCAGGATTTTATTAAAATCTATACACTCTTACTCCTAATTTCTTTACAAATTCAGATTTGCATTTCCATTCATTTTAGAAAATGGGCAATCCCGATTGGGACTGCCCATTCATCTTGAAAATTATGCGATTTTTTCTTGCTTGCACCGATTTCTGCATCAATTGATGTAAGTTTGATGTAAATCGCTGTTTTTTCAGTTTTTTATCAAATGAAGTACGTCCCGTCTATTTGATAAAACGGTACATCTTTACATCATCTTAATAGAGCTTTGCACCTGCTGGAATGTGGTCATCAACCATCAGAAGGTTCAGTCCTTCGTGACCGTCTTCCTCGTGTACTGCTGAAATCAGCATACCTTCGGAATCAATTCCCATCATCTTTCTTGGTGGCAGGTTCACGATAGCAATTGCTGTCTTACCAACCAGTTCTTCCGGCTCGTAATACTCGTGAATACCGCTTAAAATCACACGGTCTTTGCGTTCTCCGTCATCTAATGTAAACTTCAGAAGCTTCTTTGACTTCGGTACTGCTTCACAAGCTAAAATCTTAACTGCACGGAAATCAGACTTACTGAATGTATCGAAATCTACCATTTCTTCAAAGATTGGCTCAATCTTTACGTTGGAGAAATCAATCTTTTCAGATTCAATTTTTACATTTTTTTCAGGTGCTTCAGAAGCTGTATTATTTACATCATTTTTCTTATTTACACCATCTAAGGACTTCATTGTCGGGATTATAAATTGACCTAATCCATATAAGTCCATACTGTGTAATCTGAAACTATTTTATTGTTTTATCTTCCTTAAGACTATCCATATTTATCCATCAAAAACCACTAATTTGATGTCAAATTGATGTCTTTTTTTTATTTGATGTCAATTTTTATTTTTCCATTTTAAGTAAATAAAAACTATTCTAGAAAATATCAAATTTTTTTTGCATACTGTTCACTGCCTTCAGTTTGGCTTCATCATTTGCTTCTGCATAAATATTAAGAGTAGTACCAATATCTGCATGTCCCATAATATCTTGTGCTACTTTTATATTTTCTTCCACCTCACAAAGTCTTGTACAAAAGGTATGTCTCATATGATGACAAGAGAAATGCGGAATCAATATTGGTGCCCGCTTTTCCTTTTTCGCTTTTACAATTTCCTCTGCATTATGAGATTCATAAATTCTTCGAATTGCTCGGTTAATCGTTGATGGATTATGTAATCCTCCATTCCGATTTGCAAATATAAATCCACTCATCCCATCACATACTTCTATATTAAATCCCCGTTCTTTTTGTGCTTCATACTCATCTCTGAATGCTTGATAAACAGCATCCATCATGGGGACTGTCCGTTTTCCGGCTTTTGTTTTCGGTGTTGATACATGAAATTCAGCTTTTCCATTTTCCATCATTCGATATATAACTGCATGATTTATACTAATCTGACGCTTTTCATAATCTAAGTCATCCCACCTTAATCCTATCACCTCACCAATTCTACATCCCGTTCCAAATAATACTGTAAACAGTGGCAACCAGTGATTATATAACGGACTACTCGCTGTATATTCCATAAATGCTTTTTGTTGTTCTCTTGTCAATGCATGTCGGGTACCTCTCTCCCAGCTGTTACTTCTTTTTATTTCTGCCATAACTCCCTCTGATGGGTTTACTCGTATAATCCCATCCCTTACTGCCATTCTAAACGTAGGGTGAAGTAATGTATGAATATTATCAATCGTTACTGGTTTGAACCCTTTTTCATTTATCAAATGATAGTAATAAAGCTTCACATCTGAATACTTGATATCTCCAATATATCGCTTACCAAAATTGTCTCTTACAAAATGATCATACATATATTTATAAGAAACTCTGGTTTGTGGCTTCAAATCATATTTTGTTGCCATATATCGATCAAATACTGTATTTAATGTTGCTTTACCGGATACATAAGTATCTAGTCCATCTAGCTGGTCCCGAACTATTTTTTTCTCTTTTTCTCTTAACTCTAACAAATCCACCGCATAAATGACCCTTCGTGTCCCATTAGGGTCTTTATACTGATAAATATATCTTTTATCACTCTTTCTTTGACTCTCACCCCGCCGTAATGCTCTACCTTTATTATCCTTTCTCGCCTTCGCCATTTAGCAACCACCTTTCCACTATGGAAAAGATATCTTGCTAGCTATCACATACAATTTTGTTTCTCTTGTAATGCTCTAAATCCATCAACTAGTGTTTGTGTTATGGTTAGATTATGTTTCTTCGCATACTCTACTATCTCTGCATGCTCCTCCTTCGTCAGTCGCATAAAAACGCCCTCACTCCTAGGATTTTCTAACCTTGGTCTCCCGGTTCTTGCCAACCGCATCACCTCCGTTTCATAATCTATTTCCATTATACATAATGTATATCAAAAATTCAATTATTTTTTTGATATACACTTTCTCTATCTTTCCCACAGTTTTAAATTCTTGCTATACTCTGAACAATTCTAAATATTCTTCAAATACTCTGGTATTTACAAGTGTCAATCGATTGATTTTATATACAGCATGAGCCTCTTGAGCTAACTTCATGAAAGTGTGCTTACACATAGAATATCTTTTAGCCCCTTCTTCATATCTTACAAATTCATTCTTACTTACATTACTTTGCATAAGAATCTCCTCTCGTTGTTATGGTTCTTACTTTTTAGAATTTTTTATTCTTCGACAGATTCACTTTTTCCAAATAAAAACAGCCTACCCTATCAGAGTCTGCCGTTTCCTCTTTACGACACCGTGTCATAAAGTTTCTTTATGATTCTCGTATTTTTCGACTGCAATTTTCTTCCAGTTTTCCGGGAATCCCATTTTATATAAAACTGTCTCATATATTGGGTGTTTCCCAAAACATTGTTTTAATTCCGTATAGAACAAAGCAAAATCTTCTTCTTGTAGAAAAATCTTTAAAATAATGACCTGTGCAAACAAATCCTCTTTTCCAAAGCAATACCTCCCTGCTTTTCTTGGAATCTGCAACCTTTTATGAATTGACATATCCAGTAGTGCATCTTGTGTCCTGAAGTCAAACAAACGGTCATTATGTGCACATACATTCCGGAATTTTGTCATGATTGATAGCATTCTTTCCACTTCATTCACCCTGACTGTTCCAAAATCTTTACAGACTTGAATCTTTACACGTCCTTTCTGGCAGGCATAAAGTTTCGATACCTGTCCAATTGTCAATACATTAATCAATATCCAAAACGGCACCGATTGATATTTCTTTATATAGTGTTGAATATACGAGCAATTACTTTTCTCATTCAGTTGCTCTGATATCTTTTTTATTACATTTCTAATATTGGGAATCTTTTTTCCAGCCTGTAAGTAATTGGCAGGATCCAGATATGCTTCCTGATGTTCTCCATAAATTGCACAAAAGTGATATGACAAAGAAGATTTGATTGTTTGTTCACAGATTAAAATATATTTTAGAAATACGCTGCGAAGATCATGATCAAAACTATATAATTCATAGACATCCTCAAACCTTACTCCCAATTTAAATTTATTAGTATGTAGATCTTTAAATATCTGTTTATATCCATTGATCAATGCAAAATAGCCAATTTTGAAAAGAATCTGTTTTGCATATTTCTGATCTTCAATTAACAGCTGTTTTTGTTCTGACAGAAATGAAATCTGCTCATCATATGTCAGAAACCGTTTTCCGCTCAATTTCACCTATCTCCTCATAAATGGCGAAAGGCCCCCCGTAGGAAGCCTTCCGGACTACGGGCTTCACAAGTTTCCGTAGTACGATCATACGTATTCTATTCTTTTCCAAAAAGCCTGTCAAGAGAAAATACTCCTTATTTCTCTTCCTTATCACAATTTAAGACGTTTTATTTTGGGTTCCTTTATATTTCGCTGAATTTTCTTTTCCACTGGTTCTTTTATTTTTTCAGTGATCTTTTCCTTTGCCCTTTCTTCCTTATTCAAGCGCAATTGTTTTTGCTTGGAATCATAAAACTGAACCTTATCTGAAAGCAGATCTTCTTTTGAAACCTGCGTTGCGTTAATTTCTGCTACAACCTGCCCTAAGTCTTCTTTCGCTATAGTTCCATTATCTGGTATAAGAATCACTTCATGAACAGAAGACGGAAGAACATAATAATCTTCCCTTAAAATATCTCCTACTTGTGCCAGTAATTCTTCCTGCACCAGTGCATTCGCTCCATTTATCTTACTGGTATTCGTCAATACATACATTGCTTTCTCCGAAGGCCCGCTTGCATCCGCATTCAAAAGCAAGTTGATCGGCTCACGGTCAAACACCATGGAATTTACCAAGTTTTCCATATTATATAAGCCATACCCTCTATTACGATCTGCTAAAAGTGCATCTTGGTGTAATTGCTCTACAGAAACACCCCACATTTCCAAATTGGATTTACTTACCGGAATACTTGCAGTACCAAATTCATTTTGTTCCCATATTACGCTATACAATGCCGTAAGCTCACCACAACTTTTGTGTGCATATTTTTCCAAATATTTTACATTGTTTTCCGGATCACACATCTTGATTGTCAAATTTTCTTTCACCGCATCATAATCAAGAAAATTCCTTCTGTCAAACGGTATTTCTTCTCCTTGCATGCACTGCTCCGCAACTTGATTCATAATCTCATTCATGGATTCCCCATTTTGATATTGTTGTTCAAAATTATCTAAGTGAATCATCGGTGCAGCGTCTTCTCCTTCTCTTCGAATCATCAGACTTTCTAAAATCCGGTCATTACTCTTTATCGTTTGCTGAATCTGAATTTCAGCATTTGCATAAGAGTCTGGCAGATATTCCCGAATATGGTTTTTTACATATTCTGTAAATTCTGGATTCATATTAATTTTTCCTCCTTCTCTTTTGCTTTCACGTTTCCTGTATTGATTTTTTCCTGATAACTTATAAGTCGATTTTTCTGTTCTTCTCGTACTTTTTGCTTCATTTCTTCATGGTTTTCAAATTCTATCTCCATTTACTTCTCCTCTTTTGTCATTGATGTTTTTTCGTACTACACGGGTAAATGTCCTCTATCACCTCGTGTTATTTTTTATCCTGCAGGTTACTGTCAGGGCAACAGTTCACATTGGAATTACACCATCTTTTTCAGACCGGTTTTTATCCGGAAGTATCATTATCCAGAAACAGAGTCTTCGCTATAGGCTCCCTCACTCCTATTTGCTACATGGATAGTTCCCGCTCCTGCCTTTGTCTTCACTGTAAATTTTCTGATTCGACACTTTACGACACAATGTCATAAAGTCGCACAAAAACAATCCTGGCGTATCTGCAGCTCAGCTCGTCTGTTCCATACGTCCTGCAGGATATCTCTCTATTCTGTTTTCAATGTGCAGTTGCTGTCCTCTCCGGAAAGGGAACGGATTAAACCAGCTCTTTCGGAAGAATCTTAAAATTCACGATCTTCTCAATCAATTTTGCCCGGATTCTCAGCCTCATGAACTCATCCACTTGGTCATGCTCACTTCCATCTGCCAATTTGATTTTCCTTTTACATAACTCATTTATGTAGGGATCATAATATTCCAAAACATAATTGACAGATTCAGCATCTCCTGAAATTGCTGACATGATAACTTCATACGGCAATGCTTTCTTTCCATTACTCATACATTTCCTCCAATATCTGTCTCATCAGCTTTAAAGAAACTTGCTTATGGTAGTGAATCGTACTTTGTACCAAATGTAGATCGGATGCGATTTCCGTCTCTGTCATGTCCAAAAAATACAACATCAACAAGATTTCCCGTTTCTTTTCCGACAGTTTCTGAAATGCTTCTGCAATCTGTAGATCATTGACTTCCACTGCTTTTCCCATGACCTGAAAATACCTTCGATCAAAACAATACTTATCCATAGAATACAGTTGTTCCAATTCTTGCCTGGTCAATTCTGAAAACAAGCTTTCTTTCGATTTCTGTCTTGTCAGATCTCTCCAGCAATGCTTTACTTCCCCTTTTATGGTCTTTTTACAATAGGTGTCAAACTTCATTTGTACCTGTTGTTTTTGTTTGGGAGATAGTTCCATTCGGATCACCTCCCTTCTGCAGAACGCAGTTATTAAAAAGTGGCTTCTCCCTTTCATAGAGGAAAGCCACTTTTAGGGTTCAATTATCGAAAAAAACAAAAATTTTTACTATTCCCATCAGATTGTATTGACATATATCTTTTGTATTGATATAATACAAATACGGAAAGGGTAGGAGGGATTCATGAAATTCAGTAACAAAAGAACTCTACAATATAGCGACCAGTTCAAGAAAAATCACATGACCTCTAAACAAGATTTACTAAAAAAATTTGATTGTATTATCAAAACTGTTAATCAAAAATCTCAAGATGATACGAGACATTCTGCTGCTTATTACCATGTTGTAAATGAACTATTAAAAAAATTCCAAAAAAAATTAGTGAGTACGAGACTATTTACTGAGCTTGAAGATTGGTGGGCCTATGAACTTACATTATCTTATGATGGTATCTATTTATTCTGTAATCACTATAACTTTCGTGGACTTGCACCAGATAACAAACTGGATATGGTTTGCGATCAGGAATTCATTCTTCTATCTGTCAAATCAGAGTTATTAACCGTGGAACAATACGCGGAACAGTACGGTGTTGAATCCGTAACTGTACGTCAATGGATACGAAGGGGAAAAATAAGGACTGCTACTAAATATGGCAAAGAATGGAGAATCCCTATTCTTACAGAACCACCAACAAGGGGATATTCACCGGCATCTTATAGTTGGAAACAACCACTGACTGAATTACCAAAAGGCTACGAATTTTTAGCTGCATATGACAAGGTTCTAATTCTGCAAATTCCTGAAGCCAAAAGACAGTACCAGCTATTTTTTTCAACAACTGACAACATAGAAATCAAAAAATGTATACAAGTAACAGAAGCAGAAAAAGAAAAATTAGAATTATTTCTCATTGCACATCCACTGGTAAAGTATGATATGGATTTTTTGCGAACAGACTGACAGAGACCGTATTAAACAATAAGGAAAATATCCGGACTGAAATAAAGAATATCTTAGAAATCCCAATAATCTTATCTATACGATCGAGCGTATTGGTATCTAGATATTACATATCTTGTTAGTCAAAATTTATAGTAACCCTAAAAATGTATAATCCTAATTAACGGACAATATTAAAGAGAGGAGAATTTTCAATGACAAAAAGAGAAGCTGCAGTAATGGAAGTATATACAGGAACTGTAATGTTAGAGGGGGACGATACAAAATACACCCAACAATATATTGAAAAATTGCTTGGCAGACCATTTTCATATATCGAATTCCTAAATGAAAATTTTACAGCTGAATTGAAAGAACGAGCTAAGCCAGATTTTATTAAAATCTGCAGAAACGCAACGGATGATTAATAGGAACTGCTCGTTTATCGAGAAGTTCTCATTCTTAGATTTTCAATAAATTTGTATATTCCTTTACACATCGGAATATCTAAATTTTGGGGGGCATAGGATCAAAAGGACACTATAAAAATCCCCCCTTCTTATAAATCATATTAAAGGAGATTTACTTATGACCAAACGTGAAGCGGCTGTACTGCAAGCATACACGGGATTTAAAATGTTAGAAGGATTCGATCAAGAATATGCAGAACAATACATTAACGAATTGTTAGGTGAACCTTGTACATCACCACATCAATTATTAACACCAAAAGAATTTTACACAAAAGTAAAAGAATTAAGCAAACCTGATTTTATTAAAATATGTCAGAACTTAACAGATGACTGATAAACCATAAGAGTATATTGAGAGCAACTTTTTATCGGCGGTCGGATTTGACCGCCGATTTTAGGTTATTTTTTATGAAAAATTATTCGAAGTTTACTGTCTAAATACTGGTTGCTTTGCAGCCATCTAAAAAATGGACATAAAAAACTCCAAATCTGATTCGGTAAGCGCAAAATATTCCTACATCACTCATCAATTACTTTTCATTATTACAGCATCCTGCTTTTCAAATTTTCCCTCGTATAAATAATCAATGAATCTTTGAGCAGTATTGAAATTCATTTTTTGTTTGATAACTTATGTTTGTAATATAACAATATTTACAGCGTAAATTGCAATCTTCCGTTACTACAAATGTAATTGTTTGCGCTCTCTCATGTCCATATGCATTCCTTTTGTATAATTATAGCTTCTCGAAATCTTCAGTCCTTATTTCACAAATTCTTCACTTTTTAACACTTGACAAATCACCCAAATTTGCATCGAAGCCACTTGTTTTTATTTTAGTTGGCTGGCTAAGGTTCTTTTATTACCAGTTAACATTGCTGCTTATCAAAATACTTTCATAACATAAAAGAGCATTTTAGATTATAACGTGCATTCTGATGCTTTAATCTCTCTACGACAGATCCTATCACTGGGAACGAATCCCAGATTCCAATTCCCGGTTTTCTGCTATCGCAAACATGAAAATATCGCACTTTTTTATGTTCCTCAATCCTAAACATACTGAACATTTCTCCTATATGAATGATTCACAATCGATGAATACGATATTCCTGTTTGTAAGATAGAGTTACGCACGCATCAAGATGGCTATGAAGCCGCTAAACACTGAGTGAATTTCAAAAATCCTTATTAAGCATAGTTTCCACTTGTCCATTTCTCGCAATTTTTTCTGCATGATATTTAGTTGTCACATTTCAGAGAGAATCTCACTTATTCAAATTCAGAGAAGTTATAATTCTTTATATAATCCCATCCAAAACCGAAGTAATTCTAACGTAGGAATCACCTATATAAAATTCAGCATATTATTCTTTTAAGGAACCTTCCAAAACAGAATAAATAAATGCTAACTTATACTCTCTTCTGGTTAAAGTATTTAATATCTTTCTTCCTGTATTTATAGGTACATTCAGAGTTTCAATACCTGTGTCAATATCGTTATTCACATATCTTAGTTTAAACAATACAAACAGAACTTCAGTTTTATCATAACTTTGGGCTAATTCAAGACTTTTTTTTAAATATTTGAAGAGTTATTTCACTTTTGCTATCTTCAAATATTTCAGACAATTCTTTAAAGAGTTTACTTTCTACTTTTAAGGCTCCCATCATTACTCATCCTTTCTTCTTTTAGCTTTTTCTAAACAAAATTTTATAACTTTCTTTTTTATCCTTCAAGAATCTGACCTTCATATACAAATTATTGACCTCGAAAAGATCCCCCCTTTATGATCACCTGACATCATATAAGAAAACTCTAACTTTCGATAAATACTTTGATACTTCAAGTAAACAAACAGAATCAGTGTAATGACCTTGTAATATTTAATCAAATCTTATGGTCTGATGTATAATAAAAAAACGGCGGTGATTCCTATGGCAAGCCCACCAAAAAATATAATATCCATCCTACAGAAAAAAATTAAAAACATTGAAACCTGTTATCTGCAAGAAACAAACTTCAAAAAGGATCCGCAGTAGATGCCAGATCATTCTCAATCTGGGCGAGACTCACTGGATGCATTCTGGAATTAGCTGGATTAACAACGTCCAAACAAGGAAACTCGTTTAGCGAAAGCGGTGAACTATGCCCAAAATCAGAAAGACACTTTAATGACCTATCTGGAAAACGGTCACTGCAGTCTTTCTAATAATCTCAGTGAGAATGCAATCCGACCATTTAC
>ERZ773259.2381-NODE-2381-length-12100-cov-3.308842_pt1 | contig 12100 bp, 9 predicted proteins | sample MGYA00511961_ERZ773259 | MGnify/ENA primary metagenome ERZ773259 (study PRJEB29015, sample SAMEA2737775) | human gut metagenome | biome: human gut; feature: human-associated habitat; material: faeces | place: China | collected 2012 ...
GGTCCGAATAATCTTTCTTTAGGGGCATTTTTCGGATAGCGATACGGTGTCCATCCAGAGAAACTACCTTCAGACAGTTATTTTTGATCTCAAAAAGTTCACCGGTCATAAGCTTATTGTTCTCATTTACAGCAATAGAAAAAATAGTCTGGCGAATCATTTCTTTCAGTGTGTACTGAGAGATCGTCAGTGGTTCATCCTTTTCGATCATCGGTAAATAAGCAAAATCTTCTCCTGATTTTCCGGGGATATTGAATTTTGCTTTTTCACAGGTAATGGTTGCTGCATATTTATCATCAGTTTTAATGGTAATATCATTATCCGGAAGTCGTCTGATGATTTCATAGAAGATTTTTGCATCAAGAGCAACTTTACCTTTTTCTTCAATAGTACCCTCAACGATAGTTTCAATTCCCAGCTCCATATCGTTGGTGGTAAATTTGATCTGGTTTGTGGTTGCATCCATAAGAATACATTCCAGGATCGGCATTGTGGTTTTTGATGGAACTGCTTTGAGTGCGATACTTACACTTTTTAACAGACTTGATTTGGAGCAGATGATTTTCATAGTGTGTATAACTCCCTTTCTGAACAAATTGTGGTTTTTATAAATATATTTATAGAAAAAATCCGCCGTAACAGCCGTAGGGGGCCAGATTTTGTGAAAAACTCCCGCAGGCCTGATGTTTTCAGGGGTTTTCCGTTGGGATAACTTTGTGTAAAAGTGGTAGTTTCGCATGTGAATAACCCGGGGATAAAATTACCGCCGCGTTTTGGCAAAAAAGTTGTACACATCTCTCCACATACAATCAACACGTTATACACCAGTAATGTGGAAAACTTCCCTAACCTTGTGGATTAATCTTCTTTTTTAATATATCAATGGTATTTTTTAAGTTATCGTCGTTCTGCAATTCGTTTTCGATCTTTTCAATACCGTGCATAACGGTGGTATGGTCACGGTTTCCGAGAGCTTTTCCGATATTTTTCAAAGGTGTGGATATGATCTCACGGCAGAGATACATGGAAACCTGGCGGGGCATGACGATCTTGGAGTTTCGTTTGTTTCCGCTTAAGTCCGCAGGTGTGACTCCGTAATGCTCTGCAACAACGGAGATGATGTATTCCGGTGTGATCACTTTTTTCTCATCCGGAGAAATAATATCCTTCAGTGCCTGCTCTGCCAGCTCCAGAGTTACTTCCTTTTTTTCAAGTTTGGCTCCGGCCATGACCTTGTTGAAGGCACCTTCCAGCTCACGGATATTGGATTTGATATTGGTAGCGATATATTTGATAACATCTTCACTGATGCTGTAGCCGTTCATTTCTTCATTTTTATGAAGGATCGCCATTCGGGTTTCGTAGTCAGGCAGCGTGATATCTGCGATCAGACCCCATTCGAACCGGGAACGGAAGCGCTCTTCCAGGATTTCCATATCCTTTGGTGGTTTATCAGAGGATATGATGATCTGCTTTTTGGCACTGTGAAGACTGTTAAATGTATGGAAAAATTCCTCCTGTGTGGATTCTTTTCCTATAATAAATTGAATATCATCGACGAGAAGAACGTCGATATTTCTGTATTTTTCACGGAATTTACTCATTGCCGTGTTATTTCCGTTTCGGATGGTTTCGATCAGCTCGTTGGTAAATTCCTCACTGGTTACATACAAAACACGGCTGTTTTCGTCGTGTTCCAGAATGAAATGAGCGATGGAATGCATAAGATGCGTCTTACCAAGACCGGCTCCGCCATAGATAAACAGTGGATTGTAGGTATCTCCCGGTGATTCGGCAACTGCAAGAGCTGCGGCCTGGGCGAATTTGTTATTACTTCCTACAACGAAGGTGTCGAAGGTGTATTTTGGATTTAAATGCGCCTCTTCGTAACGTGTATCCTGAACCTGTTTATCATAAGAAGTGTTTTTTTCTGTTTTTTTGGGGAGATCTTTTTCCAGAACGAAGCGAACCTCGCATTCTTCCATGCCTGTCAGTACACAGATAGTAACCTGGAGAGGTATTTTGTAGCGTTTACTGATGTAATTGACTCCGATCGCTGCCTGCTCAGAGGGAACAACCACTGTTATCAGCTTTCCGTCAACCTCATAAACTTTCAGCGGCTTGAGCCAGGTATTAAAAGGGACATCAGTCACCTCATATTCAGATTTGACAGTTTGCAGGATCTCCTCCCATTTTTCAATAACAGTGTCCATTTTTTCCTCCCATGAGTATTATAATAACCCCAGTCTGCGACTGGAGATAGATATCCTTTTATATATTACAATGAAAATGGGGTTTTCGCAATGGAAAATCCTTGAGATTTTGGGGAAAAGAATGTGGATAATGTGGGGAAATTACTGTGGATTAGGGTGGATTATTGTGGATAAGAGTCCTGTAGGTTTCCATAAGTCGAGAATTGGTGGAAAATGTGGAAGAATTATGTGTATAAAAAAATCCACCTTATAAATACCGCAAATAAAGGTTTTTTTTGAAAACGATGTGAACAAACCCTCCGAAAAAGTGGATAGATTTCCGGTCAATCCACAAGTTATCCACAAGTTATCCACAAAATGTGGATAATGTTACGTAAACCATAAGCGCTTTCCACATAAGAGAAAAAAATAAATACCGTAAGGTGGGGGTATTTTACAGAACCCTTGATTTTATCGGGTTTTTTGCAATTTTTACTTGACGAAAAGGAGGTTTATTTATATAATTGAAACGATGTTCTGAATGATAAGTTATTTCATAACAATTAAAAATAGATAAAGGAGGTGCTTTACCTATGAAGATGACATTTCAGCCAAAAAAGAGATCCAGAGCTAAGGTTCACGGCTTCAGAGCTCGCATGAGCACAAAGGGCGGACGTAAAGTATTAGCTGCAAGAAGATTAAAAGGAAGAAAACAGTTATCAGCATAAGCTGCAAGACCGCATTTATGTGGTCTTTTCTTCTATCCGGAGAAATATCCGCGCAGGCGGAATCTAATTAAGGAGGATTCGTTTGATCAGATCAGAGTCCTTAAAGAAAAATCAAGATTTTAAAGTTGTATATCAGAACGGAACATCGTACGCAAATCGGCTTCTGGTGATGTACGTGCTGAAGAATCAGCACATGAAGAATCGTCTGGGAATATCAGTAAGCAAAAAAGTAGGGAACAGTGTGGTTCGCCACAGACTCACCAGATTGATCAGAGAAAGCTATCGTCTCAACGAAACAGATTTTGACAGTAACCTTGATATTGTAGTGGTAGTGAGAGCCGCAGCCAAGGGCAAGAGCTTTCACGAGATCGAGAGTGCTTTTCTGCATCTTGCAAGAAAGCATCATATAACAGGGAACGAACATGATAAAGAAATTTCTGATTAAGATGATAAGGCTCTATCAAAAATATATATCGCCGATGAAGAGAACGAAATGTCCTTATATTCCCACATGTTCTCAATATGGTTTGGAAGCAATCGAAAAATATGGCGCGTTTAAGGGCAGTCTTCTTGCGGCATGGAGGATTCTGCGATGCAATCCTTTTTCCCACGGAGGCTATGACCCTGTGCCATGAATTATTTTGTGACTGTTCAGCCTTTTCCCGGGCAGAGCAGTTACCGGACTTTTACAATTGAATAAGAAGTCTAGGAGGAAATGAATTTGGAACTGTTTTTAGCAACAAAAACCGGAACTCCTATTATCGGACAGATCGCGTCTGTGATGGGATGGATCATGGATGGCATATATAAGATGCTTGACGGCCTGTTCGGAATCCAGAACATTGGTCTTTGTATCATTATCTTCAGTATTCTTATCTTTGCCTTTATGACACCGCTGCAGATCAAGCAGCAGAAATTCTCCAAGTTAAGTGCGATCATGCAGCCCGAGATCCAGAAGATCCAGAAGAAATATCAGGGTAAAAAGGATCAGGACTCCATGATGAAAATGAACGAAGAAACCCAGGCTGTTTATCAGAAATATGGTGTTTCTCCAACCGGTAGCTGTGTACAGTTAGCCATTCAGATGCCTATTCTGTTTGCTCTGTATCAGGTTATCTATCGGATTCCTGCTTACGTTGGAAGTGTAAAGAACATTTTTACTGGTGTAGTTGACAACCTGGTAGCTGTAAACGGATACACAGATATCCTGCAGCAGTTTATCACAGACCATTCCATGACACGAGTACGTCTCGTTATGGACAGTGCCGGAAATGCTACAAGTAACTCTATTGTTGATTTTCTGTATGCACTTTCTCCTTCCCAGTGGAAAGAGCTGGCACAGATGGATCAGTTTTCAGGATTTTCTGATGCGATCGCAAAAGCATCCGGCAATATTTCCAAGATGCAGGGCTTCTGTGGCCTGAATATCGCAGACCAGCCGCTGTATTATATCATGGAATTCTTCAAAAATCATGGTTCTCTGTTACTTGCGATCGTAGCACTTCTGATCCCGGTTCTTGCATGGGCAACTCAGATGCTGAACCTGAAGCTTATGCCACAGGCTGCAACACAGCAGGCAGACGGAAATGATCAGGCCAGCGCAATGGCAAACTCCATGAAAACCATGAACATGGTTATGCCTCTGATGTCTGCATTCTTCTGTTTCACATTCCCGGTTGGTCTTGGTATCTACTGGATCGCCAGTGCTGTCGTTCGAAGTGCCCAGCAGTTTGCGATCAATCGTCATCTTGATAAGATGAACATTGATGATCTGGTTAATGAGAATATGAAGAAGATCGAAGCGAAGCGTGCGAAGGAAGGACTTCCGCCGCAGAAGATCACCAATCAGGCTCATCAGTCCGCCAAGAATATCAATAAACCTGTGATCAATAAGGGTAACAGCGGAAACAACGGTGCTTCAGACAGAGCACAGAAGGTTGATACTGCTTATGAGAAGGCAAGAAGTGCAAAACCGGGCAGCATCACAGCCAAAGCAAATCTCGTAAGAGACTTTGATGAGAGAAATAAGAAGAAATAATCAGGAACGGAGGGGTTCGTAATGGAGGATTACATTCAGTTTTCAGCAAAAACAAAGAATGAAGCTATCACAAAAGCGTGTCTTGAGCTTGGAACTTCCAGTGACCAGCTTGATATTCAGGTTATCAGTGAAGGCAGCTCCGGATTCTTCGGAATCGGCAGCAAACCTGCCGTGATCAAAGTTCGCAGAATCGAGCCAGTTTCTGATATGCAGGAGATCGATGAACTGGTAGAGTCCGTGAAACTGGACGCTATCAAAGAAGAGAAGAAATTAGAAAAGCCTTTTACTCCGGATGTAAAGAAAGAATCTGCACCGAAAGCAGCTCCTGCAGAGGAGAAGAAGCCGGTGAAGAAAGAAGCTATACAGGTGGAGAAGGCATCCGAAGAAGCACCTGCAAAGGCAGCAGCACCAAAGGAAAGACCTGCAAGGGATTTCCAGGGCAAAGCAAAGCCTGCACGTGAGAAACAGCCAAGAGCTCCAAAGGAGCGTCAGCCGAAGGAAACACGTGAGAGAGCACCGAAGCAGGGCAGACCGGTAGAGATCCTCAGCGATCCGGAGAAGATCAGAGAGGTTGAGGAGAGAGCAGTCGTATTTCTTCGTGACGTATTCGGCTCCATGGATCTTGGAGAAGTGGAGATCACATCGAAATATAACACTGCAGACGGTTCTCTGGATGTGGATTTTGAAGGTGAGGATATGGGTATCCTCATCGGAAAAAGAGGCCAGACACTGGATTCTCTTCAGTATCTGACAAGCCTTGTGGTAAACAAAGGCGAGTCTACCTACATTCGTGTAAAACTCGATACCGAGGACTACAGACGCCGTCGTAAGGAAACTCTGGAGAACCTTGCAAGAGGAATCGCCTTCAAGGTAAAGAAAACCAGAAAACCGGTAGTTCTGGAACCGATGAATCCGTACGAAAGAAGGATCATCCATGCATCTCTGCAGGGCAACCGCTATGTAGAGACAGTCAGTGAGGGAGAAGAACCTTACAGACATGTAGTAGTAAAACTGAAACGCAATAATTGATGATCCACCGGTAAAGCTGTAAGCCGTATCCCGGAGCGTAAGCTCTGTGGGTACGGCTTTTTTTGAGCAGATATGCTCAGATGTGCAATTCATCTCACCACCTGAAGAGGTGGGAGAATTCTTGCTACATTTGTTAAAACAGCAGGGAACTTCAACATATGTATAAAAATGTAATTACAAAGACAGCCTGTAAAATATACAAAAAAGAGAAAAATAATCGATCAAACTTTGTGAGAAAATCAAGTTTCTCGAGAAACCTATTGATTTTCGATAAATCTGGAATATACTAATTTTAGATAAAAGTAGTGATATAGGTATAAAATATATCAAAATGCTAGATGACTTTAATGAAGACAGAGAAAAATTGCATTTTGATATAAAACAAGAAAAACGCTGCTATTTATGCAAGCATAAAGCTATGTTAAAATAGATTTCAGAAAAAAGAAACCAGAGAATAAGTATTGGAGAACCCGGATGGCCATATCAGTTAAATGGGTGATATCCGACTTATCAAATAAAAGGAAAAGGAAGGAGCATTACAAGATGCGCAACAGAAGTAAATGGATCCTCTGTATGGGACTTGCTTTTACCATGGCAGCTTCCGTTACATTGAGCGGATGCGGCACAGGTAAAAAGGACAGCGGAAAGACAGAGATCGAACTTGTGCAGTATAAACCGGAAGCAGTCAAGGCATTTGAAAAGCTGGAAGAAAAATTCAATGCCACTCATGATGATATCCATCTTACCATCGAATCCCCAAACGATGCTATGACTGTGTTGAAGACAAGATTTATCCGTGAGGACAATCCGGATATCATCGGAATCGGAGGCGATGTTAACTTTTCCAATTTTATTGATTCTGATATGCTGATGGATATTTCCGATTATCAGGGACTGGATTCGATCAAAGATGCATATAAAGAAATTGATAAAGCGCTGGAATTCGTTCCGGAAGACGGAGTCTATGCGGTTCCTTACGTGGCCAATGCCGCCGGGATCCTTTACAATCGTGAGCTTTTCAAGGAGCATGGCTGGCAGATCCCGACTACATGGGATGAATTTATGAGCCTTTGCCAGAAAATCCAGGATGCAGGTATCCAGCCGCTTTATTTCGGATTTAAAGATACCTGGACCTGTCTTGCACCGTGGAATTCTATTTCGGTGGATCTTGCACCATCTGATGTATGCCATCAGGTAAACCAAGGAAAAACTACTTTTGAAAAAGAGTATAAGGAAGTAGCAGACCGTATGCTGGAGCTTATCCAGTATGGACCGGATGATCCCTTTGCCTATGATTACAATGGAGCCTGCACCGCTTTTGCAAAAGGGGAAGCTGCCATGTATCCCATCGGAAGCTATGCGATCCCGCAGATCCAGAGTGTAAACCCGGATATGGATATTGATTCTTTTGTGACACCGGCAAGCAATGATCCGTCAGAAAACAAACTGAATTCCGGAGTTGACCTTCAGTTCTGTGTGATGAATGACTGTGAGAATAAGGAAGCTGCCTATGAAGTGCTGGATTTTCTCCTTGAGGATGAGAATATACAGACATATCTGGATGACCAGAAGGCAGTTCCATGCAAAGAGGGTGATTTCACACTTCCCGCTACTCTGGATGGTATGAAGGAATACATAGAAGAGGGAAGAATGGCAGATTACCAGGATCATTATTATCCTACAGAAATGGCTGTGGATGCACAGATACAGACATTCCTGATGAAAAAGGATAAAGATGCATTCCTGAAAAAATTTGATACAGACTGGACAAGATATAACCGTGACATTATCCGTAAAGTACAGGACTATGAGGAGAAGAACGGGGAAGGAGAGAACTGATCATGGGAAAAAAATCTATGAGTGGAAGAAAGCTGACCTTTCTTCTGATCACCATTCCGATCGTGGCATTATTTTTCTGCTTTAACACACTGCCTCTGATCAAGGGTGTGATCTACAGCTTTACGAACTTTAAAGGCTATGGAAGCTATGACTGGGTAGGACTTCGAAACTATAAGGATCTTTTTACAGACAGCCGTGTTGGCGGTTCCTATCTGTTTACCTTTAAGCTGGCCATCGTGGCAACTATCGTAACGAATGTACTCAGCCTGATCCTGGCACTTGGACTGAACAGCAAGATCCGTTTCAAGAGTGCACTGCGTGGAGCTTATTTTATTCCTAATGTACTTGGCGCACTGGTCGTAGGATATATTTTCAATTATTTCTTTACATATATCCTGCCTGCATTCGGAAAGATGATCGGAAATAAAGCATTATCTTCCAGCATGCTTTCCAGTACGAGCCTTGCATGGGTAGCCATCGTGATCGTTTGTGCATGGCAGTCCATCGCAATGAATACCATTATCTATATTTCGGGCCTCCAGACAGTGCCGGAGGATGTATACGAGGCAGGAGCTATTGACGGTGCTACCGGATTCAGTAAGTTCCGTTACCTGACATTCCCGCTGATCGTTCCGTTTTTCAGTATCAACATGGTTCTCTGTGTGAAAAACTTCCTGATGGTATTTGATCAGATCATGGCTTTGACAAAGGGTGGTCCTGCACAGAGTACAGAATCCATTTCCTATCTGATCTATAACAATGGTATGAGTGGCGGTCAGTTTGGATTCCAGAGTGCCAATGCGGTTATATTCTTTATTGTGATCGTGATCATTTCTGCAATGCAGTTGACTATCACAGGGAAAAAGGAGGAGCAGCTGTAATGAAAACGAAAGTAAGAGAAAAAGCGAACTGGCCGGTAACGATCCTTCTGATCCTTGGCCTTATCACAGTGGTATTTCCGCTTTATATGACAATTGTGATCGCATTCAAGCAGCCGACAGAGATGACCAACAGTGTAGCCGGGATCCTGTCTCTGCCGCAGAAATTCAGTCTTGCCAATTTCAGGGAAGCTATGGAGGTAACAGACTTCTGGCATTCTCTTGGAAACAGTGTATTGATCACTGTGATCACAGTGGTTCTTGCTATTGTAATTCATTCACTTTTAGGTTATGCTATAGCCAGAAACAAGAGAAGTAAATTTTATAAATTTATCTATCTCTATGTAGTGAGCGGTATGTTTGTTCCGTTTGCTATCCTGATGATGCCGCTTGTAAAGCAGACTGCTGAGATGGGGCTTGATAACAAAGTCGGTGTGATCATTCTTTATACGGTATTTTATATGCCTATGAACGTGCTTCTTTATTCCGGATATCTGACAAACATTCCAATGGCCCTTGAGGAGGCTGCCTGTGTGGATGGAGCCAGCACCTGGAAAACATACTGGAAGATCATCTTTCCGATCATGAAGCCGATGCATGCCACAGTGGCAGTTCTGACAGCGCTTGGAACCTGGAATGATGTTATGACTCCGCTGGTTATCATGTCCGGATCTACAGGTGGAACCACATTGCCTCTGGCACAGCTGAATTTCCAGACTCAGTTCGGAACAAACTATAACCTTGCGTTTGCCTCTTATCTGCTGGCACTGCTTCCGATCCTTCTGTTTTATCTGATCTGCCAGAAGCACATTTTAAATGGTGTTGTAAACGGTGCCGTAAAATAAAAACACAAGAAAAAGGAGGATTCACATATGGGAATCATCTACTGTGAGAAAGACAGGACGTTTACCCTGCAGACAAAAGAAACTACATATCAGATGCAGGTAGATCAGTACGGATTTCTTCTTCATCTCTATTATGGCAAAAAGGCAGAAGGCTGCATGGATTATCTTCTGACCTACTATGACAGAGGATTTTCCGGAAATCCCTATGATGCGGGAACAGACAGAACCTATTCCATGGACTCTCTTCCACAGGAGCTTTCCTGCTACGGAAACGGAGATTTCCGCAGTGCATCACTGATGCTGGAAAACGGTGACGGAAGCATGAGCTGTGATATGCGTTACAAGAACTATACTATCCGTGACGGTAAATACAGCCTTCCGGGGCTTCCGGCTGTTTATGCGGATAATGATGAGGCACAGACTCTGGAGATCGTACTGGAGGATCCGGCTACCGGCGTGGAGGCCATGCTTCTTTACGGTGTACTTCCGGAACTGGATATCATTACAAGAAGCGTCTATGTCCGCAATCAGAGCAGTGAGAAGATCTATGTGAACAAGGTGATGTCCGCAGAACTGGATTTTCTTTACGGAGATTATGACCTGCTTACTTTTTACGGAAGACATGCCATGGAGCGGAATCTGCAGAGGGTTCCGGTAGCACACGGAAGTCAGATGATCGGCAGTGTCCGTGGTACATCCAGTCATCAGTATAATCCGATGATGATCCTGGCAGAAAAGGACACTACAGAGGATCATGGAGGCTGCTATGCTATGTCCTTTGTATACAGTGGAAATTTTCAGGGTGAGGTTCTGAAGGATCAGTACAATCAGACAAGAATGCTCCTTGGTGTACAGGAGGAGTGCTTCCGGTATCCGCTGGAAGCCGGGGAGACCTTCTATGCGCCTGAGGTGATCTTAAGCTACACAGATCAGGGAATGAACCGTCTTTCCCAGAATCTGCACAGCTGCATCCGTCACCATATCTGCCGCGGCAAATATAAAACAGCGATTCGTCCGGTACTGGTGAACAGCTGGGAGGCAGCATATTTTGATTTTACAGGGGAGACCTTATATAATCTGGCAAAAGAGGCAAAGAGCCTTGGAATCGATATGCTGGTTCTGGATGACGGCTGGTTTGGAAAACGTGACGATGACAACAGTGGTCTTGGGGACTGGTATGTCAATGAGAAGAAACTTGGAGAGACTCTCGGCGGACTGGTAAAAAGAGTCAATGACCTCGGAGTGAAATTCGGTATCTGGATCGAGCCGGAGATGATCTCTGAGGACAGTGATCTTTACCGCGAGCATCCGGACTGGGCACTTACGATTCCGGGAAGAAAACCAGTGAGATCCAGAAATCAGCTGGTACTTGATTTTTCCAGAAAAGAAGTTGTAGACGGAATCTTCGGACAGATCAGTGCGGTATTGGATAATGCCAATATTGAGTACGTTAAATGGGACATGAATCGAAGCCTGATGGATGTATTTTCCGTAATGACTAAGGATCAGGGACGTGTAATGTATGATTATGTCCTGGGATTGTACGATTTTCTGGACCGTATGGTGAAACGTTATCCGGATCTTCTGATCGAGGGCTGCAGCGGCGGTGGCGGAAGATTTGACGCAGGCATGCTGTATTACACACCGCAGATCTGGTGCAGCGACAACTCTGATGCTGTTGACAGACTTCGGATCCAGTATGGCACTTCCTTCGGATATCCGGTATCGGCCATGGGAGCACATGTGTCTGCAGTGCCGAACCATCAGACAGGAAGGATCACTCCGTTACATACCAGAGGTGTGGTTGCCATGTCCGGAACCTTCGGCTACGAGCTGGATCTTCTGAAGCTGACTGAGGAAGAAAAAGACGAGGTCCGCAGCCAGATCGGGGAATTCCGTAAATATGCGCCACTGATCCAGAACGGACGATACTATCGCCTGACAGATCCGTTTAAGAGTGAGATCTGTGCATGGGAGATTGTTGGAAATTCTCAGGAAGAAGTTCTGCTCAATGTTGTCATGGAGGAGATCCATGGAAACATGACTGTGAATTATGTGCAGCTTCGCGGCCTTGATGAGAGTGCTCTGTATAAGGAACAGGCTACCGGCAGGATCTATTCCGGAGCTGCTCTGATGCATGGTGGAATGCCGCTTCCAGCAGAGTTTGGGGAGTACAGAGCTTATCAGTATCATTTTGTGAGAGAATAAAACAGAGCCTTTTTAATCTGTGAAATAAAGATAAAATAAAAGATCCGCCGGATCGAACAGTTCTCTGATAACTGTCTGATCGGCGGATTTTTTGATCGTTTGTGATGAAATATTATGTATTCTGAGAATTATAAGATCAGTGGACGGTAATCTGATAGCTTTTAATAAACTCTTCATCCGGTTTCAGAACGTTGATATTATTTTTTTCAGAGAGCGATTTTTCAAAACCACAGTCATCACAGCGTCCCATCCACGGCTCCAGGCAGATATAAGGTCCTCCCGGCATTGTCCAGATTCCGAAATTTGTAAATCCTTCACATTCCATAACTACATAAGGCGTCCC
>ERZ773259.2382-NODE-2382-length-12096-cov-6.353459_pt1 | contig 12096 bp, 9 predicted proteins | sample MGYA00511961_ERZ773259 | MGnify/ENA primary metagenome ERZ773259 (study PRJEB29015, sample SAMEA2737775) | human gut metagenome | biome: human gut; feature: human-associated habitat; material: faeces | place: China | collected 2012 ...
CGACCGATGAGCTTGAAAGAAAAACAGCGCATGACACAGTTTACTTTACGCCACCTTCTTTCATAAAATCAGGAGTCCAATCTTCTACTTTATGATGTTTATATAAAATATTATCTATTAGTTTAAGCATACGTTTATTTCCTTTCATCAATGTATCATTTTTAAGAATTACCCCATTCAAACTAATACATACAGGTACTTTTTTCCTATTTTCCTTAAATACAATAAGGGAAGATATACGTAAATCATAGCCAAGTTCCTTCTTCAAAATCTTTAGTTTATTAACTGCCTTTACATATTCTCTAATTATTTTTCTATCCATTATCACAGAATCCTTAGTAACACAGGTGTCATACACAATATCGGCACAATCCCTGATAGCATTAGGTGTTTCAATCCATTTAGGCATATACCAGAATTTTATATAATCAATATCGTTAGCATCAATCAAATTCTTAGTAGTGGAACAGGAAGTTCCAACCAAGGGAAAAAGAGTACAAAACACACCATATAGAAATAACCTATTCAGATATCCAACGTTTTCTATTATTTTCATATTCTTTCGTTTTAACTTCATTTATTTTATTTGATGTAACTCCTTCAGTAATTACGGGTTCCAATATATTGTGCCGCCTGCCGCATATTCACTATAACAATCCCTATCGGTTGATTCCATTACATTTATTGTCAAACCTGTATTCTCAACTGCTACGACTATAGAAGAGCCACTTCCATTGCCCGCTTTGCATCATTAAATCCTTTAAGAAAAGGAATCCTTTTCACTGACTTTTCTTAATTGAATCTATCTTTTTTGATAGAGCAAATTGCTAATAAACCTTTCCGTTTTATCGCAAATGTGAATGGATGTTATCTTTCGACCAGCTATGATTTATAATCCGATGAAAACAAAAACTTCAAGTAGATATAAAGTGAATTACAAATCCTAATACGCAAAATCGGCAGATTATAAATCCGCCGAGACGGAGGAAAACTTTAAAGGATTTAACAACCCAAATTCTTTCGACTACCTATGATATAATATCAACCAAACAGATAGATAAAGATTATCTATTATTCACTTATTCTCCAAAATCTTTGCCCCCGTTCTTCTTTATCAAAGATTCCTTCATTCCAAAATTCCTTCAAAGTTTCACCTGAATCGTCTCTTAAATAACTAAAAGGAAGATCACCATGCAATAAGCGAATCTTTTTTGCTTCAACACTTATTTTCAAAAGACTAAAAGTGGAATCACCTAATAATTTATACAAAGACATCCATGTGTTTTTACACGGCAGATTTTGAAAAAAAGAACTGTTTTCTTTACTTTCATAACGCAAAGTCAAAGAATGGTTTGCAGGAATTTCAATCGGCAGCGAATCTTTCAAGGATAGCACAAGAGTATCGGAACCATTTGCAACGACAAAATCCCGCCCAAGGAGATCTGAAGATAAGACAACTATGGTATCTGTTTTATTCGCCACATAGATCTCTCCATCTAATTTCTTTATATGAAATCCCAGACTATCTAACTCCAAACAGGCTGGATCAGACAGGACTATATCATGAGTAAACAGCCACATATAAAAATCACGCCTTTCTGGTTGCCCGCCTGAAAAATAGGGCCATAATTCAGAGTAATCAAAGAGATTATCTATATCCGGTGATCTCTTCACCATAGCTCCCGCATTCTCATTTTTCGAAATCCCCAGAAACCAAATATCATTGCTGCGAAGCCCCAAATATGCATCATAAACATTAGTAATACAGTATATTTGTTCTACGGATAATTCCGGCTCGTCTAATTCCGTAAAGCAGAAAAACTTTTCGCCCACTTTTACTATTCGAGATGGATATTCCGGAGCATCTGAAATCGGAGTATCTGTACCAAAAATAGAATATATACTGCTGAACTCACTTGTTTTCAATTCATATAATTGGACATAATCATCAGTTATATAACCGCTGTCTACAAGAGACTGCGCATACCCTATGGCTCTCTGATACATATCTACATCATTCGGCTTGCGTATGCACCCTGAGAGTAGCCATAAGAGGCTAAATACTACGATTCCTTTTTTATCCATATCAATAATATTTATTTTAATCCCATCTGTCTCAGAATATCATCCGCAGTATTAGCAGACATTCCCTTTATCTGAGATCGAGTACTATTATATTCATACAAGGTTTGATTTGCCTTAAAATACACAGCATTTCGTGCCGGGCTTGATTTGGCATTTCTCATGTCATCCGAAGAGCCTCCCTTGGTTCCCAAAGGATTGGGATGAGAATGAATATTAACGACCTGATTTCCTTCTACTGCCAATCCATCCATAGCTTCATCCGCATTCTGAACATGATCCTCACTCTGTTTGGTGGCTACTACCGCTGTTTTTGCTCCATTATCATCATATACATCCAACCTCCATTCAGCTTTGCTATTATCGGCTGCAAATTTAAATACTTCTGCAGCATCTTGCAGATTTTGAGTACTGCCGGCAGTTTTATAGCCCGCATGTTTTGTCTGCATTTTTACCATGCCAGAAAGAAGTTTCGTATCACTAACTTTAATAGACTTGTTACCACGTTTTATTTTTCTCGTTCCCGAGCTGTTATATAACCTGTCAAACTCGCTTTTTCCTCTTTGCGATTCAATGGTCATGTTGTGTAAACGTCCTCTAGGTTCTATTACATAATCATCGTTACCATCCGGATCAATCCTATTAATCGGATTATTTTTACAATACGTATAAGGACTCACCCCACAATACTTTTCCGCCAACGGATCCATCACATGCCATCTCCCCAGTGCCGGGTCATACATTCTCGCCCCATAATCATACCAGTTCAATCCCTTCTTTGTATCAAGCTCCTTGTCCGTCCCAGCGGATTTGTAATCCGCTGATTTTAGAATGCTAATATACAAGAAATAAAGCGTATTCGACGTAATAGCTGAGATTAAAAATCCTTCTATACTAAAGAACAGCGGATAACATATCTGCTAGGACTGGGAATAGATAAGGAAGCTCCCGGATGACCTTAACGCTGTAAAAACAGAAGACCACAATCCCTGCCTCTACTCATATTTCAGAGTAAAAGACAGGGGATATCATACCAACAAAACCATTATTGAATCCTATAAATGAAATCAATTTGCATCCCATTCATTATAGCTACCGTCTAAATCTTTCAGACTCTGTTTTGTTCCTCTTCTATAAAACTCATCTACATATTTATAAGAATTATTATTTATACTAAAATACCAATGAAAGTCGCTATACGGAACAGAATACCTGACATACGTGCCTTTTTCATTACAAAAATAAAAAGTAGAGTCACGAAGCAAATCATATAATCTACCCAAAGGATTTTTTGCCAGTGATCTAAAGAAAGCAGCATTATTCGCACTCTCAAAGAAAAGATGCTGTGTTATCGTATCTACAACATTTAGCTTAAGTGTATCTTTTCCATTCAATACTGCAAAAAAGTCCTTACGTATACTATCTTTGTTTTCTTTAAAATACTCATCTAAAACATTGGAATAATATATTTTTCCATCAATGCGTTGAATATGATTATACAATGTCCCTTTGGGTATGTATGAACTATCCACAACTAAAGAATATGAAGACAATATAAAACGTGGTAAATGGGTCGAATCATAATCTTTGAATGCATATTCCAAGAGTTGAGGAAAAGAATAATAATAATAAGTGAGGTAAGACTTATATGTTGTAGAGACCAAGGTATGTTTCTTCCCATTTTTAGACACCCCTATATACCATATTTCATCATATACAGGACCTGTTGTTGTATCATTCGGATAATCCGTTATCTCAATCAATTTTTCTTTGGGCATATCAATTGATTCCATAGGATTCATTAAGCAAATATACCTATCCCTGTACTTTATCACTTTTTCCGGTCTTTCCAAACTTCCTTCCACCAATGGAGAGTTAGCCGGTGTTATCATATAGATAGAACCGATGTCATTCGATGGTTCCTCATACATAATGATATACTTCGCAGGAAAAGAATCTTGATCAATCATACGCTTAACTTCCCGTAAAGCAGTAGAACGAGCAGGGGATTCTTTGCCGGGTTGACAACCCGGCAAAGAAATAAGTAATAATATTAATAATACCTTTCGCATACAAACTATTTTTTAAGTCTATCTTGTATATACTTCTGCAAATCTTCGACCGTATTTATATGAATAGTTGTTATATTGCTTTTCTTAGAATTATAATCATGCAACGTTCGGTTCCTCTTTAAATAAACTGCATTATTTCTGCTATTAATATATTTCATATCAGAAGCAGAAGCTCCCTGACTTTCATCACCAGGATGAGAATGAATATCTATTTTTTTGTGACCATTCACAGCCGTCCTTTTTTTTGCATTATTTCCTCTTTCCACAGAGCCTTCTTTATGATCTGTAATAATAATAGCTGTTGGCCCATCATTTTCATTCTCATATACGTCCAATTTCCATTCAACAATACTATTATCCGCTGCAAACTTAAAGAGATTTGCAGCATCATGAATGTTGCTGGTTTGTCCGTAAGTCGTAGTTTGTCCTTCTTTACCTTGATTTTCAACCATTCTAGGCATTAATTTATTATCCATTATAGTTATCGGTTTTCCGCTTACCTGCTTCGGTTTATGTTCTCCATCAAAATAATAAACTCGATCTCCCTTATCTTCATATTTTGTATTTTTCCAAAAAAGCACATAACCATTCTTATTCACTACATAGTCATCTTTCCCATCAATATCGATCCTGAGAATTGGATTATTCTTACAATACGTGTAAGGGCTCACTCCATAATATTTTTCACTAGAAGGATCCATCACATGCCATCTTCCCAGCACCGCATCATACTCTCTCGCCCCATAATCATACCAGTTCAGTCCCTTCTTTGTATCCAGTTCCTTCCCGTTATACTTATAAGCCTGAACATCATTCCCGTTACTTAAGAAGACACCTCCGAAAGGATAATAGTAGTTGGCTTCTTCCATCCCACCGGCCTGATCAGTTACCACCCGATTATTTCCCTGATGATCTTTCAGGTAATAGTGATATTTCTTATCAGACAGAGAGACATATCCTTCTTCGGTCAGCAATTGTTTAGCCGTACCATTTTCATAGATCACATTGTCGCAGTAATCGGTAGTGGTAGTAACACCTCCTATTTTATGCACCGTGCGAAGCTTTACTCCATCCGCACCATAAGTATAAGTGATGGTACTTCCATCCGAGAACTTGACCTGACTTGGCAAATTTAATAAATTATATTGAATTTCGATTCCCTTATTCAAATCTTTTATTAAGCTGCCATTGGCATCATACATATATTCTGTAGCAAGCTTGGCACCATCCTTGAATTCGAAGCCGTTAGAAGCCGTAGCCGTAGCGTCATCATTGACGGCTTTAAGCTGGTTACCATTTAATGTAAAAGACAAATTATCAATGATTCCAGTGCCGGATAATCCGGTTTGTCCGCCACGCCGCAAATGCAATAAATTCCCATTCTTGTCATAACTATAGTTGGTCGCGTAGCCCAGAGTTATTACGCCACCAATCAGACTTTGTGCCGAGGTGAGGCGTGACAAATTATCATAAGCGAAGTTATACCCATAAGTTTTGTTATCCCCCGGACATCGGCACACCATACGGGATACATTTCCATTATAGCCATAATACAATGATATATTGAATAATCCACCTGATGATATCGATTCTATCCAGTTACGTATATTATATGCATACGCCAACTTATTACTTGCCGAACCATGCAATGACTTGCCCGACAATCGCCCCAGTTCATCATAAGTATTGGCAGCAAGCGTAACCTTCACTCCATTCAACGAATGCTCAACCTTCGTCAGTCGTTCCGCATGGTCATAAGTATAGGTATATATCTCCATCTGCGTAGTCTTTCCGGCCGCCATGTGTACATGCTTCACGCTTGCAGGTTTACCGGTAAAAGTATATATCGTAGTTGTTGTTTCATAACCACTCAGCAGATTGCTTGAAACAGTCTTTGTTACCCGCCCTTTCTTATCATAATAGTTGGCTGAATACAACTTCGTTTCACTTCCTAAAACTGTAATGACACTCCCCGACAAGTAACCTTTAGCACTCACTGTTTCAGCAGAAAAAAAGCTGTTATTAAAACCCGGCAATGTACGGAAATCATAATTATCATAATAGTTCACCAAATACACAACCGGAGCAGTTAAAGCAAAATCGGATGAATATCCGCTGTTTCCTAAACCCGTAGCCGTATTGACGCGAGTACAGGCAACAGAACGAGCGGACGCTGTAGAAGTATTCGTATTAGCACATTCACCTTGCACAACCAGGCGGCTTAAGTCATCATACAAATAGAACATCCATTTTCCCCGACTTTTCTGATTTCCGTCCTGGGAAAAAACAAGACGATCATTCAAATCATAAACGTATGACACAGCATCTGCACCGGGCAACTTCTTCCAAACACAACGATTGCGCCTGTCATATTTATACTGGTAGGCATAAAGATTTAGACTGGCCGTAGAAATATTACCATCCATTGCAGGTGGCAGCACATAACAAAGATTACCATAGTCATCGTACACATAATAGGTATCATGACGTACAGTTCCATTCAACTGACTAACCAATACGGTATGTCCTTGCTTATCCGTAAATTGAGAGGCCGTGTTGCCGTCTTCATCCTGTGTACGGACCACATACAATTCACCGGTGGCATAACTTCCCCCATTCACTAAAGTGCTACCATTTACCGAATAGTGCACACAGCTTAATGCCTCAGAGGAGCCATTCAGCATATAATCAGTGGTCATCGGTTTGTCACTCCACTTCGCTCCCGGGCCATATTGCGCCACAAGCCGATCGGACGGAGAAGCCTCGTACACCGACTGATTGAAAGGACGGGCCGTTGAGCCATAATTACCAGAAGCAGTCGAGGAAAAAGCAGACGCAGACAAATAAGCAGAGGATGAATATACGGGCAGCCAGTCTTTAACGTCCCGCCCCGATTCATCATACTCCGAAAGATCCAGCAGATTATTTTTCTGTGGAGTCACCTGATTATGCACGGTTTGGCACAAACGTCCCAAACCATCATAATATTTCACTACATCTAAGTAAGAACTACTGCTTTCATTCAGCATAGTACGCGTAACCACATAATTCTGGTTACTATTTTGCGCTGTAGCTGCACCTATCAGGCAAAGAAATGAAATCAAAATATATAATCGTTTCATAATACTATTTTTATATGATCATACTGCATTTATGGCCGGAAATGATATTGATATTCCTCCATTGTCTTTCCTTCCGTATCCTTTATGCGAATCAACTGACTATCGCTGTTATATTCGAAAGTCGTTTTGGCTTTATTGGGAGAAATTATGCCACTTGCCCCAATCAAGGGATGGTAAGTATAGGAGGTAATCAGGGCAGAAGGCAAAGCTTTATACAAATTATCTATCATATTCAGATACAGAGGTATAGAAGGAAGTATGCACGACGACATGGAAGCTGGATCCATCGTTAGCGCTTTTTTAACTTCTTCGTAAGTTGCCCCCTTGATTTCAGCCAGCAGGTATTGCCCCTTGTATCCCCACAAATATACAACCTTCTCAGCACCATCCTTATTGATATATACAGGGTTACCATAAATATCATATTTATTATAACTGATTCGTTTTTCGTACTTATCCGTACCTTTACAGTAATACTGATCTTCCACCACCATCCCGGAAGACAAGCTACTGCTATATCCTCTCAATACACTGTATAGCCGTTTATCCTTTTTCTCCATAGTCTGCTGTACAGGCGTGGTCAGATAATTTCGCGAAGTCAATAGCTGAATGGCACTTCGCTGGGATGTTGTCAGAGATTCTTTATCCGGTATAGTGTTATTACTGTAATAGGTTCTCTCCACCTGCTCTGCACCTCCGCTACACAAAGATGATTTACTTATTATATTGTACGGACGCTCCGTATCATAGGCAAAAACAGACTTCTCAACAATACTGTCACTCGATTGATAAGTGGTTTTACAAGTGGACTTCAAGCGATGATAGCCTGTAGCTATATAATACGGAAAAGACTTTACCGGAGATCCATATACATCACAATAATTATAACTAGGGCAAGCTATCAGCTTTTCCATAAACTGACAGCTTGAATAGCCATTCAGTCCGAATTGATAAGGGGTTACTATAGCTGCCGGCATTTTCATCTCAGACTTCTCATACATATTGGTCAACGATTGCACTTTCTCATAAATATTTCCCGATTTCCTATAGAAGTTTTCTGATAATAACCAAGGAATCGGATATAACATTCTATTCATTGCAGAAAGCAAACACTCATTATTCAATGAATAATCAGGGGATAAATCATCAAAAATGACATTATCATATTCATCCGGTCGAAAATCATATTGATAGACTTTTTTCCAATCGGAGGCAACTTCAGTAATCTTGCCATACCATACAGGATTTGTATTTCCCCGAACATTTGGAAAACCGGAAAATACAGAAAGCGTACGTTGGCGTACTCTGCAACCACCATCATCAAGAGGACATATATATCTGGTAGTTATCAGACTTTTCTCATCAGGATAATCCGTACCTATAAAATGCGCATCTTCATAAGTATAGTTTTTTACGATTGTCTTACCTGACACCGGATCATACAACTCAGTAGATTTCACACGTAACCCTCCACCTATTTCCTCTTTTCTTTTTACCGTAAAGCGGTGTGGTTCATAACTAATTTTCAATTTTCCCTTTGTCGGACTGAGCATCTCTGTCAATGAATATGTGTCCATATACGCAGCATTAGGCTTCCTGTTGGCACGATTACCGATAGTTCGGTTGACAGGAACATTCAACGAACCCGTGGTCTTCCGTATTTCAAGATTTATATTGGGAAGGTCAGCATCCCCGAAATCCGCTTCATTATAAAAACCCCACCAATCGAAACCGGAACGCAAATAACTAAAAGAACTTTCATTTTTGTAGGTAAACAGATAATTGCCCTCACCGTTGATATTCACTTTCTTCAGCAGGTTACCCGTTGTTGTATCATAAGTAAACTGTACATTTCTCACTTGTATGCCTGACGATTGTTTCACATTCAAAGAAGCCAACTTACCTGCTGAATAGTTTAAATCAATCAAACCGTTTGGAATAATAATACTATCAGGAACCAACGACCTATTTATATAAGAATAAGGGGAGTCTCTTCCTTCATTTATCTGGTATCCATCACCTCCAAGTATACGCCAAAAAGAACTGTCAGATCCAGTGGAGCTATCTATCATATCGTTATGAAAACAGCCAGCCACATCGATTTCCCATTGTCTAATACCGATAAGGTATGATTGAAAGTTGGGACATCTTCTCTTACCGATTGGTATGTGAACGAGATTTTTTCATTACCGGGGAAAATGATTTCACGAAGCATCCAACCGCAAAAGCAAGAACCATAAGGCTGATATTCAACATATTTTTGTGGACTAGATAAACCATGTACAGGATTCTTCTCCCCGAAGGCATACCGTATACCTTTGTCATCCAGAATTTCAAAACCATAGAGTCGTGTACTGATAAAGTTGGTAGAATTATCCAACTTAGGAGTTATCTTTAAAGGAGTATCCGATATCTGTTTCACTACATCCACCCCGTTTACACGTTGTAATATGAACGAAGCGTCCATACCAGGCATATTTATTTGAAAGACATCATACTGGCCGTCCATACACGGATAAATATGTCCGCGCTCATTCCAACAATCACAATCATTTGAATAAGGAGAAGACATATAGATATAGTCATCGCGTGTCAGATTTCCACTGACATCTGCCACCGGATACACCTCATCCGGTTTGCCCATAATCGTCCGTGATATCTTAAATCCCGGAAACAAAGCCCAGTTACGTCCCACCACACCGACAGGATCCTGCACTCTTACCCCCGAAGAATGATACTTCAAAGTCAAGGGGAGAGACAAGCCGTAAGCTTCCATAGTATATAGAGGGATACTAATGTCAATGGTTCCCGTCGCATGAGAAATGGGATAGCCCAGAAACTTCTGAAATACTCGGGAAGTAGGTGAAGGCGGTGTCACATCAGGCATCGCAGCATAATAATTGCCTTGTGCACATACCGGCAATACACCGGTGCATAGTATAATAATAAGTATAATTCGATATATATTTTTCATATCCATTATTGTTTGTAGTTTAATATCGTTTTCTGCAAACCAGCATCCGGATTGCCGGTTTACAGAAAATTAGAAGTCATTATCAGAGCGCATTACAGGGTCATCGCATTTACGCCCAGCACACCCGCTATCGCCGTTACCACCGCGACAGCTACTTTCAAGATCATTCTCCAAAGAGATTTCTTGATTGCCATAATTCCACACCTCCTTTCCACGCAATTAAAAAAAATGATTGTCACAGAGTGGAAATCACAGTTCCCTGCTCACTTCGAAGCACGGACACTCCTTAATCCATTCTTCCGGCTCTATCAGCCCGTCCCCGTTCAGGTCCGGACTGAGGTCACGATGCCCGCAGATACGGACATTGTTCCGAAAGCGTTTCAGGAGTTGATGCACAAGCAGCCGGAGCGCAGAGCGTTGTTCAGGCGTACGGGTATCTTTGGCACGCCCCCGGACATCCAGACCGCCCTCATAGCAGATGCCTATCGAGTGAGAATTATGGCCCTTGGCATGCGCCCCGACAAGTTCCAAAGCACGGGTATTGATTACCGTGCCATCCTTACGGATGTAGTAGTGATAGCCGATACCGCGGAAGCCACGGCAACGGTGATTTTCCTCCAGTTCGGCCACAGTCAGCGAACGGTCTTCGCGTGTGGCGGAACAGTGAATAACGATGTGATCGATTGTTCTCATGTAACTTAGTGATAAGTGTTTAATTTTTAATTTCCGAAGACTACGGTTTCAGAGCCTATCCCAGCGGATTCTCGTCCAATCCTCCGTCACCGCCTTCGTTGCCGCCACCTTCGCCACTGCCCGAACCACTGCCGGCAGCCTTCAACTGCGACTCCAGATCCACGAAGTCCATACGGTCTTCGGCACGCGTGGCAGCCACCTGCGGACGAATACTGCTGGAAGCACGGAAGTTGATACGGACGGATCTGATCTTGGTAGATTGACAGTCGTCCTTCTTCTCCGAACCTTCGGTAGTAGCCGAAAGGCTGAATACACCGAAGTTGTCGATGTTTACCGAACGGCCATTGAAAAGCTCACGACGCATAGCACCAACGAAGTTGGTTATCACACTCTGTATATCACCCAGAGTGAGCGAACTGGATTCTTTCATCTGAACAGCAATACTTTCCAGTGTCGCCGATTTTCCCCAAACGATTAATTGAGGGTAGTATTTACCCGTACCATCTTTATGGAAAGGGTCTTTACGTAATACTTTCTTAAATGTTACTGACATAATTTTTTTGAGTTTAAAAAAGAAGAAAATAGTTTCGAACGGAAACTGATACAAGGCGACGTCTTACCCGAAACCTTCCGTAGGATCCCCACTTTGAGGACACAACAAAGGTACTTCAGAGACCAAAAACGAAAGGACGAAACGGGATGTACCGGGACGTACCGGGGCGAACTTATCCGTACTTTACCTTATTTATCTTTACTTTTACCCCGGATTATTCCCCAACCTGCATAAATCTATTTACCTTTGCAGAATCAAATATTTTAAATACACATAACCATGAGTTTAAAAAGAACAGCCAGCTAACTACTGACACACAGGAAGACATCCTTTACAAACACTGCGAGACAACCGGTAAAGCCGAACTGCAAGCCATCAGACAAATAAAAAAATACCTGGAAAAATTGAACAGGGAACACGAACTAAGCGACCAGGCATGCAGGGAACTGAAGCAACTCAGCAAAGAAATAGACAAGTTCGTCGCTGATTGCAAAAAAGAAAAAAGCAGGAAAAGAATTTGGTAACGCTTAAAAACAAGTTGGTACATAAATGATAATTTACCAGCGTAGCGCTGGAGCAAGGTTTCCCTTCGGCATACAA
>ERZ773259.2384-NODE-2384-length-12084-cov-4.610525_pt1 | contig 12084 bp, 11 predicted proteins | sample MGYA00511961_ERZ773259 | MGnify/ENA primary metagenome ERZ773259 (study PRJEB29015, sample SAMEA2737775) | human gut metagenome | biome: human gut; feature: human-associated habitat; material: faeces | place: China | collected 2012 ...
GGCGTCTGTGAAAAAAGCGGCTGTCTTTACAGACAAGGGGATCCGCAGCGCCGGCCTGCTGGACCCCGTGCTGGAGCAGCTTCAAAAGTCGCAGGCGGCATTCTGTGTGCTGGATGATCTGCCGCCGGAGCCGAGCTACGGCCAGGTCCAGAAGCTGGTGGATGCCTGCCGGGCCGAGGGCGCGGATATGATTCTGGCCGTGGGCGGCGGCAGCGTGATGGATACCGCCAAGCTGGCCGGTGTGCTTTTGGACGGCAGCTCGACCGTGCACGACCTGCTGGAAGCGCCCGGCCGCGCAAAAAAATGCTGTCCCACGCTGATGATCCCCACAACGGCGGGCACGGGCAGCGAAGCCACGCCCAATGCTATCGTAGCCGTGCCGGAGCAGGAGCTGAAGGTGGGCATCGTCAGCGACGCGATGATCGCAGACAATGTTCTGCTGGACCCGCTAATGATCAAAAATCTGCCCCGGAAAATTGCGGCGGCCACAGGTGTGGACGCTTTGGCGCACGCCATCGAATGTTACACAAGCAATAAGGCAAATCCCATCAGCGATACTTTTGCGCTGGAAGCGCTGGATATGATTTTGAACAACATCCTGCCTGCGTGCGACAGTGCGGACGCGGTATCGCAAAAATCAGCCATGCAGCTCGCAAGCTTTTACGCGGGCGTGGCTATCACTGCCAGCGGCACAACGGCCGTCCATGCGCTCAGCTACCCTCTGGGCGGAAAATATCATATCGCCCACGGCGTATCCAACGCCATTCTGCTTGCGCCTGTGATGCGCTTCAACGCGCCTGCCTGTCCGGAACGCTTCGCCGCCGCGTATGACCGTTGCGTACATGGAGAAAAAACCTGCGTGACGCAGGAGGAAAAAACGGAGTTTATGCTGCGTTGGCTGGAGAAGATCGTCCGGCATCTGGAGATACCCACAAGCCTTTCGGCATTCGGTGTGCCTGCGTCGGATCTGGAGACACTGGTGGCGGCCGGCATGCAGGTGACACGGCTTCTGAACAACAATCTGCGCCCGGTGACGGCGGACGACGCCCGCGCGCTGTACCGCCGGATCCTCTGACATCGGAAAGGACGGAAAAACATGAATAGAATCGAGATCAAGGGCATCATCCCGCCCATCATTACGCCGATGCACGCGGATGAAAGTATCAATACCGCCGAGCTGCGCCGCCAGGTGGACCGCCAGATCGAAAACGGCGTGCATGCGCTGTTCTGCTTTGGCACCAACGGCGAGGGATATATTCTGGACGGCAGGGAAAAACAGCTTGTGCTGGAGACGGTCATTGAGCAGGCGAACGGCCGCGTGCCGGTGTACGCGGGCACAGGCTGCGTTTCCACACGGGAGACCATTGCACAGTCCCGCATGGCCAGAGACGCGGGAGCGGATGTACTGAGTATTATTACGCCCAGCTTTGCGGCGGCCAGCCAACAGGAGCTGTACGACCACTACCGTGCCGTGGCTGAAGCCGTGGATATTCCTATCGTGCTGTACAATATCCCGGCACGTACAGGAAATGCTCTTGCGCCCGAGACGGTAGCACGCCTTTCCCGGATCGAAAACATCGTCGGTGCAAAGGATTCCTCGGGAAACTGGGATAATATGAAAGCTTATCTGGATGGCACCCGGGGCAGCGGCTTTGCAGTGCTTTCCGGCAACGACGGCCTGATCCTGGACTGCCTGAAGAACGGTGGCCGGGGCGGCGTGGCGGGCTGTGCCAATGTTTACCCCCGCACCATGGCGTCTATTTATGATTGTTTTGCCGCGGGCGATTTGGAAAAAGCGCAGGAATATCAGGCGAGCATCGCGTCCTTCCGCGCATGCTTCAAATACGGCAACCCGAATACGGTCGTCAAAACAGCCGTGGCGCTGCTGGGCTACGACGTGGGAAAATGCCGCGCACCGTTCAACCAGCTCCCGGAAGAAGGCGTTGCCGCGCTGCGGCAGGTGCTTCGTGAGAATGCGGAAAAGGGGATGCACTGACCCATGAACAACACGGAAATAAGGCGGCCGGTCATCGGCATCACGATGGGCGACCCCGCGGGCAACGGGCCGGAGCTGTGTGTGCAGGCCCTGCTCCACAAAGCGATCTATGAGGAATGCCGGCCGCTTATCGTGGGGGATGCAAACGTTATCGAAAAAGCGGCTGTGCTGCTGGGCCATCCGGAGCTGACCGTGCACCGCGTGGACAGCGTGGAGCAGGCGGCTTTCACCTGGGGGATCATCGACGTTTACCATCTGGACCTTGTGGACCTGGCGCGGTTTGAATACGGAAAAGTGTCCGCGATGTGCGGGCGCGCGGCGTTTGAGTGCGTGCGGAAAGTCATTGAACTGGCACTGGACGACGAGGTGGATGCCACCTGCACCAACGCTCTGAACAAAGAGGCCATGAACTTGGCTCTCGCGCCCGAGGGCATGCACTTTGACGGCCATACGGAAATCTATGCCCACTATACTCACACCGAGAAATATACGATGCTGCTGGCGCACCACGATCTGCGTGTGGTACATGTTTCCACGCATTGCTCGCTGCGGGAAGCGTGCGGCCGTGTGAAAAAGCAGCGTGTACTGGATGTCATTCATATCGCGGACAGCGCATGCAGAAGCTTCGGAATCCCGCGCCCGCGAATCGCCGTGGCAGGGCTCAACCCTCATGCGGGAGAAAACGGCCTGTTCGGCAGGGAAGAGCTGGACGAGATTATCCCGGCGATCCGTGCCGCGCAGGACGAGGGACTGTGTGTGGACGGCCCTGTGCCGCCGGACAGTTTGTTTCCCAAGGCGCTGGGCGGCTGGTATGACATCGTTGTGGCCATGTACCACGACCAGGGGCACATTCCGCTCAAAACCGTCGGCTTTGTATATGACAGGGAAAAACAGGCGTGGAAGGCTGTCGAAGGAGTAAACATTACACTGGGGCTGCCCATCATACGTACCTCGGTGGACCACGGAACGGGTTTCGACCAGGCAGGCAAAGGCACTTCGAATGAATTGAGCCTGCTCAACGCCATTCAATATGCCGTCACGATGGCCCGCAACCGCAACATCAAAGAGTGAGGGGAAGAAAACCATGAAATATCCATGTTTGCCCGGCCTGACACCGGACGGCACCGTTTATCAGAATTCTGCAATGGGGACGGTGGAGGCCATGCTGCCCCCCGGGCCCTGGGCTACGGCGCATGCGCCCGCCTTGCTGGAAACTCCGGACGGCAGTTTGCTGTGCGCCTGGTTTGCCGGCAGCTTTGAAGGCAGCGGCGATGTGAGCATCGTTTGCGCCCGCCTGCCCAAAGGAGCCGCACGATGGGAAGCTCCAGTACAGGTGTCCCATGATGAAAAACGCAGTGAGCAGAATCCCTCGCTGTTTCTCGCGCCGGACGGCGCTGTATGGGCGGTTTATACCGCCCAGCTGGACCGTGTGCCCGGCAAGGATAATATGCAGTTCACGTCTGTCATCCGCCGGCAGAAAAGTACGGACGGCGGCCGTACCTGGGGCGAACCGGATGTGCTGTTTGCCCGGGAGGGAAGCTTCTGCCGCCAGCCCATCCAGGTGCTTGCAAGTGGGCGCTGGATATTCGCAAACTGGCTGTGCAGCGACAGCGCATCCGGTCTGGCCGGAGACCCGACGGCGTTTCAGATCTCCGACGATCAGGGCTGTACCTGGCGCACTGTAGAGATGCCGGGCAGCAACGGCCGTGTACATGCCAATGTGGTGGAGCTTGCGCCGGGACGCCTCGCGGCGTTCATGCGGAGCCGTGCGGCAGATTTCATTTATCGCAGTGAATCGCTGGACGACGGCAATACGTGGAGCGAACCGGTGCCCACGGTCCTGCCCAATAACAACTCCAGCATCAGCGCCGTCAAGCTGCAAAGTGGACGCATTGCCGTTGCCTATAACCCCACCCATACGCCTGCGCCGCAGCCAGGTATGGCAGCCTGGCCCGGCCTTCGCTGCCCGGTTGCGGTGGCCCTCAGCGAGGACGGCGGCCTTACATGGCCGATGATTCGCCATATGGAGCTGGGAGAGGGTTTTGTAGGGTCAGAAAACAGTACCAACAACCGCCAGTATGAGTACCCGTATCTGATGCAGGCTTCGGACGGCAGGCTGCATCTGGCGTTCGCGTATCAGAATCGCCGCGGTGTAAAATGGATGACGTTTTCGGAGCGGGATGTTATGGGTGAAAAGCGTGAAACTGTAGGCGTGTACAACCCGACAGCCGCCAGGGTATAGTGCGTTTTACAGGCGGAAAGCCCGAAAGCGCGCTGCCGCGGAGCGAAGCGGTTTCACGGCAGTGCGTGCCATTTCAGCAACACGCAAAAATACGGTAAATTTTTTCAAAAGCATGTTGACAAGAAGAAGGTTTCATGATAAAATCTAACATGCTGATTCGGAAACGAACAGCAGAAAAAGCGTGATCACGGGGTGACTCGTGTTCACATATATGCGGATGTGGCGGAACTGGCAGACGCGCTAGATTCAGGTTCTAGTGAAGGCAACTTCATGTGGGTTCAAGTCCCTTCATCCGCACCAGGTCGGTCTCGTTGTAAAGACGGGGCCGATTTTTTGTATATCGTTTTGGTGATAAGATGGTGGAGGAGAGGAGACGCAGATGAAGGAAAACGCACATTCCAGCCAATATCTTTTGATGAATAAGGACGTCTGCATTCTGCACTTTTCCTGCGACTGACAATCCTGTCAATTCTTGCAATGTGAAAGAAATGGCAGAATGGTCCTGTACAAAAATAGTGGCATAAAGGAAGTGGATTTTGTGGAGATAAAAAATAATTACCTAAAAAATTTGGTTTCAAATATGACGTTGGACGAAAAAATCGGCCAGCTTTTTACGGTGATTTGTGAGGGCGGCATCTACTTGCCCGCTATGGAGAGTCTTATTGCGGATTATCATTGCGGCGGCCTGCGCGTCGTCCCGGCCGTGCGGTACAGCCAAAAGCTGTTTGTGGACAAAGCAAAGCGGCAGCAGGGAAAAGAGCGGGAAGAACGAATATATTGGACGGCATCTACGAAAAATCCGCCCGATGTCACGCTGGAGCAATATTTCATGGTGTTGGAGAGATATCAAGAGTTGGCACGCAGACGGAAAAGCGGGATGTTGCATATTGTAAATGTCAAAATGCTCTGAAATGTCTTGGGCGGAAAGTCGCCGCACGGGGAGACGCCGTAGTTTCGTGTGGAATACACAGCATCGGTATTTTGATGGAGGACATAAATGGATTCCACGAAGTTGAAAAAGGCTTTGTAGGCGGAAGGTCGATGGAGGCGTGCGCTCGGCTGCAGATAGGAGGATTCCTGGTTTGTGAGCAGGTATTGTACGCCAGATTCGACAAAAAGCGGCTTCCTCGTATTCCGAGAAGATGCAGATAAAGCAAAGGGGCGCTTTTTATCAAAGGGTACCGGTGAAAGTCAATGTTGCAAATATTCAGCCGCCTTCTGAATACTGATTCCTGTAAACATGGGCGGAAACCCTTTTTTGCCTGCGGAACATTCGTGAAAAATAGCTTGGATCGTTGAAGCCGCAGGACAGCGCGACGTCCGTGATGCTGTCCGTGGTGGTGCACAGAAGCTCAGCCGCGCATTCGATGCGGTAGTAATTGAGATAATCGATGGGCGTGCGGCCTGTCACCTGACGGAATACGCGGCACAGGTATTTGGGCGCAAGGCCGGCCTCTGCCGCCAAGCTCGTCCAAGGTCAGGGGCGCGGCATAGTCCCGGCGGATGCGCCGCAGAACGCTTTTCATCTGGTCCGCATGCCGCCAGGGATGGGGCGCCTCACTGCTGTCCGCGGCATACAGCCGATGGCGCAGCACGATACCGATGAGCTGCCACAGCAGACCGGTGGTGAGAAATTCATAGCCGGGCTGCTCCTTTTCCATATTCTCAAACAGGGCGTCCACCACCTGAGCGGCCGGCCCGCCCGCCGGGAGCAAGGTGTGAATGCGTGCGCTGTCTCCCAGCACCGCGGCGTATTTCTGGCGGCAGACAGAACGGTCCTGCAAAAAACGGTCCATATCGAACACGACGCATTCATACACACAGTTGTGAGGCGTGCCGCCGTGCACCGCCCCACTGGGCACAAACACACAATCGCCCGGGCCGGCACAGACGGCCTCGCCGTCTACGGAAAGGGAAAAGCCGCCTTCCAGAATAAGGATCAGCTCACATTCCATGTGCCAGTGGAACGGCATCTCATAGCGCGGATGCAGGGCGTCCACGTAGTAAAGCTCAATGGGAAAGTCAAATGTACCGCGCACCATGCGCTCATGAAAGGCAAGATATCTCATCGGAAAATGCTCTCCCTGTAAAAAGTGAATATTATCCTATCTTTTTCTAGTATATACCGAGAAAAGCGCAGATTGCAACAGTATAATGCAATTAGAGGACATGGAAAGGAGTGCCATTATGGAGATTCGGACGATCAAGGAGCAGATTTGCGATGTCTGCCACAAGATGTGGCAGCTTGGCTGGGTAGCGGCCAACGACGGCAACGTGAGCGCGAAACTGGAGGACGGAACGTTTCTGGCGACGCCCACGGGCATGAGCAAGAGCTTCATCACACCGGAAAAGCTCATCCGCATCGACGCACGGGGCAATGTACTGGAGGCGGCCGAAGGGCTGCGCCCGTCCAGCGAGATCAAAATGCATCTGCGCTGCTATGAAAAGCGGGATGACGTGTGGAGCGTCATCCACGCGCACCCGCCCGGGGCCACGGGCTTTGCCGTTGCGCACCGCAGCATGGACATGTACAACATGATCGAGGACGTGGCGGCCATCGGCAGCGTGCCGCTGACACCCTACGGCACGCCCAGCACAAGCGAGGTGCCGGACGCCATCGAGCCGTATCTGGAGGAGCACGATGTGATGCTGCTGGAAAATCACGGCGCGCTGGCCGTGGGCGGTGACGTGGTGACGGCGTTCTACCGTATGGAAAGCCTGGAGCTTTGGGCCAAGATCACCATCAACGCGGTCATTCTGGGCGGCAGCTATGACATCAGCCGGGAAAACATCGATAAGCTGATCGATCTGCGCGGCTTCTACCGTGTGACGGGCCGCCATCCGGGCTACAAAAAATATCCGCGCCGTGAAAAAGGTGCGTCCACGGATACCTGAAAGGGGAAAAGCATGCTGAAAAATATTCCGAAAATCGTCAGTCCGCAGCTTTTGAAGGTGCTCTGCGAGATGGGCCATGGCGATGAGATCGTGCTGGCGGACGGCAACTTTCCCGCCGAGAGCATGGGGAAGGGCGCCATTGTCGTGCGCGCGGACGGCCACGGCGTGGCGGAGCTTCTGGACGCAGTTTTGGCGCTGGTGCCGCTGGACCAGTATGCGGAGCAGCCGGCGGCACTGATGGAGGCCGTGCCGGGCGATCCGTGTGTCCCGGTGATCTGGGACGAATACAAGGCATTGTTGGACGCGCATGGGGAAGATTCACAGAGGATTCAGATGCTGGAACGCTTTGCCTTTTATGAGCGCGCCAAAAAAGCCTATGCCGTCGTTGCCACGGGCGAAACCGCCATCTATGCAAATATCCTGCTGAAAAAGGGCGTGGTACAATGAGCGGAAAAACAACTGTCCTTGCCTTTGATTTCGGAGCTTCCAGCGGCCGAGCCGTCAAAGCGGTGTACGACGGTGCGGCGCTTTCTTACGAAGAGGTGCACCGTTTTGAGAATTGCCCACGGGAAAAGGACGGACGCCTGCGCTGGGACTTTTCCGCACTGATGGATGAGGTGCGCACAGGGCTGGGAAAGGCGGGCGCGGTCGACAGCATCGGCTTCGATACCTGGGGTGTGGATTTTGGTCTGCTGGGCAAAAACGGAACATTGCTGGAAGACCCGGTGCACTACCGCGACGGCCGCACTGCCGGAATGGTGGAGCAGGCGTTGCGTACAATGGACGCCCGGACGCTCTATGGGGCAACGGGCAATCAGATCATGGCCATCAACACACTGTTCCAGCTGCTGGCCGTAAAAGAGCAGGCGCCGGAGGTGTGGCGCAGGGCGAAGCGGCTGCTGTTTATGCCGGACCTGTTCATCCATGCACTGTGCGGGGCGCAGGTGTGCGAGAGGACGATCGCCTCCACAAGCCAGATGCAGGACGCGCGCACCGGCGCATGGGACAGGGACGTGCTGGCCGCGTACCGTATTCCGGAAAGGCTGTTCGCGCCGTCCGTACCCAGCGGCACCGTGGTGGGTGCGCTTGAGAACGGCGCGAAGGTGGTGGCGGTGGCGGGCCATGATACCCAGTGCGCGGTGGCGGCATTGCCCACACAGGCGCGGGACACTGCGTTCCTTTCCTGTGGGACATGGAGCCTGCTGGGGTGCGAGCTGGACGCGCCGGTGCTCACGGAAAAGAGCATGCGGCTGGGCCTTTCCAACGAACTGGGGGCCAATGGCCGCGTGAACTATCTGAAGAACATCATCGGCCTGTGGCTCATCCAGGAGAGCCGCCGGGCGTGGCGGCGGCAGGGGCGGGAGTATTCCTATGCGGAGCTGGAGAGCCTTGCGCTCGAGGCCGCGCCGCTGCGCTGCTTCATCGACCCGGACGATCCGGCGTTTACGCCGCCGGGAGATATCCCGGCCCGCGTGCGGGAATACTGCGCGGCCACAGGGCAGTATGTACCGCAAACCGTGGGAGAGGTGATGCGCTGCATCTACGAAAGTTTGGCACTCAAATACCGGTTTGCGCTGGGCCAGCTGGAGGCGGCAACGGGCAGGCGCTTTGCGGCGCTGCACGTTCTGGGCGGCGGCGCAAAAGACGGCCTTTTGTGCCGCATGACAGCGGACGCTACGGGCCTGCGCACAGCAGCCGGCCCGGTGGAGGCCACGGCTTTGGGCAATATCCTCATCCAGCTTGTGGCGTTGGGCATGCTGCCGTCCATTGATGCGGGACGGCGGCTCATTGCAAAAACAGAACGTGTGACGGAATATCTGCCCGGAGACACGGCCGCATGGGACGCGGCCCATGTACGGTATGAGGACCTGCTGCGGCGCGGCGGGAAAACAGAAAAATAACAAAAGATAAGGGAGAGAATGAGATGTTGTATCCGAAAATCGGGATCCGCCCGGTCATCGACGGCCGCTGGGGCGGCGTGCGCGAAAGCCTGGAGAACCAGACCGTGACGATGGCGAACAATGCTGCGAAGCTCATCAGCGGAACGCTGCGTTACCCGGACGGCAAGCCGGTGGAGTGCGTCGTTGGCTGCACCACCATCGGCGGAGGCGCGGAGGCCGCGCGCGTAGCTGAGCAGTTCAGCACGCAGAACGTGGTGGCCACACTGTCCGTCACACCCTGCTGGTGCTACGGCACAGAGACGTTCGACATGGACCCGAAGACGATCAAGGCTGTGTGGGGCTTCAACGGAACCGAGCGCCCGGGCGCGGTGTATCTGGCAGCCGTGATGGCAGCCCATGCCCAGCGGGGCCTGCCCGCATTTTCCATTTACGGGCACGACGTGCAGGACGCGTCGGATACGACGATCCCCGCCGACGTGGCCGAAAAGATCCTGCGTTTTGCGCGCTGCGCCGTGGCCGTGGGCTGGATGAAAAACAAGGCCTATGTGAACCTGGGCGGTGTCGCAATGGGCATTGCGGGCAGCTTCTGCGACGCGGAGCTGTTCCAGAAATATTTCGGGATGCGCGCCGAATGGGTGGACATGACGGAGATCGTGCGCCGCATCACGCTGGGTATTTACGATGCGGAGGAATACGAACGGGCGCTGGCCTGGGTAAAGGCCAATTGCCGCGAGGGCTTTGACTGCAACGCGGGCAAAAACCTGCCTGAGGTCATTACCAGGTCCAAGGTCGTGCCCGCGGACAAGGACTGGGAGTTCATCACCAAGATGACGATGGTGATGCGGGACATCCTGTACGGCAACCCGAAGCTGGACGAGCTGGGCTGGCACGAGGAAGCGCTGGGCCGCAACGCGGTGGCGGGCGGCTTCCAAGGGCAGCGCCAGTGGACAGACTGGCTGCCCAACGCGGATTTTTCCGAGGCCATCCTGGCCGGCACTTTCGACTGGAACGGCCCGAAAATGCCCACGCCCTTTGCAACGGAGAACGACACCTGCAACGGTGTGTCCATGCTGCTGGGCACGCTGGTCTCCAACACCGCGCCCTGCTTCCATGACGTGCGTACCTATTGGAGCCCCGAGGCCTGCGAGCGTGTGACAGGCCGGCGGCCGGAGGGAGTGGCAAAGGACGGATTCATCCACCTCATCAACTCGGGCGCGACAGCACTGGACGGCAGCGGCGCGTGCCGGAACGAGGCGGGCGATAATGTGATGAAGCCCTTCTGGGAGATGAAAGACGAGGACATCAAGGCCTGTACGGACGCAACGGACTGGTGCCGCGCGAATTACGAGTATTTCCGCGGCGGCGGCTTCTCCAGCCATTTCCGCTGCAAGGCGGAGATGCCTGTCACCATGCTGCGCTACAACATCGTGGACGGCGTTGGCCCGGTGCTGCAGATCGCCGAGGGCTGGACGGCCAATCTGCCGGACGAGGTGCACGATACCATTGATGTGCGTACAGACCGCACCTGGCCCACGACCTGGTTCGCACCGCGCCTGACGGGAGAGGGCGCGTTTAAGGACGTGTACAGTGTGATGGCGAACTGGGGCGCGAATCACGGCGTGACGGTGTACGGTCATGTGGGCGCAGACCTGATCACGCTGGCCAGCATGCTGCGCATCCCGGTGACCATGCACAACGTGCCGCAGGAAAAGGTGTATCGCCCTCATGCCTGGGCAAGCTTTGGCACACAGGACACACAGGCCGCGGATTACGCCGCCTGCAAGTTCTACGGCCCGTTGTATAAATAGCCTAAAAATCCAGACAGTAGGGATTCGCCTATGTAGGTTCTAGGGCAATACCGCACAGAAAAGCAGACACAATATTGCTCGATATGATATAAAGAAAGGATGGAAAAACAAATGAGCATGTCCGCACTGAGCGATGAACTGGCGCAGGTGCGGACAAAGAAGAAAGAATTTCTGGCGCAGATCGAACGGATCGTCCCGTGGAAGGAATGGCTTGTCCTAATCCAGCCGTGCTATTACAAAGGAGAGCGCGGCAACAAACCCTATCCGCTGGAGACCATGCTGCGTATTCACTGCATGCAGCATTGGTACAACCTGAGCGACGGTGCCATGGAAGATGCCCTGTACGAAATCGCCTCCATGCGCCTGTTTGCCCGATTATCCCTGGATAGCGCCCTGCCGGACCGCACCACCATCATGAATTTCCGCCACCTGCTGGAGCAGCATCAACTGGCCCGCCAATTGTTCAAGACCATCAATCGCTGGCTGGCCGAAGCAGGCGTCATGATGACCCAAGGCACTTTGGTGGATGCCACCATCATTGAGGCACCCAGCTCTACCAAGAACAAAGAGCAGCAACGCGATCCGGAGATGCATCAGACCAAGAAAGGCAATCAGTGGCACTTTGGCATGAAGGCCCACATTGGTGTCGATGCCAAGAGTGGCCTGACCCACAGCCTAGTCACCACCGCGGCCAACGAGCATGACCTCAATCAGCTGGGTAATCTGCTTCATGGAGAGGAGCAATTTGTCTCAGCCGATGCCGGCTACCAAGGAGCGCCACAGCGCGAGGAGCTGGCCGAGGTGGATGTGGACTGGCTGATCGCCGAGCGTCCCGGCAAGGTAAAAACCTTGAAGCAGCATCCGCGCAAGAACAAAACGGCCATCAACATCGAATACATGAAAGCCAGCATTCGTGCCAGGGTAGAGCACCCGTTTCGCATCATCAAGCGGCAGTTCGGCTTCGTGAAAGCCAGATACAAGGGGCTGCTGAAAAACGATAACCAACTGGCGATGTTATTCACCCTGGCCAACCTGTTTCGGGTGGACCAAATGATACGTCAGTGGGAGAGATCTCACTAAAAACTGGGGATAACGCCTTAAATGGCGAAGAAACGGTCTAAATAGGCTGATTCAAGGCATTTACGGGAGAAAAAATCGGCTCAAACATGAAGAAATGAAATGACTGAGTCAGCCGAGAAGAATTTCCCCGCTTATTCGCACCTTCCTTAGCGTATTGCTGCC
>ERZ773259.2389-NODE-2389-length-12070-cov-3.656346_pt1 | contig 12070 bp, 7 predicted proteins | sample MGYA00511961_ERZ773259 | MGnify/ENA primary metagenome ERZ773259 (study PRJEB29015, sample SAMEA2737775) | human gut metagenome | biome: human gut; feature: human-associated habitat; material: faeces | place: China | collected 2012 ...
GTTCTTCTTTCTCTGTCGCTTCCTGCTGATTACTCTGGAGAAATCCTGCATACAGTGCAACAAATATAACCATTGTAACTGCTGCAAGTATATATAATATTTTTTTGAACCTCATCGGCTGTTCTCCTTTTTATATTCTGCCGGAGAGATTCCACAGATCTTTTTAAAGACTTTCTGAAAATACTTCTGATCATTAAATCCTGTGGCTTCTGCCACTTCAGCCACCTTATAATTTCCTGTCGCAAGCATCCTTTTTCCCATACTGATCCTGAAATTTGCCAGAAAATCCACAAATTTCACACCTGTCTCTTCCTTGAAAATCCTTGAGAGGTATTCCGGACTCACGTTACAGCACTGTGCCACATCCTGAAGACCGACCGCTTCCATATAGTGTTCCCGGATATAAGCGATCGCATTCAGCACAATACCATTTTCTGTAATATTTTCTTCTGTTTCTTCGTTCCAGGCGATGGCCTGCTTCACCACTTTTTGAAACTGATACTGCAGTTCTTTCTGGGTATGACTGCTTCGAACGCTTTCCATCATATATCGCAGTTCCTCTTCCTGATTGTCATCTCCCCGCATTTCTCCTTCCACACGGGCGATTCCCATCAGAAAACGCAGTGTATAATTGCGGATGCATTCCGGTGTTGCCTGACTTAAGATCACCTGCTTCGAAAATGTTTCCCCAGATTCTGCAATCTTATCTTTCTTACCACTGCGAATTCCCCGTACCATCTCATTCTCCAATGCTGTCGGATAATCCAGTTTTTCATATTCCATCATCTGTGCCATTTTTTCTGTCATGATCACTTCATGTCCACTACAGAATGTGTGTTTCAGCAGTGCCGAAAGTTCATTCATCACATCCGGTAGCTGCATAATACCCACAAAGCGATCCATGGTTGCCACACATGGAGTGATGTTCTGGATCTTTGGCAGGATCCGCAGTTCAAAGAGCCGTTTTAACGTTCGATTTCGTACTGTGTCAACCAGCACGATATAGATTCCTCCCTGCTCTCCCGGACGGATCAGCATGTAGTAGTTTTCCATACAAAGAGCTTCCATCTGATTTTCCAGTTCTTCTTTCATTTCACCATAGGATTCATTCGCCATACTGTCCGGATGGATCAGCAACATGGTAAACTGCGTGTCTTTCGTTACACCAATCTTTTCTTCCAGCATCGGACGGATCTGTTCTCTCTGTTCTTCACTGCTGCTGATATAATTCCATAACAGACGCTCCGGTGTCACCTGCTCCGCTTTCTGTTTTGCGATCCGGCTTTCCACTTTTTTGAGCACACCCAGGAACTGATCAATGTCCATCGGTTTCAGTACATACTCCACTACCTGCAGCTGCAATGCTCTTCTTGCGTACTCAAATTCAGAATATCCGGTCAGCAAAACAGCCTGCACCTCAATGTCTGCCTCCTTGATCTTCTGCAGCATGCCCAGTCCGTCAAGTACCGGCATCTTGATATCAGAAAGTACCAGATCCGGTTTTTCCTTCTCCACCATCCGGTATCCTTCCTCACCGTTTTCCGCCACACCTGCGATCTCATAATCCGTAAATCTCCGGATCAGACGGATCAACCCTTCTCTGGACTTTGGTTCATCTTCCGCTATGACTATCCGCATCGCCTGTTCCTCCTTTATTTTTTATGTACTCTCGGAATCTTTCTGTTCTCCGGGAGTTTCTATACTTCATAAGGAATCTTCATCGTGATTCTGGTTCCTTCTCTTTCTGTTCCCTTCCAGGATTCCACATGAAAGCTTCCCTGTCCTCCGTAATAAAGTTTCAGTCTGGTGATCACGTTACGCACACCGATACTGCTCTCAATCTTTTCTTTCTGATAGTCAAAATGATTAAACAGCCCCACCTGTTCCTGACTCATGCCGACACCATTATCTTCCACAACAATCTCCAGCATGTCCTCTTTTCCCGTACGTCCGATCCGGATATTGACCTCATCCATACCCGTATTTCCCGGAAATGCATGAACCAGTGTGTTTTCCAGAAGTGGCTGGATCATCAGCTTATGTATCCGGTAATGTCGCAGACCCTCCTCCACGTCAATCGTGCAGATAAACGAATAATCAAACCGCTGCTGTTGCAGATACACATATCTTTTCAGATACTCCAGTTCATCCTGTATCTCTACGATCTCATTGCTTTTGTGAATACTGTACCGCAGAATTGCCGCAAGACTCGTGAGCATCTTACTGATCGTATATTCTTCATTGTCCAGCGCTACCCAGTTGATGGCATCCAGCGTATTATACAGAAAATGTGGATTAATCTGACTTTGTAATGCATCCAGTTCACTTTTTCTCCGTTCATTCTGCTGACGGATAATTTCCTCCATAAGCGTCTCAATCCGTTCATATGATCTTTGAACAGAATAACCCAAATGTCGTATTTCTGAAGAACCTCCTATGTAAATATCCGTTTTTCCTCCTGCTTCATATGTTTTAACCGATTCATCCAGTTTCCGGATCGGTTTGGATATTTTTCTGGAAATCAGCCTGTTTCCTTCCAGAAGCATCATCATAAGAACCATGATTGTTGTAAAGATATAATATCTGAAATTGTTAATTCTTGCAGTCTGCACGCTCTCCGGTACAACTCCGATCAGTTTCCATCCTGTATAAGCAATGTTGCCAACCACTACACTTTCCTTGTGTCCATTTGTTGTGATCTCATAAGTGCCCTCCTCATACCCGGAAGCCTTCAGACTATTCTCTTCAAACAGTCCTCTGGCCATCTCTGTTTTTCTCGGATGATAGATCATCTGTCCGTCACGACTGATCATATAATAATAGATTCCTTCCGAAGAATCATTAATCTGCTTTAAGACATCTTCGATCACCGAATATTTCATATCTACAAGAAGGACTCCGCTTCCCGGAATCTCCCCATCGTTTATATCCACGTAACGGCTCAGTGAAACAACCCAATGATAACGATACAGACCATCTTCATACAAATTCTGAATATGCGGAATGGAAAAATGTACATTTTCAATTGCACTCTCGGCATTCTTATACCAGTCCTGTCCTTTTACATCTATATTTTCTTTTTCAACAGCAACCGGTTCCGAAGCAATCAGCCGACCTTCGTTCCCATATAATGCCAGACTCTCAATTTTATCCGAATTCACCTCATATAATAAGCTGAACTGTTCAGCAAATTTTTCGCTGGATATATCAAATTCCTGAACGATATTATAATTCGCTGCATCAAAAATCTGCCGGATATCTAACAGGTCCGAATTCACCCTGTCTACTGTGCTTTCCACCGTCGCCTCTGTATTTGATACTGCCATCTTATCAATCGCAAGCTTAAATCTTTGATACAAAAGGAATCCCATAGTTACAATCGTGACAAGTGTAATCGCCATAAGAACAGACATGATGATCGACTGTATATTAAATACAACATTTTCTTTTAAATCCGAATCTTTTTTTCTTTTTTTCACGCTTTTTCCTGTTCCCTTCATACGCATTACTGTTCTACTTTACAGATGCTCTATACTTCGAAGGAGAAACTCCAAACTTCTTTTTAAATACATAACTAAAGTAATTGGCATCGAGATACCCTACTTTTTCTGCTATGGTATAACTTTTCTCATCTGTATTCAATATCATTTCTGCTGCAATATCCATTCTGTAATCTGTTAAATAAGAGATAAACGATTTTCCCGCTTCTTTTTTAAATACAGAAGAAAAATAAGAATTCGATACACCGAGAACCGCACATACCTCGTCCAATGATATATCCGCCTCCATATACCTTTCTTGCACAATGTTCTGTGCTTCCACAATGAGCCGTCTGGCAGAACTGTTTCTTGCACATTTCAGCTTTTCGCTGATCGTTTCCGACATCTGCACAATCCATGCTGTCAGTGAACTCTCATCCATCTGCGATACTTTTTCGTAAATATTCTGCATATTACCGGATATTTTATTGAAATCCAGCGAATTATCTGTACAGAACTTAAAAAATCCACTGACGATCTCCATTGTAGCAAGATTATACTGACTCATGGTTTCTGTATTTTTATGAAGCTTTTCCATCTCTCCATGTGCTGCCCGCTCTATCTCTGCCGAATCTCCTATACGAATTGCACGAAATAGCGTCTGCATCCTTGACTCTTCTGACTGAACCGGTTTGATCTGTTCCTTCGGAACAATCTCTCCAATATTAATTGCCCGTTTTGTTCCGTATAAAACCCTGTAAGAAACTGCTTCTCTTGCCCGTTCATAGGAAAGACTGATCTCATACAGGCTGTCACACACGGTTCCGATTCCCGCTGTAACAACTGCACCCATGATGCGGTATGCCCACCGACAGAATCTGTCACAGGCATCTGTTATCTGGGTAATCTTATCTTCCGCATCCAGTTCCAGAATCAGCAGTGTATTTCCCATATATATAAATTCTCGACAGTTCCACTGATCCATCAGTCTCTGCTTGATCTCTCTTTCTACCGACATGGATAAAAGCAGTGGGTTCATGCCTTCTGGCACATGGTTCTCCGATGTGTGGAAGATTACACAACCAAAGAGAGGTCCTTTCATATCTACCTGATATGCCTGTAAAAACCTTTCATAATCATGTTTTTCTACTCTTCCTTCAATTAATGAAATAAAAAAATTGGACTGTAATTTCGGAAGTACTTCCTGAAAATAATCATTTAATTTTTTTACATTTAATTTTTCTTCTCTTTCCCTGTCCAGCGTATGTTTCAAATTAGTCAGACTTTCTGACAATTCTGTTGCATTGACCGGTTTGAGCATATATTCCTTGATTTCCAAATGCACTGCTTCTTTCGCATATTCAAACTCATCAAATCCCGTACAGAGCATGATATAAATATTCGGATATTCCCGATTCAGCCTTCTGGATAACTCTAACCCGTCCATATAAGGCATCTTAATATCCGTCAGCACCACATCCGGCTGGAGTTTTTCTACTAATTCCAGTGCTTTCACCCCATTTGTCGCACTTCCTGCCACCTCAAACCCCAGATCATTCCAATGAATTTTTTTCTCTATCATATCGATGACTTCGGCTTCATCATCTACGAGAATCACTTTATATCGTTCCATCTTTTTCCCCTTTTTCATCGCCGCTATACGTTTATTCCAGTATAACAAATTTACGCTTCTTATAACATATCCAAATACAAAATCTGCCTTCAAAATTTTTTACTCACAAATTCCTTTCGAACGCATCATGTTGAAAAAACCGTCCCTTTCATCTTTCCGATGAGCAGGACGGTCTACTTCTTTTTGTATAAACAGTCTTTTATTTATTATTTCTTCTGTACATATTTCAGACAGTCAAGTGTTACTGCTGCCAGAATAATGATACCTTCAAAAATAAACTGAAGGTTTGTATCAATACCAAGAACCGTCAAAGAATAGGTCAATGATGTAAAGATCAGTACACCTGTCACAACTCCCGATATCTTACCAATACCACCGGTAAAGGAAACTCCACCAACTACGCAGGCTGCAATGGCGTCCATATCCCATCCCTGTCCGTAAGCGGCACTACCGGATCCAACCATTCGTACACACTCCAGCCATGAACCGAATCCATAAAGGATACCTGCAAGGATAAATGCTCCCATCGTTACTTTAAATACCGAGATTCCTGATACAGCTGCCGCCTCTGGATTTCCACCAACTGCATATAAATTTTTTCCAAATGTTGTCTTATTCCAGATAAACCATACAACAGCAATCGCAACTACTGCCCATAAAATAATCATCGGAAAACGTCCTGCCTGTGGAATAAAAATATTCGGGATTGTCGGATCAATCGCACCAAAAGAAACCCCTTTTGTAGCATATGTAACAAGACCAAAGATGATCAACATATTTGCCATCGTTGAAATAAATGGATGCATCTTAAATCTTGCCATGAAAAATCCGGCTGTCATTGCAAATACAGTTGTGAAAAGTATACACACACATAATGCTAATATAGCTCTTGATGCCGGTGCCATACCCGAAAAATCAAAAACATGTCCAAACACAGTACCTGTGTTAATTCCGTTATGCATGATAATGGTTGCTGTAACCATACCCATACCAACCATACGTCCTACAGAAAGGTCTGTACCTGTCAGAAGGATCAGACCGGCAACTCCAAGTGCAAGGAACATTCGCGGTGAAGCCTGCTGCAAAATGTTAAGGATGTTTGTGGTTGTAAAAAGCTGTGTATTTTTCACGAATGGTGTAATAATACACAATGCGATAAAGATCATGATAATTACAATATACAGACCGTTCTTATACAAGAACTGTGTCATATTAAATGTGTACTTGTAATTTTCAAAATTCTGTGCCTGCTTCTGTGCAAATGTATATTTTGACATTCTGAGCAGATCGATCAGGTGGAACTTATGCATGTATGCATCATGTTTTCTATCCTTGATCTCCTGGATCCTGGATTCATGTGTCATCTGCGCATCATATAATTTATTCTTATATGTGTATTTTTCAGCTTTGATCTCTTCTGCATCTTTCAGGCTGCTGACTGCCTTCTTATGTTCTTCCTGCAGATCCGCTTTTAATTTTTCAAAATTACTGTTTTCCGCTTTTTTCTCTGCTTCGCAGCTCTTTGCAACAATGTTATAATACTCACTGTTGTAATGTTTGGAAAGAAAACCTTCAGCATCTGCGATCAGTTTTGCAATCTGCTGTTTATTTGCATCTTCTGTTGCTTTTGCCTTCTCCAGATTCTTCTTACATTCCCCGATAATCTTATTCTGTTCTTCTTTTGTTAAGTTCTTATTCTCTTTTGCTATTGCAATCTGATTTTTTAAACTGTTGACTTTGTCAGATCCTTCCACACGCAGTGCATCGATCTGCTCCTGTATTTTTCCAACATATTCGTCAATCGGTTTCAAAAGTATTGCTTCTTCTTCAGCCGAAATGATAATGCTTTTTTCTGCCATCTTCCATACCCCTCTCTGTTACAGATATTTTGCACTGAGTCTCAATAATTCTTCCTGGTTCGTCTCTTTTGTATTTACGATTCCGGCCAGTCGTCCGTTTGACATAACACCGATACGGTTCGTAATACCAAGAATCTCCGGCATCTCAGAAGATACAACAATAATTGTTTTCCCCTGCTTTGCCATATTGATAATCAGTTCGTAAATCTCATATTTCGCACCAACATCAATTCCTCGTGTCGGATCATCCATCATGAATACACTCGGTGAACGCTCCAGCCATTTTCCGAAGATTACCTTCTGCTGATTTCCTCCGGAAAGACTTGTGATCATATCATCCGGGCCCATACACTTTGTATGCATGATTTTAATCTCTTCCGCAGTTGCACGTACCATTCTGTCATGTGACAGCACTGCACCATTCTTATAATGGTTCATGTTAGCGATGGTCGTATTAAATGTAATATCGCCTTTTAAGAACAGACCATTAGCTTTTCTTTCTTCTGTGATCAGGGCAAATCCATGATCCATTGCATCTCTCGGCGATGAAAAGTTCATGATCTTTCCATCGTATATTACATTTCCTTCTGCTCTTGTGCGGATTCCGAAGATTGTTTCTAAAAGTTCCGTACGTCCGGCACCAACCAGACCGTAAAATCCAAATATTTCTCCTTTTCTGATATCAAAGGATACATTTTGAATCTTTGGTGCATATTTTGACGAAAGATTCTGTACAGAGAGAATCTTCTCTCCGGGCTCATTGTCAACAGGTGGAAATCTGTTATCCAGCGAGCGCCCAACCATTGCCGATATCAGTTCATTCATATCTGTATCTTTGCACTCTTTTGTCATAACCAGACTACCATCTCTGAGCACAGATATCTCATCACATATATTGAATATCTCATCCATCTTATGTGATATATAAATCAACGAAATTCCCTGTGCTTTCAACTGACGCATCATCTTGAAAAGTTTCTCAACTTCCGGTGCTGTCAGGGATGAGGTTGGTTCATCCAGTACAATTACTTTGGAATGATAGGAAATAGCTTTTGCAATCTCACACATCTGCCGCTGGGACACAGACATTTTTTTCATTGGCTGTGTCAGATTTGCTGTAATTCCAAGCTGTCTGAAGAGATTTGCAGTTTCCTTTTTCATTCTTCCTTCATCGACAATTCCAAAAGAATTCTTTGGATATCGTCCAAGAAACATATTATCTACAACGCTTCTTTCAAGACATTGGTTCAATTCCTGGTGTACCATCGCTACTCCGTTTTCCAGTGCATCTTTTGGTCCCGAGAAATTTACTTCTCTGCCGTCTAATATAATTGTCCCCTCATCTTTCTGATAAGTACCAAAGAGACATTTCATCATTGTCGATTTTCCGGCACCGTTTTCACCCATAAGTCCCATAATGGTCCCAGGTTTGACATTCAGGTTTATATGTTTCAGAACTTTGTTTCTACCGAACGACTTACTCATGCCATTGATCGATAAGATGTATTTATTCTTATCTACTGTCATAACTCTGCTTCCTTTTCTTGATGAAAGAAGGGTATCATCTCTGACACCCCTCTGCGTTTCATTCATTTACCATTTAACCAGTCTCTTATTTTGAGAGAAGTGATGTGTATGCTGATGCATTGTCTGTCTTAACCATGTTAATTGCAAATGCATCATATTCGTTTGGATTTCCGAGACGGTTTGTGATGTTCGACTCTGTCTGTCCATCTCCACCGATGTAATCAACCTTCAGGTTAAGGAGATCATCATAGTTCTCAAGAAGTGGCTGGTATGTTGAGCTCAGGAAGTTGTCTGATGCATTGTAAATATCAAGCCATACTTTCTTAGATGGACTCTTGCTTGAATCAAGCTGTTTTGACACTTTGTCATAAATCTTTGTTGAATCTGTAAAGTCTTTGTAATTATCAGCTGTTACTGCAACATTTAATGCGTAGTAAGATCTTTCTTCTTCGCTGTATCTGTAATCTTCACCTTCTTTCAGGCAGTTACCGGCATCATCTGCTGTACCAATACCTGTATCAACGTCTGCTCCGTCAAGTGCATTACGGAGTACTCTTAATGTCAGATAAGCCTGAACATCTGCATGCTGAGAGATTGTTCCGCCGTATCCTTCAGCGATTGCTGCAACAGCGTCACTGTTTGCATCATATCCGAATGTAGGAACTTTGTTATCTTTTGCCCATGCATTAAACATTGACATTCCCATACCATCATTGTTAGAAACAACAATATCGATCTGATCTCCGAAAGAAGCTTCCCATGTTCCGATTGCGTTACCTGCTGTAGCCGCATCCCATGTTGCCCCTGCTGAGTTCTTCATTTCCTGAGAAGCAAGCTCACGGACTGTAAATTCTTTTCCGTCTACATCAATCTTAGCATCCTGGACAACTTTTGCTTTTCCGTCTACGTTTGTTCCTGCCGGCTTGGAAGCAACTTCGTCACCATCTTTAACTCCTGTTCCAAGTGCCGCACGAACACCACGTGTACGTGCGATAGAATCATTATGTCCGATGTCACCGATTGCAAGTACGTATCCGATAACTCCATCACCATTTCTGTCAATCTTATCAGCATTTGCTTTGATATAATCAACAACCATCTCTCCCTGAAGTTCTGCTCCCTGATTAGCATCAAATCCTACATAATAAGTATCTTTGTTGAAATTCAACGCTTCTTTGTCCAATTCCCCTGTTGAACTATTAGAAGGTTGACGGTTAAACCAGCAAAGCGGTTTGTCCTTATTGGCTACAGAACTGCTGTCTGAAGATCCTGATGATTTTGAATCACCTGACGAAGATCCTCCGCAGCCTGCCAGTGATAATGCAAGTGTTGCTGCCATCATGAGTGCAAATACTTTTTTCTTTTTCATTTTCTTTCCTCCTGTTTTGTGCGTTTTGTTTTTAATCGCGTCTAACTCATTGACTAATCTCATTATAATTACAACACTATTTTTTTGACATAGAATATTTTTGGATTAATTATCAATATTTTTATATTGATCTATGTTTTTTTATATATTTTATCCAATTGTGCAGAATCTGTCTCTACTATATATAATATAAAACAAAAAACTGCGATAATAACCTTCACGCTATTACCACAGTTTCTCTTATATGTTCTTATTACGAATAAAATAATGATTAAGCTGTTGCTTTCTTATCATCTGTTTTTTTCAAGAAGTTTCTTTACACCCTGGATTGCAACCAACACACCAAGGATCAGAAGCAATACGGCAAAAATCAGTTGTAATGTATTTCCAAGATCCAGCCCTGTTGTCAGGAATGCTTTTGTCAGTTTCACGATCGTCATACCAAGTGCTGTAAATGTAACAGCCATCATGAATACCATTGGAATCCAGAGCATACATCCCTGACGTTTTGTCTTCTTAAGGAATACTGCGCAGGCTACCAGTGCCAGTACAGATAACAGCTGGTTGGCTGAACCGAACAGTGGCCAGATCTCTGCATATCCGACTTTGGTCAGGAAATATGCGAGTACCAGTGTAATGATTGTTGCAAAGTATTTATTTGTTACCACTTTCATGAATGGATTCAGATGATCCATATCTGTATCGTCATCGATAAAGAATTCCTGGAACGACAGACGTCCGACTCTGGCTACAGAGTCCAGTGATGTCAATGCAAATGCGGATACTGCCAGGTTAATCAGTGTAAATACAAGTGAATGTGGCAGACCAATAACTGACAGGAAGTTCGCAATCGCTCCGGCGAAAATCTGAGGCTGTGTTGTCAGTCCCTGTGCTGCTGCTTCACCTTTGGCAAAAGATGCAACTGCGATCAGTGCAATAACTGCAAGCATACTTTCCATTAACATTGCTCCGAATGATACAGGAAGCATGTTCTTCTCATTCTTAATCTGTTTGGATGCTGTACCGGAAGATACCAGTGAATGGAAGCCGGAAACCGCACCACAAGCGATCGTTACAAATAAGATTGGGAACATATACTGTCCATCTACGTTAAAGCTTGTGAATGCCTGAAGGTTACAAGATGGATTTGCTACAAATACACCAACAATCGCACCAACAATCATAAAAATCAAAAGGTAACTATTCAGATAGTCACGAGGCTGAAGAAGTGCCCATACAGGAGCGACACTGGCAATCAGGATGTAAACGAAGATGATGAGATGCCATGCATCCAGTCCTACATACATTGGGAAGTGAAGTCCCAGTGCGATTGCTGCTACCAATAATACGATTGCAACCGCTGTATTAATCCACTTGTTGAATTTCGTATACTTCAAAAACATTCCAAGTCCGACTGCTTCTAAGATAAATATCATAGAAGTAGTTGCGACTGCACCGTTAGCTGCAATTTTTGTTACTTTTCCGGCTTCACTTACTGAGAATCCATTAAAAGTTCCGGCTACAACATCAGCAAAAGCTGCAACGACCAGAATACAAAACAGCCAGCAGAATAACAGGAATAATTTCTTACCTAATTTTCCGATATATTCTTCGATGATATATCCGATTGTACGTCCTTTATTCTTTACAGATGCATACATAGATGCGAAATCCTGAACGGCTCCAAAGAATACCCCTCCGATTAAGATCCACAAAAGTACCGGAAGCCATCCGAAGATTGCTGCCTGGATCGGTCCGTTGATCGGACCCGCACCTGCGATGGATGCGAACTGATGACCAAATACGATATTGGTATCAGCCGGCACATAGTCTACGCCGTCTTCCATTTCATAAGCCGGAGTTTTCGCGTTGGGATCAATGCCCCATTTTTTCTCGAGGTAACGGCCATAGAAGATATAGGCTCCGCCTAATACCACAATGGCAATTACCATCATCATAATACCACTCATGTTTTTTTCCTCCTTTTTCTGACTCATTCAGAAAACATGAACGACTTCCCCATCGCATAAAGGATACCCTGAGTTTTTCACTCTTTCAAAATAAAAAGCCCTGCAGCTTTATTTGCTGCAGGGACGAATCTTTTCCGCGGTACCACTCTGCTTTATTGTCATAGCGACAATCTCTTTTGTACTGTCAGCCGGTTTTCCGGTGATAACAGTTCTCCGATAACGGTGAGTGCCGT
>ERZ773259.2398-NODE-2398-length-12032-cov-3.158804_pt1 | contig 12032 bp, 10 predicted proteins | sample MGYA00511961_ERZ773259 | MGnify/ENA primary metagenome ERZ773259 (study PRJEB29015, sample SAMEA2737775) | human gut metagenome | biome: human gut; feature: human-associated habitat; material: faeces | place: China | collected 2012 ...
CCACCGCACAGAGAATCTGGCACCTACAGACATGCAGGGGCTGATGAATCTGATGCAGGCGAAAAAAGAACTGGAAGAGTTAAAAGCCGGAAAGCTGCATTTGCATATTTCTTTTTGTTAAGGATAAAATATAAACAATATATGGAAGGATGGAAAAACAGATGGAAATGGATAAAGCCCAATTTGCAGAACAGTTGAAAAACCTTGTGGAATTAGGCAAGAAGAAGAAAAATGTGCTGGAGTATCAGGAAATCAATGATTTCTTTAAAGGAATCACCCTGAACAATGAGCAGATGGATCTGATCTTCGAATATCTGGAAGCCAATGGCGTGGATGTACTCCGGGTAACCGAGGACGACGCACTGCTGGATAATGAAGATATGCATATGGAAGAGGATGAGGTGGATCTGGAAAATATAGACCTTTCCGTACCGGAAGGGGTCAGTATCGAGGATCCGGTTCGTATGTATCTGAAAGAAATCGGTAAAGTGCCATTGTTGAGTGCAGAGGAAGAAATTGAACTGGCGAAACGGATGGCAGAAGGTGATGAAGATGCGAAAAAGAGGCTTGCAGAGGCAAATCTTCGTCTTGTTGTCAGCATTGCGAAACGCTATGTGGGACGTGGAATGTTATTTCTTGACTTGATTCAGGAAGGAAATTTGGGATTGATCAAAGCGGTTGAAAAGTTTGATTATCAGAAAGGATTCAAATTCAGTACGTATGCGACATGGTGGATCAGACAGGCAATTACGAGAGCGATTGCAGATCAGGCGAGAACCATTCGTATTCCGGTTCATATGGTGGAGACAATTAACAAATTGATTCGCGTATCAAGACAGCTGCTGCAGGAATTGGGGCGTGAGCCGTTGCCGGAGGAGATTGCAGAAGAACTGGACATGCCGGTGGAAAGAGTACGCGAGATTTTGAAGATTTCTCAGGAACCTGTATCTTTGGAAACACCGATCGGTGAAGAAGAGGACAGTCATTTGGGAGATTTTATTCAGGATGACAATGTTCCGGTGCCGGCTGAGGCAGCAGCAGCAACGTTGCTGAAAGAGCAATTGGGAGAAGTGTTGGATACGTTGACTGACAGAGAACAGAAAGTATTGCGTCTTCGTTTTGGTATGAACGATGGACGTGCACGTACATTGGAAGAAGTCGGAAAAGAATTTGACGTCACCCGTGAAAGAATCCGTCAGATTGAGGCGAAAGCGCTTCGAAAACTCCGTCATCCAAGCAGAAGCCGTAAACTTCGTGATTATTTGGATTAGGGTATTTGTATGGAGCTATCAAAGAGATTACAGGCAGTTGCAGATCTTGTGAGCAATGGAGTGACAGTCGCGGATGTCGGAACAGACCATGGTTATATTCCAATCTATCTGGTAGAGTCTGGAAAAAATAAATGCGCGATTGCGATGGATATCAATCGGGGACCTTTGGACCGTGCAGAAGCACATATTCGGATGCACGGTTTGGGGGAGCAGATTAAGACTAGACTGTCAGACGGGGTTCAAAAACTACAGATAGGAGAATGTGACTGTGTCATTGTCGCCGGAATGGGTGGTGGTCTTGTCATAAAGATCATGGAGGATGGAGAAGAGATTTTCAGAAATCTGACGGAATTCATTCTGCAGCCACAGTCTGAAATTGCAAAGGTGCGCCAGTATCTGTGTGAACATAATTACCGCATTATAGCAGAAGATATGGTTTTGGAGGATGGAAAATTTTATCCGATGATGAAGGTGGCAAACGGGTCTGCTGAGGAATACAGTACATTAGAACTGCGGTATGGGAAGTTGTTACTCAGAGAAAAACATCCTGTTTTAAAATTGTTTTTAGAAAAGGAAGAAAAGACAAAAGAGCAAATTTGCAGACAGCTAAGGAAGGAAGAAGGAATACATATTGCATCCCGGATAGCGGAACTTGAAAACGAGACAGCACAGACAAAAGAGGCGCTTGGAATTTATTAAGAGAGGGAAACATATGCTTTGTAGAGAGATAATTGATGTGATTGAGGGTACATATCCAAAAGAGGCAGCGTTGGCTTGGGATAACGTCGGACTTTTGGTGGGACGCACTGAAAAAGAAGTAAAGCGTATTTATGTGGCGCTGGATGCGACCGATGAGATTATTGAGGCGGCGATAAGGGGAAATGCAGATATGCTTGTCACGCATCATCCACTTATTTTTTCGCCGTTGAAAACGGTTACGGATGAGCATTTTATCAGCAATCGCGTTGTGAAATTGTTACAGCATGACATATCATATTATGCAATGCACACGAATTACGATGTGCTTGGCATGGCGGAGCTGTCGGGAAAAATGATGGAACTTGTGCAGGCGGAGCCTTTGGAGGTGACGATTCCGGAAAATAATCAGGGGATTGGAAGAGTAGGGCTTTTAAAACATGAGATGACTTTGGGTGAGTGCTGTGAACTGGTAAAAGAGAAGTTTCATCTGCCTGATGTAAAGGTATTTGGTGATATAGAAAGGAAAGTGACACGTGCAGCAATTTCTCCGGGGTTGGGTAAGAGTATGATTGACACTGCACTTCAGACGGGAGCAGAGGTACTTGTGACTGGAGATATTGGACATCATGAGGGAATTGACGCAGTTGCAAGAGGACTTGACATAATAGATGCAGGGCACTATGGATTGGAGCATATTTTCATAGAAGATATGGCGATGTTTTTAGAGAGTCATCTGTCGTGCGTTAAGATAGAAGAAGCAGAGATTGTACAGCCGTTTCAGACAGTATAGCTGTAAGAAAGGAGTAGCACATGGATAGAAAGGTATATCAGGTAAAAGTAGGGAATGAAGTAAAGCAGTATGAGGAAGGGACGACTTTTGCGAAAATTGCAAAGGAATACCAAAAACAATATGAAAATGAGATTGTCTTAGTGTTTGAAGATAAAAAGCTTCAGGAGTTAAGAAAAGGAGTCACAAAAGACTGTACTTTACGATTTGTTACGACGGGGGATTCCGTGGGAAACCAGACATATCGAAGAAGCATGTGTTTGATGCTTGTAAAAGCAATCTATGATGTCTGTGAACATAAAGATATTTGGAAGGTACGTATTCATTTTTCTTTGAGCAAGGGTTATTATTGCACGATTGAAGGGGATGTCGCAGTAGATCAGCGTTTCCTTGACAAGGTGAAGAGCCGCATGTTAGAGATGGTTGCGGAAAAGATGCCGATTGACAAACGTACGATTCATACGGATGAGGCAATTGCTTTATTCCACAAACATGGAATGCATGACAAAGAAAGACTTTTTGAATACCGAAGAGTGTCAAAAGTCAATATTTATAGTATGAATGAGTTTGAGGACTATTATTATGGATATATGGTGCCGGATGCATCGTACCTGCCATACTTTGAACTGCATCTGTATGATGAAGGCTTTGTAATTCAGATGCCGGAAAAAGATGCGCCGACAGTCGTTCCGTCTTTCAGACCACAGCATAAATTATTTCAGGTTCTGAAAGAATCGACCAAGTGGGGAGACATACAAAATATTGAGACAGTAGGCGCGCTGAATGACAAGATTACTAATGGGGATATTCAGGATATGATCCTTGTGCAGGAAGCGATGCAGGAGAAGAAGATTGCGGAGATAGCGGAGATGATTGCAAATAAATCAGACATCAAATTTGTGCTGATCGCAGGGCCGTCTTCTTCAGGAAAAACAACCTTTTCGCATCGGCTTTCGATTCAGCTGCGGGCGAACGGACTTGTTCCGCATCCAATCGCCGTAGACAATTATTTTGTTGAACGGGAAAAGACTCCGAAAGACAAAGATGGCAATTATAACTTTGAATGTTTGGAAGCGATTGATGCGGAATTGTTCAATCAGGATATGTTAGATCTTTTGTCAGGAAAAGAAGTGGCGCTCCCTACATTTAATTTTAAAACAGGAAAAAGAGAATATTCCGGCGAGACTAAAAAGCTTGGGGAACAGGATGTGCTTGTGATTGAGGGGATTCATTGTCTGAATGATGCCATGACGTATAAACTCTCCAAAGAAAATAAGTTTAAGATTTATATCAGTGCATTGACACAGTTGAATATCGATGAACACAATCGCATTCCGACAACGGATGGGCGCCTGATACGGCGCATGGTCAGAGATGCAAGAACCCGTGGTGCTTCTGCAAAACAGACAATCGCGATGTGGCCTTCCGTGAGAAAAGGGGAGGAAGAGAATATTTTTCCTTATCAGGAGGATGCAGATGTAATGTTTAATTCTGCGCTCATTTATGAGTTGGCAGTGTTGAAATTATATGCGGAACCGATTTTGTTTGGAATTGAGAAAGACTGCGAGGAATATGTGGAAGCGAAACGTCTGTTGAAGTTTTTGGACTATTTTATTGGTGTGGGAAGTGAAAATATTCCGGCGAATTCTCTTTTGCGGGAATTTGTTGGTGGAGGATGTTTTAACGTATAAAAATATAAGAAATATAGTTGGGAGACAGTCAATTGACTGTCTCCTGATTTGTATTATTGAAAAAAATTGCCATATCATCTGGAAGAGGAGAGGAGAATGTCAGCGGTTCTTTGGTGATTGGATGTTCGAATGACAGACAGTGAGAATGCAGCGCCTGACGTTTGATGACGTGGTAGTTGGGATTGTATAAGAAATCACCGGGAAGCGGATGACCAATGTGTTTCATATGTACGCGTATCTGGTGGGTACGGCCGGTCTTTAATGTCAGGGATACAAGTGAATATCCGTTTTTATAGCAAAGACGTTTGTAATGAGTGCAGGCATAGTCACCTTGTTCATAGTCAACCTGACGCTCGATAGTGGAACCGTCTACTCTTCCGATTGGCGCATCAATGACGCCGGATGAAGGGGTCTTGCCTTCCGCAACTGCGAGATATTCCCGGTGGATTTTTCGGTTTTTTACCATGTCCGAGAGGAGGGAGGCACTATACATATGTTTTGCGAGAATTAAAAGTCCGGTTGTATCACGATCTAAGCGGTTGATACAGCGGTAAGTGAAAGGCTCCCCTTTTTGTGCATAATAGTAAGCGACTGCATTGGCAAGCGTGTTGTCGTAATTGCCCTGTGAAGGGTGGATCGGCATATCTGCCGGTTTATTTATAACCATCAAATCTTCATCTTCATAGACGATATGAAGTGGAAGAGGCGATGCAACGATATTTTCAGAAGAAGTCTTTTCTTCTAATGTGATGGTTAAAATATCATCTGTGTGCAGGATATCGCGGACTCTTGCCCAGGTCTTGTTTAATAAAATTCCGTTCTCTGTGCGTTTTAAATGTGTGATCACCTGACTGGAATACCCTGATTCCTTTAGAAAAGAAATCAGGGTACAATTGTTGTATTTAGCCGAGATGGTATAGGAAAAAATTCGTTTCATAAAAACTCTCTTTCTGCCTCAAAAGAAGCTATTGGGATTTGATTTCGCGCCAAAGCTTATTATAAATGGCATCGTTTTTATCTCCCAGGAACTGAAAGGTCTCGCAGCGTTCCAGTTCGCTTGCATCAGGAAATGCGATTTTGCTGTTTCGGATAGCCGGATCTTCGATCAGTTCTCGAGCAGCGGTGTTTGGTGTGGAATAGGTAATATAATCAAAATTCATTTTGGCGATGTCCGGTCGACATAAAAAGTTGATGAAAGCTTCTGCATTTTCTTTGTGCTTAGCATTTTTTGGAATTACCCAGGAGTCGATCCAAACATTGGAACCCTCCTTTGGAATGACATATTCCAAATTTGGATTTTCCAGTTGTGTATAAATTGCTTCGCCGGAATAAATTACTCCGATAGCCGCTTCGTTTCCAATCATTTTGTCGCGAACCTGATCGATTACATAAGCCTGCACGAGTGGTTTCTGTTCGATCAGAAGTTCTTTTGCCTCCTCTAATTCGTCGAGATCTGTCGAATTTAAAGAGTGCCCTTTATATTTAAGAGCTACAGCAAAGGCGTCACGGACGCTGTCCTGCATTAAAATGTTATCTATATATTTTTTATCCCACAGAACGCTCCAACTGTCGATTGGCTCATCAACCATTGTTTTATTGTAGAGAATTCCAACAGTTCCCCAGCAATAAGGCACCGAATATTTATTTTCGGAGTCAAACTGTCTGGATTGCTTGAAATATTCTTGACCAATGTTTTTGACGTTCGGAATGTTATCAAAGTTCAGTTCTGCTAGAAGATCATTTTCAATCATACGTTGGATCATATAGTCAGATGGGCATACCACATCGTATGCGATAGCGCCGGACTGTACTTTGGGGTACATGATCTCATTTGTCTCAAATTCTTCATATACGACATTGATCCCGGTCTCTTTTTCAAACAGAGTGATAACTTCCGGATCGAGATATTCTCCCCAGTTATAGACGATGACCTGATTGGTTCCGCTTAAATCTTCTTTGGAACTATAGAAAATTCCACCGGCAATGACCACGACTGCCATAATCGCCGGAACAACTTTGCGAAGTACAAAGTGAACGGCTTTCTGAGATTTTTTCACATTCAGTGTTTTGTCGGTGCTGCCTTTTTTGTTTGGTGATACGTTGATCAGAATCAGCAGAATCAGCACGGACACAAACAACAAAGTGGAAAGTGCATACATTTCCGGTTTGATTCCTTTGCGGACTTCACTGTAAATTTTGGTTGATAACGTATCGACACCCGGACCTTTTGTAAAGTGGGTGATGACAAAATCGTCCAAAGACATGGTAAATGCCAGCAAAAATCCTGAGAACACGCCCGGCAGAATATCCGGAAATACAACTTTAAAAAAGGCGTAAATCGGAGATGCGCCGAGGTCGAGTGCGGCTTCATAAGTGCTGCGTTTGGTTTGTTTGAGCTTTGGCATAACACTCAAAATGACGTATGGAATATTAAACGTTATGTGTGCGATCAGCACAGTTGCAAATCCCAGTGAAAAATTAATACCCAGATATTTTAAGCCGGATCCGACAGCGATAAATAAAAGCATCAATGAGATACCGGTCACGATATCTGCATTTAACATCGGAATATTGGTGATTCCCATTGCAATCGTGCGGGATTTTCTCTTCATTCCCTGAATGCCGATCGCAGCGGCAGTGCCGATCAGGGTTGCAATAAGAGCAGACAACAGTGCGATGACAAGCGTTGTATAAAGAGCGCTCATAATCTGCTCGTTTTGGAAAAGGGAAATATACCATTTTCCGGTAAAGCCTCCCCATTTTGCACGTGTCTTTGAGTTGTTAAAGGACAAAACAACAAGTGTCACGATTGGGGCGTATAACAAAAAGATGATTAGTGATAAGTAAATATTTTGTAATGTCTTTTTCATTAGAATGCGGTTCCCTCTCCATCTTTATCGTATTTGGCAATCAGTGCCATGCTTGCGATAATGAATATCATCAGCACAAGTGAAAGCCCGGAACCGACGTTCCAGTTACTGCTCTGCTTAAATTCCTGCTCGATGACATTTCCAATCAACAGAATCTTACTTCCGCCGAGCAAATCCGAGATAACAAAGGTAGTGAGAGCAGGCACAAATACCATCGTAATCCCACTGATGATCCCAGAAGTAGTAAGCGGCAGTATGATTTTCAAAAAAGTCTGTACATTGTTTGCGCCTAGATCTTTTGCCGCAGAAATGACATCTTTGTCAATTTTTACAATGACATTATAAATTGGAAGCACCATAAACGGCAAAAAATTATATACCATACCAAGAATGATCGCAGAAGGCGTATTGATCATGGACTGCGTCGGCAGATGTAAAAAAGACAATACGCTGTTGATAACTCCGTTTTTCTCAAGCAATGTCTGCCATGCAAGGGTACGAAGCAGGAAATTCATCCACATCGGGAGGATGAAGATCAAGACGATAAAGCTTGTCTGATTCATGCTTTTTGAAGCGAGTATCATAGCAAGCGGATACGCCAGGATCAGACAGATCGCAGTGCTGACAAGCGACAGCAGAAGCGCCAGACCAAGTGCTTTTAAATTTTCCGGAGTCGTTATTTTTGCAAGATTCAGTAAGGTGAATTCTTTCTTTTCATTTGTCAGACCATAATAAAGTATCATAAACAATGGAATGATAATGAATGAGACAGCCCAGAATAAGTAAGGTCCTGTCAAAAGTTTTTTCTTATTCTTCAATGATAACAGCCTCCTCATCTTTGGATTCTGGTTTTTTCATAATCTGGATATCGAACGGATCCACTTTAATGCCGACCGGTGTTCCGACAGGAACCATATCTGTACTGTGCACCAGCCATTCGAAATTATTTGCAGTGACTTCCATCTCATAATGGACACCTTTGAAAATCAAATGTGTGACAATTCCTTCCAAAATACCTTCTTCCGGCTTGACTAAATCAATATCTTCCGGACGGATGACCGCATCTACCGGTTTATTTTTTCCAAACCCAGTATCCACGCATGGAAAATTCACGCCGAGAATTTTTACCAGTTTATCTTCAACCATGATTGCAGGGAGAATATTACTTTCACCAATAAAATCTGCAACAAATGCATTTTCCGGCTCGTTGTAGATGTCTTCCGGTGTCCCGATCTGTTGGATGTAACCCTGATTCATGACGACAATAGTGTCAGACATCGTAAGCGCCTCTTCCTGATCATGTGTGACATAGACAAATGTTATGCCGAGTTCGTTCTTTAAGCGGATTAACTCATACTGCATATCCTGGCGAAGTTTTAAATCCAGTGCGCCTAAAGGCTCATCCAACAGTAGTACTTTCGGTTCGTTTACAATTGCCCGTGCAATGGCAATTCGCTGCTGCTGACCTCCGCTTAGAGAATCCGGAGTTCGATTTTCAAATCCATCTAAATTTACAAGTTTTAATGCATACTTGATTTTATCGTTGATATAAGCTTTTGATTTGCCTTTGATTTTCAATCCAAATGCAATATTATCAGCAATAGACATATGGGAAAACAATGCGTATTTTTGAAATACCGTATTAAGCTGGCGTTTATTTGGGGCAAGGTTGGTGATATCCTTTCCGTCAAAAATAATTTTCCCGTTGTCCGGAGTCTCAAATCCTCCCAGGATACGGAGCAGTGTAGTCTTTCCGCAGCCGCTTGGTCCCAACAGTGTTAAAAATTTGTTTTCATTAATATATAGATTCAAATCGTCCAACACAAGGTTGTCTCCGTACGATTTTGAAATGTGTGAAATGTCAATTAATTTTCTCGCCATATAAAATCCTCCTTGTATTAAAAACTCGGTGGGGTTGTCACCCATATAATCTTTGCACCGTTTGTTTTGTTTGCTGTTATATAATGTTCCGAATGGGGAATAAAGTAAAAAGATTCCCCTTTTTTGGCAGTGTGTACTTTCCTGCCTACATGGATCTGAATACTTCCATGCAGAACATAACCGAATTCTTCCCCTTCGTGGGGGACGTCTAAGTAAGTGGAGCCTCCGGCTTCCAATGTAAGCAGGATTGGTTCCATCATATTCTTTTGAGCGTTTGGAATGATCCATTCAATGGTGTTGCGAAGTTCTGTGTCCTTTTTTACAAAAAAATCATCTTTGCGAAAGACGATCTGTTCATCGGACTCTTCGGCAAAGAATTCGGTCAGATTTGTACCGAGGCACTGAAGAATATCAATTAAAGTTGCGATAGAAGGGGAAGTCAGATTTCGCTCTAACTGTGAGATGAATCCCTTCGACAGTTCTGCTCGATTAGCTAATTCTTCCTGTGTCAAATTTTTTTCGATTCGAAGTTCTTTGATCTTATTTCCGATATTCATAAAGTAATCCTTTCTAATCTGCAACAGAGTAGTAGAGTGCGCCTGTAAAAGTAAAAATAAACAAAAAGTTTAGTATTTCTTAACTGAAGGCACACAAATATTATTATACATGAATTGGAGAAAAAAGCAATTGTTGTTCGTGAAATGTAACAATTTTATTAAGTATTATTAATGATTTTGTACTGTACTTTTCCATATGTTCGTATTATAATATCAACATATGGATTAAGGATAAGAGGAGTTATACTAAATGAGCGATAAAGAACGACAAAAAGAAGAAAGATCATCAGACGAGATCGTAGAAGAAACTATGAAAGAAATCATGGAAAGCATTGCTGACTCAGAGGACGAAGAGACGCCAAAAGCTTCGGAATCAGAGGAGACTGCCGAGTCGAAAGAAGAGGAAGAATCAGAGGAAGAGACGGAGAGTGAGATTTTCTTCTTGAATGATGACACAAGCTTCGATAAGGAAGTCAAAAAGCATGGAAAAAAGAAACGTGGCAGAATCATTATCGCAGGCATCTTAGGAGCAATAGGTCTTATTTATTTGGGATTTTCCCTCTTTTTTATCAACCATTTTTACTTTGAAACAAAGATCAATGATGTCAGTTTTTCAGGAAAGACTGTGAAAGACGTAGAAAACTATATGAAGAAACAGGTGAGTGATTATACGCTGACATTAAAAGAAAGAGATGGAAAGACCGAGACCATTCAGGGAAGTGCGATTGATCTGCAATACAAGAATGGAAAAGGTGTCGAAGAAGTAAAGGAGAATCAGAATCCATTTTTATGGTTTACGGCATTTTTTGGAAATGACAGCGCACAGGCAACGGTGGAAGTAAGCTACAATGAAGACAAGCTGAACCAGGCAATGGCATCTCTGGACTGTTTGAAAGAAGAGAACCAGACAGCGCCGGTTTCGGCACAGCCGGTTTTTAACGGGGAGCAGTTTGAGATTCAGGCTGAGACGCTTGGAACGCAGATTGATCAGGAAACATTTTCAAAAGTTTTACATGATTATGTAGGACAATTTAGAGCAACATTAGATTTGGACAAAGAGAAGTGCTATGTGGCACCGAAGTTCACTACGGAATCAAAAGAAGTTATTTCTGCAAAAGACAGCATGAATAGTTATTTGAACGCTTCTGTTACATATACGGTAGAACCGAAAACAGTTGTAGATAAATCTCTGATCTCACAGTGGATGACGGTAGATGAGAATATGAATGTCACATTCTCGGAAGATGCGATGAGAGCGTACATTGATGAACTGTGCAATCAGTATAATACGGTTGGAAAAGTCAGAACGATTACAACGCCGACGGGAAAGACTGCAGAGGTGTCCGGCGGAGGATATGGCTGGGAGATTGATAAAGACGCGGAATACGAGACTTTGGTGAATAATATCAAGTCCGGTGAAGCGGTAGAAAGAGAGCCGGTGTATTCGCAGACAGCGGCATCACATGGAGCACAAGATTTTGGAACGACATATTTGGAAGTAGATTTGACGACACAACATATGTGGTATATCGTGGATGGAACTGTGAAGCTTGAGACGGATGTAGTGACCGGAATCCCAGTGCCGGAACGTGTGACGCCACAGGGTACATATACTATTTTGGAGAAGATGAGAAATAAAACACTTCGCGGTGACAAAAAACCGGATGGAACTTATGAATATGAGACACCGGTAGAGTACTGGATGCGAGTTACATGGACGGGAATTGGGTTCCATGATGCCAAATGGCAGACAGCGTTTGGCGGTGAGATTTATAAGACGAGAAAAGGTTCTCACGGCTGTATCAATATGCCGCCGGCTTTGGCAGGACAATTGTATGATATGCTTCAAGTGGGGTGCCCGGTCGTGATTCATTATTAAAAGTAAAGAGGTAAAGACATGTATAAATTATTAAAACGAGATGGACTCGCAAAACGAGGCGAGTTCCATACAGTGCACGGGGTCATTCAGACCCCTGTATTTATGAATGTAGGAACTGCGGCGGCAATCAAAGGCGCCGTATCTACAGAAGATTTACAAGGAATTAAGACGCAGGTAGAGTTATCCAATACGTATCATCTGCATGTGAGACCCGGAGATCAAGTGGTGAAAAAGTTAGGCGGTCTTCATAAATTTATGGTATGGGATAAGCCGATTCTGACAGATTCCGGTGGGTTCCAGGTGTTTTCGCTTGCGGGACTTCGTAAGATTAAAGAAGAAGGTGTGTACTTTAACTCTCACATTGATGGCAAAAAAATCTTTATGGGACCGGAGGAAA
>ERZ773259.2399-NODE-2399-length-12026-cov-3.459193_pt1 | contig 12026 bp, 8 predicted proteins | sample MGYA00511961_ERZ773259 | MGnify/ENA primary metagenome ERZ773259 (study PRJEB29015, sample SAMEA2737775) | human gut metagenome | biome: human gut; feature: human-associated habitat; material: faeces | place: China | collected 2012 ...
TTCTTCCATCTCTTTTACAAGCCTGAACTGTGTTCTTGCCCGAACAAGATTGTGTTCTGGATAAGTTGTTTTGAAATATACATCGCCCTGGAGGAAGTCAGCAAGAAAACGCATACCGCATTCCAGCGTCATAAGTCTCGCTCCCCACGGAAGACTGGCGTTCTCCGCCGGTGTCAGTACATCCTTCGCCATCTCCAGATACCCTTTCACGTAGATGCGGTAAAGCTCTATATCAAAGTGCACCTTGTTCAGATCCTTCTCATCTTCTTCCGCTGTCGATGCCCCGAACCGGATGGAATCACCAAAGTCATTTGCCGCAAGTCCCGGCATGATCGTGTCCAGATCGATGATGCACAGTCCCTCTCCTGTATTCTTATCAAACAAAATGTTATTCAGCTTGGTATCGTTGTGCGTCACACGGAGCGGAAGTATTCCTTCCTCAAGCTGCTTCATAAGGACACCGCAGTCATCCTCGCGTGCCAGTACAAACTCTATTTCTTCACGGCAAAGTCTTGCCCTGTTCTTCACATCTTTCCGCAGTGCGTCTTTGAAATCACGGAAACGCTTCACCGTATCGTGGAACTTCGGAATCGTCTCATAGAGACTCTCGGCCGGATAATCCCCCAGCTGCTTCAGAAAATGGCCAAAGCTGAGTGCCGACTGATAGAACTGTTCCGGTCTCTCCACCATCTGATAGCACACAGAATCCGGTACATAATGCAGGCAGCGCCATGGCTGTCCGTCCGCATCTTCAAAATAGCTCTCTCCTGATTTTGTCTTAATATAAGACAATGCCTCTCTGTCCAGATCTCCGCCTTCCTCACGGATCATACTGCGCAGATACTCCGTAACGCCGAATATATTCGCCATTACCTGATCCGGGTTCTTGAATACATTAATATTGATGCGCTGCAAAACATAGAGCGGCGTATCCTTTCCATCTGCGCCCGGCATATAGACTGCATAAGTCTCATTGATGTGGCCTTCTCCGAACGGCTTCACATAACTGCACTGCTGCCCGAAACCAAATGCGTACACGGCATCTTCCAGACTCCGGCTATCCACGCCCTCGATCTTCCTTCTGGTTGAGAAGATCACTTCTCCTGCCTCCACTTTACATCCGCTCTCGATCGTACAGTCTGACTTCACAACACTCCCCAGTCCGACATGCGCTCCGGCACATACTACTGAATTGTGATCTACGATTGCCCCGCTGTTCACCAGCACCGCACGTCCGATCCGGGTATTGGTATTTACCACCGCTCTCTGCATCACAAAGCAGCCCGGTTCCAGCACCGCACTCGGACTTACAACTGCAGACGGATGCACGATTGCCGGTACCTCATACCCTTTTTCCAGCAATTTATCCGTCCAGTACAGACGCATCTTGTTATTTCCAAATGCTGCTACTGCCACCGGATACTCCTTATGTCTGATCTCATAATCACAGCACATTCCGATGACCGGTTCATCCTTCACCGCATCATCCAAAAATACAACCTTTTCATACCCCAGTGCCTGCGCAGTCTCCGCTACCATCCGGCCGAATCCGCCTGCACCGAGAATCAGCAAACTTTTCATTACGTATTTCCCCAAATTGTTTTTTTATTTTATTTTGAAATATTTTGTTTTAAAATATTATTTCTTACATTCATCAGTTATATCATATCATAGAAGTAGAACCGGAGATAGTTATTTTCATAAAAAGCTTCGGAGAATCACAGGTAACAGGATTCTCCGAAGCTTCTTTGTATCTATATTTATATTGGAAAGGGGTTCCCTTTTAGGGACATATTTTAAAGATAGTTCAATCTTTCAAGGGTATTCAATACCATATGGCGTCCGGCATCCGTTCCGTCAATGATACGTCTCGCACGTACAGAAGCCCTGTGCCACCACGTGCACGCAGCTCATAATATTTGATATGTTCGTCGCTCAGTTTCCCATCATGTCCGGCGAAATCATTTCCCATAGGCATCATTACAACACGGTTTTTGAGTGTCATATCTCTGGCTGAATACGTGTGGAAGATAGATTTTGTCTATGAATTATCAATCTTATTTTTTCTGATTTTTTTCAGGTATTAATTTCCCGGCGATCAGACACAGGACGATCGTGATCACCATATCCGGCAATGTATTCCCCACCGGCATATCTACATTCATAAGAATTCTGTACACAACGAATCCAATCACCCAGATGATCATATTCGGCACATATACTACCCGACTGCTCTTGTCTTGTTTTAACAGGAAAAAATCAGCAATCTGGATAGCGATCATCGGTGCAAATACAGAACCGATCAAATACAGGAAATCCGTTATATTATCCATCGGATATACAATTGCTGCGGCCGTTCCAATCACTGTCACAACGATAGCAACATGCTTTCCGTTCCATCTGCTTACAACCGTCTCACTGGAGATTCCAGCAGAGTATGCATCCAGGAAAGTGGTTGTAACTGTTGAAAATACAATGATCAGAAGTCCCAGGATGCCAAGACCTGCCTTTAACATGATCTGTGCAATGTCATACTCTCCGGTAATGATAGCAGCTCCCATACCAATCACATACATCCAGCAGCTTACAATTCCATATGTAACCGCACTGACTGCAGTTGCTTTCACAGGCTCCTTCGCCTCTCTTGTGTAGTCACTGATCAGCGGCAGCCACGATAATGGCATTGCAACCGCAAGCTCTACTGCTGCTCCAAATGTCATACTGTCGTCAGACGGTGTTCCCACCCCGCTTCCTGTAAATATCACCTTACACAGAATCAGTGTCAGGATAAATAATGCTGCCATCGCAACGGTATTGATCTTGCCCAGATTCGTAATTCCGATCACAATCCACAGAATGATCAATGCTCCAATCACCAGGCACCATATCCATCTGCCGGTATGCATCACACCGTCTGCTGCCAGTGCCCCGTCATAGATCATGATCGCAGTCCAGCCGACAAGCTGCAACACATTCAGGACCGCAAAAAGGATACTTCCCTTCTGTCCAAAGCTCATCTTTACAGTCTCCATTGCACTCTTTCTGACTTTTCCGCCGATCACTCCTGCCAGGAACAGCATCAAACAACCAATGATGTGTCCTACTATGATTGCCGCCAGTCCTTTTCCCATGCCAAGCGGGGCCAGATATGTTCCGGTCAGGATCTCTGCGATCGAAACCCCTGCGCCGAACCAGATCAGACCGTTTTCAAATAAGCCGGTACGCTTCTCTTCCATAATGTTTATTCCTCCTCGTCTTCCTTTGTAGTCTTATATAATAGTCTTTTTCAAAGCCTGTTCCAGCATCTGCATCTCATCATCACTTAGTTTCCACTCAAATACCTTACAGTTCTCCTCAATTTTATCACGGCTCTGCGCTCCTATAATACAAGAAGAAATAAAAGGTCTCTGCAAGGTCCAGTTCAATGCAATCTGCGACAATGGAACATTTCGTTCCTCACTGATCTGATCCATTGTTCTTAAAAGAAGCATTACTTTTGAAAACAACGGTTCTTTAAAATATGGGTAAAACCGGTTTCGGTTATCATCCACACCATATTCCTTGAGTTCTCTGTATTTTCCGGTTAAAATGCCTCCTCCGAGTGTTCCATAAGTCATAACTCCCATTTCCTGAGCACAGGCCCACCGGATCAACTGCTCCCATTTCCGATCTACCATAGAATACTGTGGCTGATATGCTTCTATAGCACAATATTTTTCTGCTTCTTCCATCTGTTCTTTTGTAAAATTCGATACTCCGATATGCAGAATCTTTCCTTGCTTTTTCAGTGTATTAAGCGCATCCATTGTCTCTTCCATCGGAACATTCGGATCCGGCCAGTGGACCAGATATACATCGATATAATCTGTCTTCAGATTACGGAGTGATTCTTCGCATTCCCGCATGATCTTATCTGCCGACCCACAGCGTACATATTTTCCATTAATAAATTCATTTCCACACTTGGTAGCCAAGATCACTTCTTTCCTGACGCCAAATTTGTGCACAACTTCTCCGATATACTGTTCTGCCCTGCCTCCGTTGTAGGCGGGTGCCGTATCAATAAAATTGATTCCACAATCTACTGCTGCCTTGATCGCATCCATCCGGCTTTCGTCGGAATAAGAATCCCATCCGGCACCTCCGATTCCCCATGTACCAAGACACATCCTGGATACACGAAGCTGTGTCTTTCCAAATTCTGTATATTCCATTTTCTTCATCTCCGTTTCATTTTTCGCTCATTTTGTCAATCTATCATTTTTATATTTAGAATAATGATATCAGAAAAATTTTTATGACTCAAGAGCTGAATGCTTTCTTCCAAGCTTGCCCGTTCCCGTCTCCAACGACTGTCAATACTGTAGCGGAATCTCCGACTTTCTCACATGCACTTCCAGATTTCTGCTTCCAAAATAATGCCGCAATCCCTTAACCGCCAGATCACTCGTATTCTTCGTCCCAACGCAAACAGATTTTAAACAACTTATATCTCCAAGCTTCATTCTTATAAACGGAATAAATACTTCATCTTTTATCCGATATTCCACCGGAATGCTATTTTCCGGCACTTGATGCTCTCTTTTATGTACACAGAGGAACACCATGCGATATTCCTGTTCCTGTGCAAAACATTCCTTTTTGAAGAACATATTATACAACAGGCAGATCACTGAGATATGATCTACAAATAATTTGACATCCTCTTCTTCTGCGCTATCCAGATCATCCCAGCCATGAATGGTTTTATAATCTTCTCCATCCGATAACAGCAGCCGTTCTATGGTAACATGTTTTATACGTCCATCTCTTCTTCGTAGTACTTAATCAGTGCCTGGGTACCGAGATCTCCACAGCCTTCTGCCTGAAGGAGTTCGTAGTTGGCAAGCACCTGGCTTAATACGTCCAGATTGAGATTGCTCATGTTCGCTTCGGTAAGGGCGATCTTCATGTCTTTGACGAAGTGCTTCAGGAAGAATCCCGGTGCGTAGTCTCCTGCCAGAATCTTCGGTCCGAAGGTATCTAACTGCTTGCTTCCTGCCGCTCCGGTCGATACGGAATCGAGTACCGTCTGAAGATCCAGGCCTTTTGCCTTCGCATAGGTGAGTGCCTCGCAGACTCCGGATAAGGTGCCGGCGATCATGATCTGGTTCGCAAGCTTGGCGTGCTGGCCGCAACCGGATCCTCCCTGGTAATTGATATTGGTTCCCATCGCCTCGAATAACGGCATGCAGGCTTCGTAGTCTTCTCTGGAACCGCCGACCAGGATGGAGAGTGTACCGTTCTTCGCTCCGGTGTCACCGCCGGTGACCGGTGCGTCCAGTACGTGGAAGCCTCTTTTGGTTCCTTCTTCTGCGATCTTCTGGTCCAGCATCGGGCTTGTGGTCGTCATGTCGATCAGGTATGTGCCTTCTTTTGCGCTCTCTAAGATGTTGCCTGCATCGAAGTAGACTTCTTCTACGTCGGTCGGGAAGCCTACGATGGTGATGACTGCTTCTGCGTCTTTTACGCAGTCTGCAATGGTGTCGTGGAAGGTGGCTCCTTCGCTGATCACGTCTTCGACTTTGGATCTGGTTCTGGCGTAGATGTGTAATTCGAATCCTGCTTTCATGAGATTGCGGACCATGGATCTGCCCATGATGCCTACGCCGATGAATGCTATTTTGTTCATTGATTTTTCCTCCGTGGTCTGATTACTCTTCTACTTTCTCCACTACTTCACCCTGTCTCTTGTAGATGCTGTGTGCCGGTACGAATCCTCTGACGCTTGACAGTGGGTAGATGTTGCTGTGGCTTCCGATCACGGTTCCCGGATTCAATACGCTGCCGCAGCCGACTTCTACTTCGTCTCCGAGCATGGCTCCGAATTTCTTAAGACCTGTCTCGATTCTTTCGTCTCCGGCTTTTACTACGACGAGCTTTTTGTCGGATTTGACATTGGATGTGATGGATCCGGCTCCCATGTGGGATTTGTAGCCGAGGATGGAATCTCCCACGTAGTTATAGTGCGGCACCTGTACTTTATTGAACAGGATGACGTTCTTAAGTTCTGTCGAGTTACCTACGACTGCGCCTTCGCCGACGATCGCATTTCCGCGGATGAATGCGCACTGACGGACTTCTGCGTTCTTTCCGATGATCGCCGGTCCGTGGATGTAGGCTGTCTGAAATACGGTTGCGGATTTGGCGATCCATACGTCTTCGCCGACCTGATCGTATTCATCTGCCGGAAGGGTCTTTCCGAGTTCTTTGATGAAGCCGCTAATCTTTGGAAGGATTTCCCATGGGTAGGTGGCTCCTTCGAAGATGTCTTTTGCGATGGTTTCTTCCATGTGGTTGTAGAGGTTTTTGATGGTTAATTGTTCTGACATATTGGTTCTCCTTTTTTATTTTTTAGTTTTTCCGGTCTTTCTCACCGGCTTCTTATAAAACTGTGCTGCCTTATCATAGCACGCCCGCATCTGATACTGATTATTCAGTCCCTTTACCGCAAGTGTTCTTCTTGACACGAAATCATCCAGCTTCTTCATATATTCATCTGATGTGATATCTCCGTCTGCCACATACGTCAGACCTTTTTCCCAGCTTGCCGTAAGTTCCGGGTTCAGGAGCGGCCGGATGGAGTGGTCTACGACATCGTAGATCATTTCCCCTAACATCGTCGGCGTGACGATCTGGGTCTTTTTATTGAGCGCCAGATATTTATTATTGAATAATTTCTTCAGTATCTCGCCTCTGGTGGCACTGGTGCCGATTCCGCTTCCTTTGATCTGGGCGCGGAGTTCTTCGTCTTCGATGAGCTGTCCTGCATTTTCCATGGCAAGGATCAGTGAACCGGAATTGTAGCGCTTCGGCGGCGAGGTCTTGCCTTCTTTGATGTCCAGGGACTGTACCGGAATGGTCATGCCTTTCTTGAGTCTCTGGATCCTGGCGAAGAAGGCTGCATCAGTGTCTTTGTCCTCGGTACTGTCTGCGCTGCTGTCTGTATTGTCGTTATTATCGTTATTGTCGTTCTTGTCGTTCTTCCTGCCCGGCACGCCTGTAACTTTCAGATAGCCTTCTTCTGCCAGTACTTTGAAGCTTGAGAAGAAGGATTCTTCTTTGATCTTCGTCACGATCGATACTTTCTGATAGACAGCCGGTGGATAGAAGATGCTTAAGAATCGTCTTACGATCACATCATACACCCTCTGTGACAGATTCGGAAGTCCTTTTAGTGCTCCCATACCCTGTCCTGTCGGGATGATCGCATAGTGGTCTGTGATCTGTTTGTCGTTGACGTATCTCGTCTTCTCCAGTCCTTTGTGGCTGCCGAATTTCACGATATCCTGAAGATATGGCTTTGCCGGCTCGTACTGCATCAGACCGTTTAAGTTCTTGTGGATCTCTTTTGCCACTGCTGTCGACAGGACACGGGCATCTGTTCTTGGGTAGGTGACGAGCTTTTTTTCATATAGTTCCTGGATGATCCGGAGTGTCTCATCTGGGCTGATCTTGAACCGCTTGGAACATTCATTCTGGATCTCGGCCAGGTTGAATAATAACGGCGGGTTCTTCTTTTCTTTCTTCTTTTCTATGGACACGATCTGGCAAGTCAGGGGTTGGCTGGCGTCTGACTCGCTGTTGCTTAGGAAGCGGATCAGTTCTTCTGCCTTTTCCTTTTCTTTGAATCCATTTTCCTTATAGAGATCGAAGGATTCGAACCATTTTGATCCTTTGACTGCCCGCCATTCGCCTTCGAATGTTGCCCCTTTCTCTCCGATGGTGCTTAGGACTCTGTAGAACGGGGTCTCTACGAATTCCCGGATCTCCCGTTCTCTGCGTACGACCATACCGAGGACGCAGGTCATAACACGTCCTACGGATACGACGGAATATTTCGTATTCAGGTAATTGGAGATGCTGTTGCCGTATTTTAACGTCAGGAGACGGGAGAAGTTGATTCCCATCAGGTAGTCTTCTTTGGCTCTTAGGTAAGCCGATGCTGCCAGGTTGTCGTATTCTTTTAAGTCTTCTGCTTCTTTGATCCCGCGCAGGATCTCTTCTTCTGTCTGGGAGTCGATCCATACGCGGCGGCGGTTCTTGCCTTTTACGCCTGCCTGCTGTTCGACCAAACGGTAGATGTATTCTCCTTCCCGTCCTGAGTCGGTACAGACGTAGATGGTGTCTACGTCTGTACGGTTCAGAAGTCCCGATACGATTCGGAACTGCTTAGATACCGCCGGGATGACTTCGTATTTGAACTCCTGCGGGATAAAAGGCAGAGTCTCAAGACTCCACCTTTTTAATGCCGGATCGTATTCTTCCGGATAGCTCATCGTGACCAGGTGTCCGACACACCAGGTTACGATTGCTTCTGCTGATTCGAGATATCCGTCTTTTCTCTGTGTATTGATATGCAATGCCTTAGCGAACTCCTGTGCTACACTGGGTTTCTCGGCAATGTATAATGATTTTCCCATGTTACTCCTTCCAGTAGGGTGAAACAGCGGCTTTTTCTTTTATCTTTTTCTGTGCCAGAGAGACCGGAAAAAGGTTATCACTCTTCCGCCGCCACAGTTCTCACGGGCACGCTGCTGACTTTTGTCGACTTCTTCTGCTGCTTTTAATGCTTCTTCCATGAAAGCTGCCTGAGAATCCACCGCTTTTATGCCGCCGGTCCGTTTCATATATGTGCCGTCTTTCTGCATGATCCTTGCTTTCACGTTATCATTTAACATAATCTTCAGATCATGGTTGATCTGACGTCTGATCTGCCCGTCTAATACCGGGCAGGCTACTTCTACTCTTTTTTCTGTATTTCTTGTCATCATGTCTGCGGAGCCGATATAGATCTTCTGTTCTTTTCCGGTTCCGAAGCTGAAGATACGTGGATGTTCCAGATAGCGGCCAACCACGCTCATCACCCTGACATTTTCTGTAAATCCAGGCACTCCCGGTAGTATACAGCAGATTCCTCGAACAATCAAGTCTACCCTTACTCCGGCGCAGGAGGCCTCGGATACTTTCTTTATGAAGTCCACATCTGTCACGGAGTTCATCTTCATAATGATGCGTCCTTCGCTTCCTTTTATGATCTCTTCGTCCATCATCTGTAAGATACGGCTCTTTAAGCTGACCGGTGATACGATCAGGTATTGATAGCTGCCCTGCAGATTGCCGATGGACATATTCTTGAAAAATTCTGCGGCGTCCTGTCCGATTCGCGGATCAGCAGTCATCAAGGACAGATCGGTATACATGGCAGCTGTCTTCTCGTTATAATTGCCGGTTCCGACCTGTGTGATATACTGGATGTCATTGCGGTTCCTGTATGTGATCAGACAAATCTTGGAATGCACTTTGTAACCGTCGAATCCATAGATCACACGGCATCCTGCTTCTTCCAGACGTTCCGACCAGTCGATGTTGTTCTGCTCGTCAAATCTTGCACGCAGCTCGATCAGCACGGTGACTTCTTTTCCATTTTCCGCAGCTGCGCACAGGTATTCTACCAGTCTTGCCTTCTTCGCCAGGCGGTAGATAGTGATCTTGATCGTCATAACGTTCGGATCTGCCGCGGCGTCTTTGATCAGCTTCAGGAACGGATCCATGCTTTCGTATGGGTAGAACAACAGGATATCATTCTTTTTCACCTGCTTTAACATGTTGCCATCCTGTACATGTGCTGATTTTTGCGGGGAGAATGGTTCGTAGACCAGTGCTTTCTTCATAGACTCCGGGAGATTTCCTGCGATGGAGAACATATAATCCAGTTTCATCGGCATCTTCGTGCGGAAGATCTGCTCCGGTGTGATCTTGAATTTCTTACAGAAGTATTCCTGCATTTCCGGTGTCAGTTTCTCCGCTGTTTCTAATCTTACTACCGCCATCCTGCGGCGTTTGTGCAGGGTACTCTGCATGAGTTTCCGGAAATCATCGGTAACCTCCAGTGCTTCATCGTCCGGAGATACGTCTGCATTTCTTGTCACGCAGATGTAGTTCGGGTCGGATACTTCGTACTGGTCAAATACCAGATCCAGGTATTCCATGATGACTTTCTCCATGCGGATATAACGGATGTCATGTCCCGGAAGCATCAGGATATCGGATACATAGGTCGGAACCGGTACAATTCCGAGGATCTGTTCTTTTTCTTTGTCGTCTTTATTCTTCCTGCTATTGATATGCTTCAGATTGGCTGTTACGTAGATATCTTTATTCATAAGATGCGGGAACGGGTGGCTGCTGTCTACGATCTGCGGTGACAGTACCGGCAGGATCTGCTCTTTGAAACATTTCTTAACATATTTCTTCTCGTCTGTCTCCAGTTCTTTAAAGTCCAGTCCGCAGACTCCGTATGGGGACAGTTCTTTCTTGATCCCGGCGTAGGTCTTGTCACGTTCTTTATATAACGGGGCAACTGCTGCGTAGATCGCATCCAGCTGCTCCTGCGGTGTCATTCCCGACCGGCTGTCTCTGTGTCTGTCGTCTGTCTGCACCATATCATAGAGGCTTCCGACACGGATCATGAAGAATTCATCTAAGTTACTGGTGAAGATGGCCACGAATTTCATACGTTCCAGCAATGGCACGCTCTTATCTCTTGCTTCTTCCAATACACGCTGATCGAATCTCAACCAGGAAAGTTCTCGGTTCTGTGTGTAGTTTAATAGTTCTCGGTCCATAGGGTCTGCCTCCGTTTCTTGCCGGTGCCATTGGTGCCATTGGCACTTTGTAATCAGCGAATTTATTGTATACTTTATTATAGCAAAACCATCTTTTATTCTCAACACTGAGATGTATTGTGTTCAGATTTGTATTCTGATTTATAATCTGATTGGTATCGGCAGGCGAAGCCGGATATCGGTAAGCGAGGTCGAATTTGCTGGATGTATAATGCAAAAAAGGCGAGAACTACGCCTTTTCACATGTTGCAGTTCCCACCTTTTTATTATTATTTTATGCTCTCACCTTATGAACGATAAACAGGTGAGTATGAGTGTGCCACCAGGGACACTAAAAGAGCCTGTTTTCCCGTCCCCCTGGCTACTTTGCCTGGATATATCCCTTAGCAGTCAGTGCTTCGGCACAAAGCACAGCTCCGCCTGCTGCACCACGGACAGTATTGTGTGACAGTCCGATGAATTTGTAATCATACATACTGTCTTCTCTCAGACGTCCGATAGATACACCCATTCCGTTTTCGTAGTTAACATCTGCTTTTACCTGCGGTCTGTCATCTTCTGACAGATACTGGATGAACTGCTTTGGAGCACTTGGAAGTTCTGCTTCCTGTGGGAATCCCTTGAAGCTTTCCAATTTCTCGATCAGCTGTTCTTTAGTTGGCTTCTTCTCGAAGTTGATGAATACAGCTGCTGTATGTCCGTTGAGTACAGGAACTCTTAAGCACTGGCATGTGATCTTTGGTTCTTCTGCAAGTTTGATTTCTCCGTTTTCCAGTGTTCCGAGTACACGAAGAGGTTCTTTTTCACTCTTTTCTTCTTCTCCGCCGATGTATGGAATGATATTCTCGATCATTTCCGGCCAGTCTTTGAATGTCTTTCCTGCTCCTGAGATTGCCTGATATGTTGTAACAACAAGCTCTTTCGGTCCGAATTCTTTCCATGCCGCCAAACACGGAGCGTAACTTTGGATCGAACAGTTCGGTTTTACTGCAATGAATCCTCTCGTTGTACCGAGACGTTTCTTCTGATCTTTGATCACTTCAAAATGTTCTGCATTGATCTCCGGTACTACCATCGGAACGTCCGGCGTCCAGCGATGCGCGCTGTTGTTTGATACGACCGGAGTCTCTGTTTTTGCATATGCCTCTTCGATCACTTTGATCTCTTCTTTGCTCATATCAACCGCGCTGAAAACAAAATCTACAGTCGAAGCTACATGCTCTACGTCATTTACGTTAAGAACAACAAGCTTTTTCACAGCCTCCGGCATCGGCGTATCCATTTTCCAGCGATCGCCTACCGCTTCCTCATATGTCTTTCCTGCAGAACGTGGGCTGGCAGCCACGGTCGTCACTTCAA
>ERZ773259.2406-NODE-2406-length-12006-cov-2.218977_pt1 | contig 12006 bp, 10 predicted proteins | sample MGYA00511961_ERZ773259 | MGnify/ENA primary metagenome ERZ773259 (study PRJEB29015, sample SAMEA2737775) | human gut metagenome | biome: human gut; feature: human-associated habitat; material: faeces | place: China | collected 2012 ...
GTGCAACACCGCGCCTGTATGTAACTTTTGAATTTCCTTTGCCTGCGTTACCGTCTTTAGCAAGCCAACCGCCGCAATAAACCTGAATTCCTACAAGGTCAGTCCACACTTCCATATTTCTGCCGGTTGCTTCATCATAAAGTATGGCAGCTTCTGTAAGCTCGCCTATTTTCTTATCATATAAGCAATAGTTATTATCATATCCTATACCATCTATAATAGCTCTGAAAGGATCATCAATCTTATCACCTATTTTATGAAGTGATGTGAAATCCATCATAGTATCTTTAACCAATCCAAGCTCACCGGTAGGAAGTTGGGAATCATCCGTTTCTGTAAACTTATCGGCATTTATTTGCAAATATTCATCCTCAATAGTTTTTGAACTGTCTGCCGAAAGGTTAAAATATGTATGATTTGTAGGGTTTGCAACTGTCTTTTTATCAGATAAAACAGTGTATTCAATTTTAAGCACATTTTCATTTGAAAAAGTATACTTTACAGTCATTGTGAAATTGCCCGGAAAACCGTCTTGCATATCAGGTGAAAAGAAAGAAAATGTAACAAAGTTATCGCCTACTTCCTTAACATTCCAAATATTAAAGCTAAAGCGGCCGCCACCGTGCAAAGTCCAAGTACCCTGATTTTTAGGAGTGTTATATTCCACACCGTCAATAGAAAACTTGGCGTCACGAATTCTGTTAGCATATCTGCCGACTGCAAGGCCCTGGTACCCTAAATCAGGATTAACATAATCATTAACATCATCAAATCCCAAAACAACATCGCCGAGATTACCGTTTCTGTCAGGTACATTGATAGAATGAACACCTGCGCCGAGAGTCATAAGTTCAACAAACGCACCGTTATCATTAGTGATTTTATAAATTTCTACATCACCTTTACCGGCAATGAAACCAAAATTTCTTTTTTCTACGCTCATAGTTTACCTCCGATTAGTCCTTATATAAAGACCTTAAAAGTGCAATTTCCTTGGCATATCCGTCAAGTTCATTAGGTGTTTCAAGATAAAACGGCAATTTTTTCAGTAAAGGATGATTTATTATTCTTTCCATTGCGTCTTTACCGATGTATCCCTCACCGATTTTTTCGTGCCTGTCTTTATGCGCACCGAGCGGATTTTTAGAATCGTTAATATGAATCGCTTTTAATCTGCCGATACCTATAATTTTATCAAATTCTTCAAGTACACCGTCAAGATTATTTACAATATCATACCCTGCGTCGTTAACATGGCAGGTATCAAGGCAAACACCGATTTTATCATTAAGTTCAACCTTATCTATAATAGCCTTGAGTTCTTCAAAACTTCTGCCTATTTCCGTACCTTTTCCCGCCATTGTTTCAAGCAAAACAGTAGTGGTCATTTCAGGGAAAAGAACTTTATTAAGTGCCTCGGCTATCAAATCAATTCCGACATCTGCACCCTGCCCTGTATGTGAACCGGGATGGAAATTATAAAGCTGATTCGGAGTATATTCCATTCTCCTTAAATCATCGGCAAAAGTATTGGTTGCAAATTCCCTGGTTTCAGGCTTAGCCGAGCACAAATTAAGAGTATAAGGCGCGTGCGCCAATATAACAGAGAAACCGTTTTCGCCCATAAGCTTTAAAAAGTTATTAACATCATTTTCATCAATAGCTTTTGCACTGCCGCCGCGCGGATTGCGAGTAAAAAACTGAAATGTATTTGCACCTATTTCCAAAGCCTGATTAAGCATTGCCGTGTATCCTTTTGAAGCACTCAAATGTGCACCGATTGTAAGCATATTTTACCCTCTATTCTTTTGCGTTTCTTTTTTTATAGCTTCCTCTGCCTTGCCTGACATAATATATTCAAGCAAATCTGCAACACAGCCTTTATTGCAATGACAAGCTTCAAATTTGCAAATATTATGTATCGGCTGTGGAGCTTGGCCCGCGCAGGCAGGCAAGCCTACGGTTTTAAGCATATCCCAATCATTGTAATAATCGCCTATTGCTGCAACATGGCTTTTTTCAATACCAAGCATATCGGCAAGTTTCATTATTCCTACACCTTTATGTGTATCTTTTTGCAACATTTCAAGAGAAAATATTGAAGATGACATAAAATTAGCATCGGGATTTTCATTTTCTTTTATGTATTTTTGAAGTTTTTTTATAGTTATTGGATTTGACCAAAAAATGACTTTCATCCAGCCCTCAGTCGGCACATCATTTATTGATTTAACTATTTCGTAATGTGCTTTATCAAAATACATTGTGCCTTTTGCAAAAAGTCCGCTTTTAACTATATAAACATAATCGTCAAAGTAAATGCCAATATCTACACTTCTAAAGATTTTATTAAAATGCTTTGCAACTTGCCTCACAAAATCTTGACCTTTTTGCCCGATTGTACTGCGCCAAAGCATTTTTCTGCTTTTATAATCATATAACCCTGCACCGTTAAGCACGATTGCCGGCTGATTAGGTGTTATTCTGTTATAATTTCTTTCAAGGCTTGATTGAAGCCTGCCTGATGCCAATGTGAAATTGCCGCCAAGTTCGGTAAATTTCTTAATAGCATCATAATTTCTTTTAGGGAGCTTGCGAATTTTATTGTTGAGAGTACCGTCAATATCCGATACTACAAGCCAATTTTCAAATGTTTTTTCCATCTCTTACCTCATAAACGGTGTCATTTTTTTCTTTCAAGCTCTGCCAAAAAATTTGTAAAATAATCAGGCAAAGGTGAAGTGAAATGCAGATACTCATTTGTTCTCGGATGAATAAATCCTATTTCACCTGCGTGCAGGCATTGACCTGAAAGCTTGGTAATAACCTTTTTCGGCCCATATACGCTGTCGCCTGCAAGTGCATGGCCTAAATAAGCCATATGAACTCTTATTTGATGAGTTCTTCCCGTTTCAAGTATACACTTAATATGTGTAAAACTTCCAAAGCGTTCAATAACCTCATAGTGAGTTATCGCATTCCGCGAATTGTTGTAAACAACAGCCATCTTCTTCCTGTCTTTCGGATTTCTGCCGATAGGCTCGTTTACCGTTCCCTTATCCTCTTTAATATTTCCATATACAACTGCATGATACGCACGATAAAACGAGTGCTCTTTTATCTGCTTTGCAAGATGCAAATGTGAAAAATCATTTTTTGCTACTATTAAAAGCCCTGATGTATCCTTATCAATTCTATGAACTATACCGGGCCTTATTACACCGTTAATACCGCTCAAACTGCTCCCACAGTGGTATAAGAGAGCATTTACAAGCGTACCCTCATAATCACCGGGAGCAGGATGAACAACCATCCCTTTTGGCTTATTTACTACTAATAAGTCATCGTCCTCATATACAATATCAAGCGGTATATTTTCTGCTTTTGTTTCAAGTGCTTTTGGAGCCGGAATTATAACAGTGATTTCATCATTCACTTTACACTTATAGCTTTTTTGTGCTTTTTTGCCAAATACGCTGACATTTCCGTCATCAATAAGCCCGGCAATCATACTGCGAGTTAAAAAATCAATATTTTCCGCCAAAAACTTATCAATTCTGACACCTGAAAAATCATTTTCAACAATTAAGTCAATTTGCCGGCTCATCCTTGTTCTCCTTTTTAAAAATGTCAAACAACAGATAAGCCATAAGACTTATTGTTCCGAGAGTCACAGCACAATCGGCTATATTGAACACAGCGAAATTAACAAAAGTCGGATTTATAAAATCAATAACATAGCCTAAAAAAATTCTGTCTATCAAATTACCGATTGCTCCCGACACAATTACTCCGAGTGACCAAAAAAGCCATAAATTGCTCTGCCCTTTTCCCTTATACATATATATAATACACAAAACCGTAACAGCAAGCGTAAGTGCGATAAAAAACCAGCGTCCGCCGTCAAAAAGGGAAAATGCAACTCCTGTATTTTGGGCATAAACAAATTCAACTACACCCTTAATAAATGGCTTTGCGCCATTACCCAAGAGATAGGTTTTCGCAAAATATTTAGTTATTTGGTCTATGGCAACAATCACAATAATCATAACCGTACACCATATTTTTTTATTCTTTAATTTCACAAAAACCTCTCCGTTTATATATCAAATCAGGCACACAGAAAAACAGTGTGTGCCTATTTGAAAATTTATTATAATGAAAGTTCTTTCATTACCTTTGCACAATGTGCGCAAAGAGTAGGATGATTTTTATCCTGACCTACTGTGTCAGAGAACTTCCAGCAGCGTTCACACTTTTCACCGTCAGCCTTTGAAACTGTAACGCTCAAGCCTTCAACATCGCCCTTAACTTCGCCTTCACCGTTTTCAACAGTAACAGATGAAGTGATGAAAATTTCAGGAAGCTGTGCTTCTACGCTCTTTAAGAAATCATAAAGCTCACCGTCGGCATAAAGGCTAACCTTTGCTTCAAGCGGCTTGCCGATAATCTTTTCATTTCTTGCAAGCTCAAGTGCTTTTTGAACATCATATCTGACAGAATGAATTCTATCCCACTTTGCGATAAATTCGCTGTCAGCTTCAATAAAGTTTGGCTGTGGTATTTCATTAAAGAGCGGGGATTCACCGTTTCTGCTCTTATCATGCGGCATTGCCAACCAAATTTCATCTGCTGTAAATGCAAGAATAGGTGTAAGAATAAGAGTAAGTGCATCAAGAACTTTATAAAGAACTGTTTGCGCCGCTCTTCTTGTTTTGCTTTCAGGTGCCGATGTATAAAGTCTGTCTTTAAGAACATCAAAGTAGAAGTTACTCATTTCAACTACACAGAAATTATGGAGTGAATGAGCAGCAGTGTGATAATCATATACTTCAAATGCATTTCTTGCAATTTCAAGAACTTCATCAAGCTTCATAAGTGCATACTTATCAAGTTCTTCAAGCTCATCATTTGAAACCATATCGCTGTCAGGATTGAAATCGTAAAGGTTTGAAAGGCAATATCTTGCTGTATTACGAAGCTTACGATAGTTATCTGAAATTTGCTTTAAAATTTCAGGGCTGATACGAATATCTGCGTGGTAATCAGCACTTGCAACCCAAAGGCGAAGAATATCAGCACCGTACTTGCCGACGATTTCTTGCGGGTCAATACCGTTACCGAGAGATTTAGACATCTTTTTGCCCTCACCGTCAACGGTCCAACCGTGAGTAATAATTTGCTTATATGGAGCGCCGTTTCCGCCTGCAACAGATGTAAGAAGTGATGATTGGAACCAGCCTCTGTATTGGTCTGCACCTTCAAGATATACATCAGCAGGAACTTTGAGGTATCCCCTCCTTGCGCAAACAGCAGCGTGTGAAGAACCTGAATCGAACCAAACATCCATAATATCTTTTTCTTTATCAAAACCTTTGTTGCTTCCGCAATGCGGGCATTTAAAGCCTTTTGGAAGGAAGTATTCAGTATCGTGAGCAAACCAAGCATCAGAACCTTCTTCGCCGAAAATCTTTGATACTTTCATCATAACATCATTATCAATGATTTCCCTGCCACAATCTTGGCAGTATACAACAGGAATAGGAACGCCCCATTTTCTCTGGCGGGAAATACACCAGTCTGCACGCTCTTTAATCATTGATTGAAGGCGGTCTTTACCCCATTCAGGGAACCACCTAACATCCTCTGCCGCTTTAACTGCTTCATCCTTAAAATCATCAACAGAGCAGAACCATTGGCTTGTAGCTCTGAAAATTACAGGTTTATGACATCTCCAGCAGTGTGGATATTGGTGTTCGATTTTCTTAAGTGCAAAAAGAGCACCGATTTTTTCAAGATGAAGAGCAATAGGCTTATTAGCTTCTTCAGTTGTTAAACCTGCAAACATACCTGCTTCTTCAGTAAGTCTGCCCTTTGCATCAACAGGAACAATAATAGGAATTTCAGGATAGTTTTTACAAACCACAAAGTCTTCAATACCGTGGCCCGGTGCAGTATGAACGCAACCTGTACCGCTTTCAAGAGTTACATGGTCGCCCACAATAACAAGTGATGTACGGTCAATAAAAGGATGCTGTGTTTTCATATATTCAAGCTCTGAACCTTTGATTACGCCCAAAGTTTCATATTCTGTTACACCCTTTGCTTCCATAGCAGAAGCTGCAAGGTCAGTTGCCATTACATAATATTCATCACCTGATTTAATAAGTGAATATTCAAAATCAGGGCCTACGCAAATAGCAACATTTGCAGGAAGAGTCCAAGTTGTAGTAGTCCAAATTACAAAATATGTTTTGCTTAAATCTGCACCCATAGCAGTAAGCTTGCCGAGGTCATCTGTAACATTGAACTTAACATAAATTGAATGGCAAGGGTCTTCAGCATATTCAATTTCAGCTTCGGCAAGAGCAGTGTTACAATCAGGGCACCAATAAACAGGCTTTAAGCCTTTATAGATATATCCCTTATTTGCCATAGTAGCAAACACTTTAATCTGCTCTTCTTCAAATTCCTTTTTAAGAGTGATATACGGGTTATCCCATTCGCCTATAACACCAAGGCGCTTAAATGACTCTCTTTGCACATCTACAAAGCCGAGTGCGGTGTCACGGCAGATTTTACGAAGTTCAAGGTCAGAAATATTTGTTTCTGCACTGATACCTGCTTTTTTTCTTGCTGCGAGTTCAGTAGGAAGACCGTGAGTATCCCAGCCCGGAACATAAGGTGACTTGAAGCCGGTCATATTCTTATATCTTACAATAAAATCTTTAAGTGTTTTATTAAGAGCGTGACCGATATGAATATCACCGTTTGCATAAGGAGGTCCATCATGCAAAACGAAAAGCGGCTTGCCCTCATTATGTTTCATAAGTTCTTTATACTGATTGTTTGCTTCCCAGCGAGCTAAAAATTCAGGCTCTCTTTTTGGTAAACCTGCACGCATAGGAAATTCGGTTTTAGGTAAATTTAATGTTTGGTTGTAATCCATTATGTTAACTCCTTGATAGGTTTATTTTTTCTTTTTGAAAAATCCTTTGAATTTTTTATTATCCTCTTCGTCCTCGTCTTCATCATCTTCAGGAATAAGAGAAATTGTTTCATCTGTATTATGCGGATCTTCACGATTTACATGAAAATAATTTTCAAAAGGCTGTGGCTTTTCATCAATTTCAGGCTCATCATCAATTTCAGGAATAGCGCCCGTATCTTCAATCGGTGTAATTTCATCACTTGAAAAAGCGTCAAGTGCTGCCTTTGCTTCCTCTTCAGATACTGTTTCTTCCTCGACTTCATTAAGAGAACCGATTGACTTTTTTCCGCTGCTTTCAATTTCTTCAATAATTTCGTCTACCGCGTCTTGCTCATTTACCTCTTCTTCGGCATTTTGAACTTCGTCAGTTTCTTCAGCTTCTTCAACATCAGCTTCTTCATTTACAGGAGTTTCAATTGTTTCCTGCACATCTTCCTGAACTGTTTCTTCAGCTTTTTCTTCTGTTTCCTCTTTGATTTCGGTTTCCTTTGCTTCTTCAATAACGCTGTCGACATTATCATCATTTGCGAGTTTGTCAATTGAAGCATAAATATGATTTAATTCATTTTCAATTTCTTCGTCAGCACTGATATTTGAAATATCTTCATCTTCTGCCATATTTTTAACAACTTCAAGTTGTTGCTCATAAAGAGAAATAAGATTTTCTTTAAATGTTTTTGACTGAGCGTTAAGTTTTTCAACAAGTTCTTTTTGTGCTTCTTTTTCAGCCTTTGCTTTGCTTATAAGTTCCTGTGAAAGTGTTTTTGCTTTTTCAAGAACATCCTGTGCAACTATTTTTGCACCGCTTAAAGCTTCGTTTGCTTTCTTTTCTGCTTCGTCTACTATTTCGCCTGCTGCTTTTTCCTTTTCATTTGTAAGGTTAGCAACATAATCTCTTGCACTTGAAATAATTTTATCTGCCTTTTCCTTTGCGTCAACAACGGTTTTCTGTGCTGTTTTTGCACTTTCTTCAAGTGATTCGGCAGCTTTCTGCTTGGTTTCATTCATAAGCTTATCAGCAGTTTTTTGTGCCGTAATAAATGCGTTTTTAATAGTATCTTCGTCAGCTCTGTATTCTTCTATTCGATTAGCAAGAATTTCCATTTTGCGATAGAGTTCTTTATTTTCGGCATACACAGCTTCATAAGACTCTATAACCTCAAGTAAAAGCTCGTTAACCTCATTTCTGTCATATCCACCGCCTTCAACGGTAGAAATTTTCTTTTGACGAATTTGGCTTGGTGTAATCATTATATTCTTCCTCCATAATTATATACATATAAAAATTATAATTTCATCACTTACATAAACATACCGTTATTTTCAAGTTCATCAATCAAATCACCCATAACATCCACATTATACGGTGTAATGATATATGTACTGTTTGCAACACGCTTGATTTGGCCGTTACTTGCATATGCAACGCCGCTTAAAAAGTCAAGCAGCCTTCGTGCCACATCGCGATTTGTGCTTTCAAGATTAAGCACAACTGTTCTCTTTTCATTTAAGTTATCGGCAATCGCTGCTGCTTCATCAAACTTTTCCGGTTTTACAAGAACAACCTGAAGTTGAGTAGTTGTGTGAATATTAACAACCTTATCGCTGTCATGCCTTTTAATTCGAGGACGCTCGGAATATCTTTCTGCTCTTTCGTTTGAAGAAGATTCTCTTCTTGAAAATCTATCCCTTATAGGAGGAGCAATACCTACTGAACCGTCCTTATTATCCTCATAAAAATCATCATATTCGTCATCGTCACTTTCGGTAACGATTTCTTTAATTTTATCAAAAAAGCCCATATATTCTCTCTCCTTTTAAAAATATTTTCTTGCCCCGAAAATTGCAGAGCCTACTCGGACTATATTTGAACCGTTTTTAACAGCAGCTTCATAATCGTGGCTCATACCCATTGATAAAATATCCATATCTACATTATCAATCTTTTTATTCTTAATGTCAATGAAAGTTTGATACATTGACTCAAAATACTTTGAAACCTCTGCTTCGCTGTCACATATAGGCGGAATTGTCATAAGACCTTTGATTTTAATGTTATCCATTTCGGCAACTTCACTTACAAGCTCGTTAAGCCCTTCAAGGTAAATACCGCTTTTCGATTCTTCCTTGCCAACATTAACTTCAAGTAAAATATTGGTGATTATATCCTTTTTAGCAGATACTTTACTGATTTCTTTTGCAAGGTGAACACTGTCAACAGATTCAATCATATCAACCTCGCCTACTATTTGCTTAACTTTATTTGTTTGCAAATGGCCGATAAGATGTTTTTCAACTCCGTTTAAATGAAGTTCATCTTTTTTACCCAAGAATTCCTGAACTCTGTTTTCACCTATTAAATCAGCACCTAAATCAAGAACCTTGTTAATATAAACACTTTCAACTGTTTTGGTAACAGCCATAAGCCTTACATCGTCCGGTTTTCTGCCGGCTTTTATTGCAGCTTCCTGAACATTTGATAATACTTTTTTGTAATTATCCTGTACTGATTGAATTCTTGCTTCATCAGGTATAAACTTTTCCATCGTGTAAATCCTTTCCTTGCGTAATTATTTGGTCATATAAACGAATAGACTTTTCATCATCCGGTGTGTATTCAAACACTACATAATCCTTTGTTGAATAAATAATGTTTCCTTCTCTGCTTTCAACCTGATTTGCAACAAGGGTATAAACCATCTTTTCACCCTTATCGTTAATATGAATTGCTGAAGAAGGCACCTTAAATCCGGTGTATTCGTTAAATCTGATTTCAATATCTTCAAGTCGCATTGATGCAATTTCGCTGTCCATCTCGCTTGAACGAAGAATAAGTACAGACTCTTTTACGCCCAAATCAAGCGTTGCACCGCTGATTACTTCACATTCGATGACTTTATCACTGTCTTTCAACGCAACATTTAGTATGTCACCGTCATCAATATTTTTCACATCATCGGCGCTTACCTTGCAGGCGAAATACCATTCATAATCTGTTACAAGCTTGCCGAGGCTGTCTGTTTTCTTCGCCTTTTGAGCCTGCGAAATATATTTATCGAATGTTTTAACATCAAGCTTGTCTATATTTTTGTAATCAAAAGCAGTTTCGCATCCGTCACTGTATGATGAAAAAATGCCCGATTCTTTTGTGCTGATGTATCCGTTAGGTTTGCAGGAATCAAGATTTATGGAATTAAGTTTTTTTTCAAGATTTTGCTTAACCTTGCTGAAATCAATATCCTGCCCGATAATCATTTGCCGCCTTGTTAATTTATCATTAAGATCAAGCGACGCATTTTGAACAGACGATATATTGTAATTTGACGCATTGCGAACATAATCGTTAACATCGTTAATAACATCACTGTCAATCTGCTCAACATCGGTTGCTGTTCCCGCCGATTTACTTTCCAAATTGATATAATAATCTAACTGCTTTTGCAAATCAGCGGCAGTTGCATAATTTTCTGCATTATCGCTGCTCGCAAAAACCATAGCAATATTTCCGCCGACCTTTACTTTTCCGCCGTCATCTAAACAAGCCACCGTAACCCCGCTTGAATCGCCTTCAACGATATGTTCATCACGAATTATAAGTGCCTTTTTATCAAGCGTTTGGTACACTGTTGACTGAACTGCCGTAATAGTTTGCACATCAACATGGGTTGCGCTGTAACATTCAGCTACAATGTAAGCCACAATTGCGATTAAAACTATTGCGATAACAATAATATCTTTAGAAACATATTTTGCGTTTTTATTCACTTTTTTCGCCTTTTTATCAGCCATTTAAAAAGTCCTCGCATTTATCTATAACTGTTTTAACAGCGGCATTTCTGTCATCATCAAAGGTGATATGTACAGCGTCCTGCCTTCTTTTGAACCATGTAATTTGCCTTTTTGCATAATGGCGACTTTCCTGCTTCAACTTTTCAATGCAAGTTTCAAGCTCGGCTTCGCCGCTTAAATATTTTGAAAGTTCTTTATGCCCGATAGCCTGTGCCGATGTTGCCTGATATTTGCCATACATAGCCTTTGCTTCATCAAGAAGCCCTGCTTCAAGCATTTTATCAACCCTGTCGTTTATTCTGTCATAAAGAATTTGCCTGTTTTTGTATTCAAGTACAAAATAAAGAAAATCATAAGGGCTTTTTTCTTTGCGCGACGCTTCGTTTTGCTGCGTCTTCCCGCTTCCTAAATAATAAAGCTCAAGAGCGCGAACAACCCTTTTCTTGTTATTTTTATGTATATTTTCACTCGCCTGCCTGTCAACTTTTACAAGTTCATCATAAAGGTCGCAAACATCACGATTCATTAACTCTTGCCTTAATTTTTCATCAACTTCAACTTCGGCAAAACTTATATTATCAATCAGGCTGTCAATAAATAAACCTGTTCCGCCGACTATAATCGGCACTTTCCCCCTTGAAAGAATATCATTGATTTTTTCTTTCGCAAGCTCGCACCACTTTGCAACACTGAAGCTTTCATCATTATCCAAAAACTCCACCAAATAATGCGATATCTGATTTTTTTCTTCTTCTGTCGGGCAAGCGGTTGCAATCGGCATATTTTTATATACCTGCATTGAATCGGCTGATATTATTTCACCGCCGACTGCTTTTGCAACTTCAATTCCCAGCCCTGTTTTGCCTGACGCGGTAGGCCCTGCAATAACTATAACTTTATTCATAATAAATCAAACTCTGCCAAATTGTTTTTCAATATCATACTTGCTCATTTTTATGAACACGGGTCTTCCGTGCGGGCAAAAGCGAATATTCGGCATTGAAAGAAGCTTTTTAATAAACATCTCCTGCTCCTGCCTTGAAGTATAATCGCCGGCTTTAACCGCGCCCCTGCACGAAGCCGAATGATATATCCAATCAATTTTATCAGGTATAATATCTGTTTTATGTTCAAGTAATTTTTGTGCAATTTCAAGCATTAAATCTTTTACATCATCATTATCAACAAGGCTTGGTATTGCACGCACAATAATTTGGCTTTCACCG
>ERZ773259.2426-NODE-2426-length-11897-cov-2.843016_pt1 | contig 11897 bp, 13 predicted proteins | sample MGYA00511961_ERZ773259 | MGnify/ENA primary metagenome ERZ773259 (study PRJEB29015, sample SAMEA2737775) | human gut metagenome | biome: human gut; feature: human-associated habitat; material: faeces | place: China | collected 2012 ...
AAAGAATGAGTATTTCTTTTAAAGAATAACGTGTCGCGGACATGCTTCTTTGCATGCACCACAGTTTGTACATTTTTCGTAATCAATGTGAGCGCAGAAATCTGTAACGGTGATTGCACCGTTCGGACATGTTTTTTCACATTTCTTACATCCGATACATCCGAGTTCACATGCAGTTGTAACGGCTTTTCCCTTTGCATGAGAGCTACAGCCAACAAATGTTTTTTGATCATATGGTGCAAGTTCAATCAGATGATGCGGACATTTTGCAATACATTTACCGCAGGCTTTACAGGCTTCACGGTCAACAACTGCTACTCCGTTTACAATATGAATTGCATCAAACGGACAAGCTTTTACACAGCTTCCAAATCCCATACATCCATAATTGCATGCTTTGGATCCGCCGCCTGGAATGAATGCCATCATTTCACAGTCTTCTACACCAGTATAGTTATAATTGTCTTTTGTTTTTTCGCAGGTTCCTGTACATTTTACAAAGGCAGCCATACGAGCAGATTCAACTACTTCCTGTCCCATGATTCCGGCAATTACTTTGCCTACTGCTTCTCCGCCTACCGGACAGGCATTGACCGGTGCTTCGCCTTTTGCGATTGCAGCAGCAAGACCATCACATCCAGGATAACCGCAGCCACCACAGTTGTTTCCAGGAAGTGCTTCGCGGACTGCAACTTCACGTTCATCTGTTTCGACAGCAAATTTTTTGCCGGCAATACTCAGGAAAATACCAATAAAGAGACCGACAGCTGCAACAACTACGGTTGCTGTAATAATTGCTCCAATATTCATAATGTCGCCTCCTTAAATTAATCCTGAAAATCCGAAGAATGCAATTGCCATCAGACCTGCTGTAAGAAGTACAGTAGGGAATCCTTTGAAAGCATCCGGAATATCATTGTACTGAATTTTTTCACGGATACCAGCCATCAGTGTAATAGAAATCGTGAAACCTACTGCTGTGGCAAATCCGTTGATCGTACCCTGAAGAATATTGTATTCATCCTGCACATTTGTGAGTGCAACACCAAGAACTGCACAGTTTGTTGTGATCAGAGGAAGGTATACACCAAGTGCCTGATACAGGGAAGGAACACATTTTTTAAGAAACATTTCTACAAACTGAACCAGTGCTGCAATGATCAGGATAAATACGATTGTCTGTAAATATTCCATGCCTGAAGGAACAAGGATAAATTTGTAGATCAGTCCTGTAACAAAGGATGATAATGTAATAACGAATACAAGAGCACCGCCCATACCGACTGCTGTCTCCGTTTTTTTGGAAACACCAAAGAAAGGGCAGAGACCAAGGAACTGGCTCAGTACTACGTTATGGACAATGGCAGAGCTGACAAGGATAATTAATAATTCTTTCATGCCTGTTTGCCTCCTTTACACATAGTATTGCTGCAGGAATCACAGCCTGAGCAGCAATTGCATCCTTCACTCGGGTCTATTCCGCGTTTGGCAGCACCGATTTTGAACTTATTCTGAAGTGCTGCAAGCATTGCAAGGACAAAGAATGCACCAGGAGCAAGGATAAAGATTGTGATCGGTTCGTAGCCCATCTTGCCGTCAGCAGCAAGTGGAAGAATCTGCTGTCCGAAGAGCTGACCTGCGCCAAGCAGTTCACGGACTGCACCGATACAGGTGATACTTAAAGTAAAACCAAGGCCCATTCCGATACCATCAAAGAGAGACGGGATTGGTGGATTTTTGGAAGCATATGCTTCTGCACGACCAAGGATGATACAGTTTACTACGATCAGAGGAATGTAAATACCAAGTGCGGAATACAGGCTTGGTATAAATCCTTGTAAAAGCATCTGTACGATGGTAACGAAGGATGCTACGACTACGATAAATGCAGGCATACGTACGCCGTCCGGGATGAATTTTCTCAGAAGAGAAATCATCAGGTTGGACATTGCAAGGACAACTGTAGTTGTCAGCCCCATTCCAATACCATTAATAGCAGATGTTGTAACAGCCAGTGTAGGACACATACCCAGCACCAGCACGAAAGTCGGATTTTCTTTAATAATACCGTTTACAAGACGTTCAGCAGGTGTGTTTGCTTTCATGACTCTGCCCCTCCTTCCACATACCGAAATGCACAAAGTCCGGCATTGACACCGTTTGTCATGGCATTTGTTGTAATGGTTGCACCGCTGATGGCATCAATTTGGTCATCAGATGTGGAACCTGTTTTTGTGTATGTAAATTTTTCTACGTTTTTGTTTTTAAACTGATCTTTGAAGCTGTCAGTAGTTGCTTTCATACCAAGGCCGGCAGTTTCACTGATAGATAAAATGGAGATACCATTCAGGGTTCCGTCATTTTGAACACCCATTGCAAACTGGATGTCTCCACCGTAACCTTCGGAATCAGTGACTGTGAAAGCATATCCAAGCGTTTCACCGGAAGCATCTTCTGCTACCATAATTTCATCAATTGTCTGTGCTGTGAAACCATTATCATTAAGGTAAGCAACAAGATCTTCGGCCTGATTGGTGTCATCGAGTGAATACTCACTGAAACTGGAAGCATCTTCAAAAACAGCTTTATATGCTTCTTCTTTGGATTTTTCGGCCTGTGTGGCAATCGGACCAGCTGTGATATCCTGAACTACGCCAAGCGCAAGACCTGCAACCAGAGTGATCACTGTGATGGAAATGGTGTTTTTTAAGATTGTATTCATGCTTTTTTACCTCCTTTTCCAAAGGCAACCGGTTTGGTTACTTTTTCAATGATCGGAACCAGAAGGTTGCAGAAAATGATTGCGTAGGAAACACCTTCTGCTGATCCACCGAAGAGACGGAAAATTGCAGTCAGAATACCGAGACAACATCCATAAATAAGCTGCCCTTTAGGAGTGATTGGTGTGGTAACGTAATCTGTTGCCATAAACCATGCACCCAGCATCAGACCACCGCCAAACAGATGACTGAGCAGATAATTGCCATTAAATCCCATTCCTGAACCAAGCATATAAAAAATTACAAATACAGTAAAGCTTCCGATATATGTAAGTGGTACTTTAAGGTCAATAACCTTGAATGCAAGAAGAATTACTGCACCAATCAGGATTGCAAGTGCGGAAGTTTCACCAATGGTTCCCTGAATATTACCGATAAAGAGATCTTTTACCGGAATTGAAGATGCTGCTACAAATCCCTGTTTTTTCAATGCTGCCAGAGGGGTTGCGCCTGTTACGGTATCCAGAACTCCACGATAGCTGTCAGATACGGAAAAATCTGTCATTTTCGCAGCAAAAGAAATCATAAGGAAACATCTTCCGGCAAGTGCCGGGTTCATAAAGTTCTGACCGAGTCCGCCAAAAAGTTGTTTTACGACAATGATAGCGAATGCACTGCCCAGAACTGGCATCCACAGTGGAATCTGCGGAGGCATATTCAGCGCGAGCAAAAGGCCTGTTACAACTGCACTGAAATCAGTAATTGTATTTTTTTTGTGCATGAGTCTGTCATACAGCCATTCAAAAAACACACTGGAAATCACTGTTACGAGCACTACAAGGAGTGCATGAAAGCCGAAATTCCAGATACCGAATAAGGTAGCAGGAAGCAACGCGATCACAACGAGCTGCATGATCCGGCTGGTTGTCATTTTGTCCCTGACATGGGGATTAGATGATACATTATACATTTCTTCCATTTCTTTTCCTCCCCTTATTTCTTCCTGCGGCTGGCAAGAACCATTTTACGCATGGACTTGATACTCTGTGTAAGCGGTCTCTTTGCAGGACAGATATAACTGCAGCATCCGCATTCGCAGCATTCCATACCGTCTAATGCTTCAAAGCCTGCCATATCACCACGTTCTGCCAGTTTGGCAAGACGTGCAGGAAGAACGTGGCCTGGACAGACGCTCACACAGCGTCCGCAGTTGATGCAGGCGGTCTGTATTTCCTGGGCTTCAGATACGGCATCATGTTCGAGGAACAGGAATGCAGAAGTTGTTTTTGTGCACGGTACGTGAAGATCATATAATGCAAATCCCATCATAGGACCACCGGAAATTGCTTTTGCAATCTTGCCTTTCAGTCCACCAGCGGCATCTACCAGTTCAGACATGTCAGTACCTGCAAGAACAAGAAGGTTCTTTGGTTCTTTGATGCCATCACCGGTAACGGTAACTACACGACTGTTGACCGGTCTGCCGAGAATAACTGCTTTGTATACGGAAATTACAGTCTCTACATTGTCAACGACACATCCTACATCAGCAGGAAGCATTGAAGAATTGATCTCACGTCCGGTTGCAGCATAGATCAGAGTACGCTCACCACCCTGTGGATATTTGGTCATCATTTCTTTTACTTCGATACGATCGATATCTTTGACCAGTTCTTTCATTTTGGCGATACAGTCTGGTTTGTTGTCCTCGATACAGATGTATCCTTTTGCAGAATCAAAAAGAGTCAGAATGACCTGAAGACCTTTTACAACTTTTTCCGGTTCTTCGATCATACGGCGATAGTCGCTTGTGATATAAGGTTCGCATTCAGCACCGTTTACAAGAATATATTCAATCTTGGAAGGATCCTTTGGCGCAAGTTTTACATGGGTTGGAAATCCTGCTCCACCCATACCTACTACCCCGCCCTCTTTGATACGGTTCAGGATTTCTTCTTTTGTAAGGTCTTCCAGGCGGGCTTCCTGAAATTCGGTTTCCTGGTACTGCTGGTCATTTTCGATAACAATACAGTCAACCATAGAACCGGTAGCGTTCAGCCTTTTTTCGATACCCTTAACGGTACCGGAAACAGATGCATGAAGCGGTACAGAAACAAATCCGCCTGCATCGGCAATCTTCTGTCCTGCAAGAACTGTGTCACCTTTTTTTACGCAGGGAACAGATGGTGCTCCGATGTGCTGAGAGAGTGGATAAACCAGATCTCCTTTTGGGAGATACTTCTCAATCGGATGGTCTTTGGATAGTTCCTTACCTTCGTAAGGATGGATTCCGCCCCTAAAGGTCAGTTTTCCCATATATTTTTCCTCCTTATTTTATAAGCATCAGTGCTGCTTATATTCTTTTTCTTTTTCATGATACGTACAATAAAAACAGTGTTTTTTATTTACGCATGCGACCGTCCGGTTACTGCATGCTTTGTTTATATTAACAGTAACTCTGCTTATACTATACCTCTTTTTAGCAAAAAATTCACTACCAAATTTTCAAAATATTGTGTATAATTAAATACAATCATGAAAGGGAGAAATGATGATGATTGTTAAAAAAATACCTATTTTACAAGGGTTTCCGGCACTTGAAACCGTTAAATATTTATCGAATACAAAAAATGAATTGTCAGAATATAATCCGATTTTTTACGATATTGAGACAACTGGATTATCAAGATATACTGCATTTGTGTATCTGATCGGTGCAGTCAGATTCGAAGAAAATCAATGGATGCTTTATCAGTGGATGGGGGAAGATGAAAACGAGGAGGTTCTTGTTTTACAGGAATTTGCAAGTTTTTTGACAAATGCTGATTGTACGATTCAGTATAATGGAAATCGATTTGACCAGCCTTTTCTGGAAGAACGTTATCGAAAACACAAAATGGATACTCCATTTAAAGAAATTTTATCCCTTGATCTATATCAGTTGTTAAAACCATGTCAGAGTTTGTTTAAACTGAGCAAAATGAAACAGCCGGATTTGGAAAATTTTGTCGGAATACATAACAGAAAGTACTGCGACGGTGGACAATGTATTCGATTATATAAAACTTTTATGAAGAAAAAAGATCCGGAAGCAGCAAATATCGTGATGGGACATAATGAAGAAGATTTGTTGGGACTTGGGACAATTTTTTCATTACTTGCATACAAAAAACTTTATGATGGAGAATATCATCCGAAACAATGCGTGATTTTAGAGCAGGAATTAAAGATTGTCATAGAACTTTCTGCTGCTGCTCCGGTGAATGTATCTTGTGGAAATTCAGATTTTTATCTGAGTGTAAATGGATACGAAGCAAGAATGCTGGTACACCTTAAAGAAGGTAAACTCCGTCAATATTACAGAAATTATAAAGATTATGAGTTTATTCCGGGAGAAGACACTGCAATGCCAAAGTCCATTACCAGATATATGGATAAAAGCCTTAAAATCGCGACAACTCCTCAAACTTGCTATACCTGGTTTAATTGCGATGAGGATTTTTTGAATAATGAAAAGAAACAGATGCAATATCTGACACATACACTTCCGTTTTTTCTGGATAATCTGAATAAATAGAACATGATATCTGAGAGACAGATAGGCTTAAAACATATTAGAGCAAAAAAGACCTGACAGTTTAATGCCAGGTCTTTTAATATTCTGAAATTATTCTTCTGTAGCTTCTTCAGCTGCCGGAGCTTCCAGAGCTTTCATGCTAAGGCTGATCTTCTTGTCATCTCCGTTGAAATCAACAACTTTAGCCTGAATTTCCTGTCCGATAGAAAGTACATCAGATGGTTTAGCAACGTGCTCTTTGGAAATCTGGGATACATGAAGAAGTGCATCAATTCCAGGTGCAAGTTCAACAAAAGCACCAAAGTCTGTCATACGTGCAACTTTACCAGTTACTACGTTACCTACAGCAAAATCTTCTGCTGCAGAAAGCCATGGATTCTCTTCTGGGAATTTCATGGAAAGAGCAATCTTATCTCCATTGATCTCTTTGATCAGAACTTTAACTTCATCACCTACATTGAAGACCTTTTTCGGGTTTTCAACTCTGCCCCAAGACATCTCGGAGATATGAAGAAGTCCATCTGCTCCACCAAGATCGATGAAAGCACCAAAATCTGTAACATTTTTAACGGTACCTGTTACAGTATCGCCAACATGGATTTTCTCCATAAGTTCTTTCTGTTTCTCTGCTTTTTCAGCAAGAAGAAGCTGTTTACGGTTACCAATGATACGTCTTCTTCTTGGATTGAATTCAGTGATAACGAATTCGATTTCTTTATCTGCATATTTTGAAAGATCTTTTTCGTATGTGTCGGAAACAAGGCTTGCAGGAATAAATACTCTAGCCTCTTCTACATTTACACAAAGACCACCGTCAAGTACCTGTGTTACAGGAGCTTTCAGCACTTCCTGAGATTCGAAAGCAGCCTCCAGACGTTTGTTGCCTTTTTCTGCAGCAAGTCTCTTGTAAGTCAGGATAACCTGTCCTTCACCGTCATTGACTTTCAGCACTTTTGCTTCCATGCTGTCGCCAACATGAACTGCATCTGTGAGTACAAGTGAAGCATCATTGGAATATTCACTCTTGGTGATAATACCGTCTGCTTTATAACCGATATTCAGGATGATCTCATCATCTTTTACATCAATGACTGTACCCTGTACGATCTCTCCATTTCTGATTGTTTTTACGGAATCCTCCAGCATCTGTTCAAAACTCAATTCTGACATGTTCTTGAACCTCCTCAATAATTTTCTTTGGGGTGGATGCCCCTGCTGTGATACCTACATAACTACTGTGATGGAACATTTCAGAATCCAAGTCTACAGGTGTTTGTATATAGTAAGTATTTCCACATTCCTCTTTGCATATTTCAAACAGCTTTTGAGTATTGGAACTATGTCTGCCGCCAATGACAAGCATAGTGTCTACCTCTCCGGCTATGTTTTGCGCTTCTTTCTGCCGTTCTTCAGTAGCATTACAAATAGTGTTTAAAATATCGCCCATATTTAAAACACTATTATCATACCTCTTTTTGCAGAGAATTTCAACTAATTCTTTAAATTTGTTGTAATTAAATGTCGTCTGTGATACAACGCATATATCTTTTCCATTTGGGGGTGTAAACTGCTCAGTATCTTTTCTGCCCTTCAAAACAGTGTAAGAACCCTGACACCAGCCGCAGATTCCTTTGACTTCAGGATGATCAGGATCGCCAAAAATAACAACGTGTTTTCCTGCATGACTCTGTTTTTCTACAATGCGGTGTATTTTCAGCACGAAAGGACAGGTGACATCTACATAGTTCAGATGATTCTCTTTTAATTCCTGATAGATTGCCTTACCAACACCGTGGGAACGAATGACAACAGTTCCTTCTGTAAGAGATGCCAGGTCTTTTTCTTCAATTACCTGTACTCCTTTGGCAGCAAGATCAGTAACCACTTCTTCGTTATGGATGATCGGCCCCAATGTATAAATAGGATGAGTGCCTTCTTCAATCAACTGATAAACTTTATCTACTGCACGTTTTACACCAAAGCAGAATCCGGCGGTTTCGGCAACTTTAACTTTCATGAGAAGCTCCTTCTTCTGTTCTGGCTCTGAAGATTTCAAGAATACGGTCAACGACCTGTTCTATCGTAAGATCAGAAGAATCCACAAGTACTGCATCTTCGGCCTGTCGAAGAGGGGAAATTTCACGATTCATATCACGCTGGTCACGCTCTTCAATATCCTTCTGGATATTATCCAGATCACAGACAGTACCTTTTTCCTGAAGTTCCAGATAACGTCTTTTGGCGCGGGTAAGAGAACTTGCAGTAAGGTAGATTTTTACATCGGCATCAGGAAGGATTGTTGTGCCAATATCACGCCCATCCATAACTACACTCATATCTTTTGCAAGTTTGCGCTGAAGACTGAGCAGTTTTTCGCGGACACGCGGCACGGCAGAACTTACAGACGCCATATTTCCAACTTCTTCTGTACGAAGCATGCCTGTAATATTTTCACCGTTTAAATAAACCTGCTGTACTCCGTTTTCGTACACAATACTTACATCTGCATCTATGCACGCTTTTGCAACAGCCTCTTTGATATTCAATAGAGATTTCAGCATTCTGGCAAACTTCGCCGATCTGTTCTGTGTTGGTTCGGTCTACATTTTTATGGAGAAGGTAAAGTGCCATGGCACGATACATTGCTCCTGTATCGACATAAATAAATGATAATTCTTTGGCTACACGTCTTGCGATCGTGCTTTTACCGGCACCCGCCGGTCCATCAATTGCAATATTGTAGATCATTATATATCCTCCTCTTTATTCCGACATACATCTGTTGCTGCGAGATATGCGGTTGACCATGCAATCTGAAGATTGTATCCACCGGTCACAGCATCAAGGTCGAGTACTTCTCCAATAAAATACAGATTTTTTATAAGTTTTGATTCCATGCTTCCGGGTTGGATATCTTTTACGGATACACCACCCCGGGTAATAACTGCTTCAGAAAAACCGCCAAGTCCTGTAATGGTAAATGGAAAGGCCTTTACCAGAGAACCGAATGCAAGACGGGACTCTCGTGAAATATCATGAATGATTTTATCGCCCGAAATCGGTCCGATGCCGATAATCACAGGAGTCAGCGAAGATGGAAAAAGCACACCAATCACATTTTTGAACTGTTTATTCTGAGCAGTGGAAAATTCCCGGAGAATGCGATCATCCAACTGTTCGTGGGATAAAGCAGGTTTGAGGTCAAGAAAGGCGTTCAGTTCTTCTCCCTTCTGGAGAAACTTTCCTATTTTGGCACTGGCAGACAAAACCAGGGGGCCGGTGATACCAAAATGAGTGAACATCATTTCACCAAAATCCTGATAAACAGTTTTTTTGCCTCGTTTAATCGTCAGTTCTACATTTCGCAGAGAGAGTCCCCTCATGAGAGGAATGTAATCTTCTCTGGTTGTAAGTGGAACGAGAGACGGAATACATTCGGTGACTTTATGGCCTGTTTCGGTAGCAAAGCGATATCCATCTCCGGTAGAACCGGTTGTCGGATAAGACAGTCCTCCGGTAGCAACGATTACAGAATCAGAGGTGTATACAGTATGATCTTTTAACTTTACACCGCTTGCTATACCATTTTCTGTTAGGATTTCTAAAACCTCACAATGAAGCCGAATCTGTACATGATATTTTTTCATCAGTCTTTCAAGACCATGAATGATATCAGAGGAGTGGTCTGATACCGGAAAAACACGGTTGCCACGCTCTGTCTTAAGTGGAACACCGGCTTCTTCCAGCAGATGCATCATATCCTGACTCGTGAAAGAATAAAATGCACTGTAAAGAAATTTTGGATTGCTCATAACTGCCTGAAGAAGTTCTTCCGGATCACAGTTATTTGTAACATTACAGCGTCCCTTGCCTGTAATATATACTTTCTTTCCGAGTTTTTCATTCTTTTCGAATAATAAGACTTCACAACCATTTCGTGCTGCAATGACAGAAGCAAGCATTCCCGCAGCTCCGCCACCGACAATAATCACTTTGTTCATAGGTTCCCTTTCTGCAAAGCAGGCCCGCCAGATAATCTGACAGGCCTGCACCTTTGTTTTATACCGGATATGCTCCGTTCTTTGTATCTGCTGCTTTTTCGTCTACTTTTTTCTCCTGTGCCTGACGGTATTTGAAGAAATCAGTAGCTACCTGAGGGAACAGTGCATAGGACAGAACGTCCTCATCCTGCTCTTTGTATGGAGCAACTTCTTTTTCGAGTTTGTCCATTTCGTTATCAAGAAGATCTGCCGGACGGCATGTGATCGGTTTAGCATCTCCGATACATTTTTTCTGTACATCCGGGTTGAATGGTTTAACAGTTGCACCGTATTTTCCTAACAGGATATCTTTTGTTTCTTTTGTAACCATCTTGTATCTTTCACCCATAAGAACGTTAAATACAGCCTGTGTACCAACAATCTGGGAAGATGGTGTAACGAGCGGCGGCTCACCGAGGTCTTTACGAACCTTCGGAACTTCTTCAAGAACATCGTAGAACTTATCTTCTGCATGCTGTTCTTTCAGCTGAGATGTCAGGTTGGAAAGCATTCCGCCTGGTACCTGATACAGAAGAGTCTTGATGTTAACACCAAGGTTCTTAGGATTAAGAAGTCCGCTGTCAAGAGCTTCGTCACGGATCGGACGGAAGTAATCAGCAATCTCAGCCAGAAGTTTCTGATCAAATCCAGTATCATATGGTGTGCCTTTGAAGGTTTCTACCATAACCTCTGTTGCCGGCTGGGAAGTTCCCAGAGCAAATGGAGACATTGCAGTATCAATAATATCAACACCTGCTTCTACTGCTTTCAGGTATGTCATAGAAGCAACACCGGAAGTATAGTGAGTATGGAGGTCGATCGGAATGCTGACAGCATCTTTCAGTGCTCCAACAAGCTCAGTTGCTTTATATGGAAGAAGCAGACCGGCCATATCTTTGATACAGATGGAATCTGCACCCATCTCTTCGATACGTTTTGCAATATTTACCCAGTACTCAAGAGTGTATGCATCACCTAATGTGTAAGAAAGAGCAACCTGTGCATGTGCTTTTTCTTTGTTGGCAGCTTTTACTGCTGTCTGAAGGTTACGCATATCGTTAAGGCAGTCAAAAATACGGATAATGTCGATTCCGTTAGCAGCAGATTTCTGTACGAAGTATTCTACTACGTCATCTGCGTATGGACGATATCCAAGGATATTCTGTCCACGGAACAGCATCTGAAGTTTTGTGTTTTTGAAACCGTCACGTAATTTACGGAGTCTTTCCCATGGGTCTTCTTTCAGGAAACGAAGGGAAGCATCGAAAGTAGCTCCACCCCAGCACTCTACTGCGTGGTAGCCGACTTTGTCCATTTTATCAACGATCGGGAGCATCTGTTCTGTGGTAAGTCTTGTTGCAATCAGAGACTGATGAGCATCACGGAGAACAGTTTCCACGATTTTTACAGGTTTTTTTTCTAATTCAGCCATATTAATTCTCCTTGTATTTTTTATAAGGAAGTTCGATTCACCAGGTGAAATTAAACTCCGAAGATAGCCATGAATGTTCCAGCTGCAACGGCTGTTCCGATTACACCGGCTACGTTAGGTCCCATTGC
>ERZ773259.2457-NODE-2457-length-11746-cov-5.538534_pt1 | contig 11746 bp, 10 predicted proteins | sample MGYA00511961_ERZ773259 | MGnify/ENA primary metagenome ERZ773259 (study PRJEB29015, sample SAMEA2737775) | human gut metagenome | biome: human gut; feature: human-associated habitat; material: faeces | place: China | collected 2012 ...
CTTGAAAAGGGGGATGTCAGCATAAGCTGACAGGGGGATTACCCTTTTAGTTAAATTAAAGCAGTTAAAAACTGCGTGATTACTGCACGTACGCATTCCAGGTGACGTTGTTGCCTACCGCTTTGTTTGCGATGTACAGCATCAGATAATACATATCCGTGCTGTTCAGCGCTGCGTCACTGGTCATGCCCCATGTGTCGAAGTCCATCAGATACATGAGGAAGGATTCCATGTATTGGTTAGAGGATTTGCCGTCATAGAGCTTGGCATCATCGCTGCCCACGCCCTTCAGTGCGATATAGTACATGAGATAGAACAGATCCTGGCTGTCTACCTTGCTGTCGTGGTTGATGTCACCACGTTTGCCTACCATAATGTTCTGGGTCACGTTATTGCCGGTGTCTTTCCACTTCAGCAGGCTGCCGTTGCAGTACAGGGGCATATTCTCAGAGATGAAGAAACCGTCCTGTGCCTGCTTGTCGTACAGGGTCTTAGGGGTTGCGCCGTAGCAGTCCACCAGACCGGTGATGTCCACGCCGGTTTCCGTGGTAGAATCTGCATAGGTCACATCTGCGGTGATCTTTGTGGCAAAGTCTGTGGCACGGATCGCCTTGGTGTTATCATCGGTGTAGAACTTCACGTCGTCCTGTTCGGTACCTGTGACTGCCAGGCTGTCCACGCCGACGGCGATGGAAGTGCCGACCAATTCGGTGGGGAATTCCTTGCTTCTGCTGCTGGTCAGCTGGCAAGGCGTCTCACCGGATGCCGCAGACTGGCGGTCCAGGAACTTGATGTCATACACACCGGGCTTGGTACCCTGCTGGATCACCACGTTCACCTGGAACAGCGGAAACTCGTCAGAGGCATTGCCCAGGAAGGATGCGCCGTCTTTCAACTGTGAAGTACCAGCCACCCACATCACGCTGCTGCAGGTGTCCGGCAGCCGTTCGCCCGCCGGGGTATCCGGATTGTACCGGGGAATGGATGCGGTCTTGGTGACGGTCTGGAAAGTAGTCTGGTCGATATACTCGTAGGAGTACACGCCGTTGCCGTCTGCATCAACGGTGACGTCACAGGGGAAGTCCTTGGTCGTCTTTGCCTTGCCGTTTTTACGGTCTTCTGCGCTGGTATAGAACGAAGCAGAGAATGTGATCTTGCCGCTGCCGGCGCTGTAGAGTGTAGAGCCGAAGATCGGGTCACAGGCGTATTCTCTGGCGGTGAACATGGGGGAGTTGTTGGTATAGGTGTTGTTCTTGCCGATCAGCGAGCCGAAACAGTAGGGAACCTGGTCTGTGGTGAACGAGCCGACACTGCTGTTATAGGTCTTTTTCTCCGAATTTTTGTGGGCGTTGTCGCCGGTGGTGATGTCCTTGAAGTAAACATCGCCGGTCTTTTCGCCGTTGTGATAGGCGTTGTACTTCACCATGGCAGAGCCGAAGGTGTTGGCGGTGCTGCCGGTGATGTAGACGGATGCCGGGATGACAACGTCGCCGGCTGCCACTTCTTCTGCGGTGACGAAGTTCCGTTCCGGAACAAAGCGCAGCTGATAGGGCAGGGTATTTTCCGTGCCGGTTGCTGTCAGTGCATTTTCACTGTATGCGGCATCGATCAGCGCATCGCCGTCCTCCTGCGCAGCGGCGGAAAACGCCAGGGTCTGCGGCAGCAGGAGCGATGCCGTCATGACAGCGGCACTGACCAGAGAGATCATTTTTTTCATAGAGCGATCCTTTCTTGAAAACAGCGTAATCACGCTTTTGCTAAGCCGCCATGGCTGCCTCCGCAGGAACAAGGCGGCGCTTGAGTTTGCGCATATCCACAAAGTAGACGGTGATGAGCAGCACATCGGCAAAGATCCATGCCACCGGGCTTGCCATAATGGCAGCCATATAGCCGAAGGTGGGGACAAAGCCGAAGCAGACCAGAGAACGGGCGGCCAGCTCGCTGACGCCAGCCATCATGGGCATGAGACTGTATCCCATGCCCTGGAGGGAATTGCGCAGGATAAAGAGAACGCCGAGTACCGGATAGAACACGGCATTCCAGCGCATATACTGCACCGCCAGGCGGATGACCTCAGTCTCAGACGGATCCAGGAACAGATACGCCGTGTATTTTCCCAGGATCCAGAGAAAGGCGATGCAGAAGGCGCAGTAGCACATGGAGACATACATACTGAGACGGATGCCGTCCCGGATGCGGTAGAACTTTTTTGCACCCAGGTTCTGACCGCAGAATGTCGCCATGGTGATACCCAGAGATTCCAGAGGTCCCATGACAATGGCACAGATCTTCTGCGCCGCTGTGACGCTGGTAACTGCCAGAGACCCCAGGCTGTTGACGGAGGTCTGCAAAATGATGGAGCCGATGGCGGTGATGGAAAATTGCAGCGCCATGGGCAGACCGATGGAGAGCAGCCGTCCGCAGCGTTTCAGCTCCGGCTTGCATTCGCCGTGCTGGAAACGCATGATGTGAAACTTTTTATACAGATAGATCAGGCAGAGGATGCCGGAGATGCCCTGTGAGATCACGGTGGCATAGCCTGCGCCGGCAACGCCGGACTGCATCCCCACCAGGAAAACCAGATCCAGGATGATGTTCAGCACGGACGAGATCGCCAGGAACAGGATCGGGGATTTGCTGTCGCCCACGGCACGCAGGATCGCAGCCAGGCTGTTGTACAGCACCGAGGTGAGAATGCCGCCAAAAATGACAATGATGTAGTCGTAAGAATACTGATAGATGTCATCCGGTGTTTTCATCCAGTGCAGGATCGTGCCTGTGCCGATCATGGTGAGGATGGTCAGCAGAACGCCGATGAGCGCTCCCAGATAGTAGGAGTTGGCGATGTTCTTCCGCATACTGTGATAGTCGCCTGCGCCGAACGCCTGCGCCACAGGAATGGAAAGTCCCGTGCAGATGCCGGTGGCAAATCCCACCACCAGAAAGCTGATGGCGCCTGTTGCACCAACGCCAGCCAGCGCACTGGCACCCAGATAGCGCCCGACGATGACGGTGTCCACCATGCTGTAGAGCTGCTGTAAAATGTTGCCGAAAACCATCGGTCCGCAAAAGCGGAGAATCAACCCCAGCGGCTTTCCGGCTGTCATATCCTTTGTCATAACAGAGAATCCCCTTTCAGAAAAGTACGTTTCTCTATTATAGCAACATCATATGCTTTCGTCTAGTCGCATTTCCGCCAAAGATTCCTGACTGAAATCGGCGGAAACTTGTGGATTTTACAGGAACTTCACCACATTTTAACGCAATGCGTTTTTCGTGTGTCAGCTTTGCATTGTTTCGTGGAAAAGTCTGGAATCTCGACAAGATCCGCCTTTTTTCAGCCTTTTCATTTTCGGGAAAAAGTGCTATACTGGTAGACAGAAAGAGATATCACAGAGCCGTTTCGCTCGCAAAAGAACAGGAGTATCACAATGAAACTGAAAACCAGAAAGAGATCCGACCTCCAGCCCCGGCTGTCCGAACCCATCGTCTATATGGAAGTGTACGGCAGCAACCGTGTGATCTATCGTGTCACCGCCGGGAGCGTGATCCGGCAGAGCGTCTCAGAGCCGTTTTACGGTGTGACGCTGGAGGACCTGCGCACCGGCGAACGATACAGCATCGCCGACTTTTCGTCCGATCTGGAACAGACCATCCGCTTTGCCAATGCGCTGGTGCAGCAGGAGATTCGACCGTCCAGCCTGTATGATGCAGCCCTGGCGGCGCTTTCCCGGAAGGCAGGGGTTATTTGCCGCCCGTCTTGTCCTCCCGGAGGATCTTTTCCCGATAAGCTGCCGCAGCCTGTTCCTGCCGGTTGTCTCCAAAGCGGTAGTACACCTTATCTTTGAGAATATCCGGCAGATACTGCTGGCGGACATAGTGGTTGGGATAGCTGTGGGGATAGAGATAGTGCTGTCCCCGGATGCTTGCCTCTGCGCCGTCAAAGTGTTTGTTCTGCAAATGCCGTGGAAAGTCCGGCGCACCGTATTCCTCCACGTCTGCCATTGCCGCATTGATCGCTTCGTAGGCGCTGTTGGACTTTGGCGAAGTGGCGAGGAGTACGACTGCCTCCGCAATGGGAATGCGTGCCTCGGGCAGCCCCAGCTGAAGGGCGCTGTCTACGCAGGCTTTCGTGATGACAATTGCCTGGGGATATGCCAGACCCACGTCCTCTGCGGCAATCACCAGCAGCCGCCGGCAGACAGACAACAGATCATTTGCCGCAAGCAGCCGTGCCGCATAGTGCAGGGCTGCATTTTCGTCTGAGCCACGAATGGACTTTTGCAGCGCAGACAGCAGATCATAGTGCTGGTCGTTGTCCCGGTCATAGCGCATATTGCTGCGCTGGGTGAGTTCCTGCGCCAGCTCGTCGGAGATGACAATGCCGTTTTCGGTGTGTTCGCCGGAGAGGACGATCAGCTCCACCGTGTTCATGGCTTTGCGGACATCGCCGCCGCAGCCACGGGCGATCCAGCCGCAGACGCCGTCTGACAGGTGGATCTCTTCGCCCAGTTGCTCCGCCATGCAGCGGAACCCACGTGCCACGGCACGCTCCATCTCCTCCGGCGGGACCGGCTTGAACTCGAACACGGTAGAACGGCTGATGAGCGCATTGTACACCGCAAAATAGGGGTTCTCCGTGGTGGAGGCGATCAGCGTGATCTGTCCGTTTTCCATGTACTCCAGGAGCAGCTGCTGCTGTTTCTTGTTGAAATACTGAATCTCGTCCAGATACAGGAGAATGCCGTTCATGCCGGAGAATGTGCCGACCTCTGCCACAACGTCCCGGATATCTGCCGTAGAGGCAGACGTGCCGTTCAGCTTGTGGAGCGTCATGGAGGTGCTGTCGGCGATGATGCGTGCCACCGTAGTTTTTCCCACGCCGGACGGTCCGTAGAAGATCATGTTGGGAATCTTGCCGCTTTCGATAATGCGCCGCAGGGGTTTTCCCGAGGCGAGCAGCTGGCGCTGTCCCACCACGTCATCCAGGGATGCCGGACGGATTTGGTCTGCAAGAGGTGTGTGCATGGATTATTCGTACAGCGGATACTTTTCGCACAGTTCGCAGACGCTCTCACGGACTTCTTCTGCCTTGTTCTCGAAGTCGGATGCGGTGAGGTACATTGCCTGTGCGATGATATCCATATCAGCCGGCTGGAGACCACGGGTGGTGACTGCCGGAGTACCCACACGGATGCCGCTGGTGACGAACGGCTTCTGCGGGTCGTTGGGGATGGCGTTCTTGTTGACGGTGATGAACACTTCGTCCAGGCGGCGTTCGAATTCCTTACCGGTGAGGTCGCCGAAGGGACGCAGGTCAACCAGCATCAGATGGTTGTCTGTGCCGCCGGATACCAGACGGAAACCACGCTTGGTCAGACCGTCAGCCAGAGCGGATGCGTTTGCAACAACGGTCTTGCCGTAGGTCTGGAATTCCGGTTTCAGCGCCTCGCCGAAGCAGACAGCCTTTGCAGCGATCACGTGCATCAGCGGACCGCCCTGTGTGCCGGGGAATACTGCCTTGTTGATCTTCTTTGCCAGTTCCTCGTCGTTGGTGAGGATCAGACCGCCTCTCGGTCCACGGAGGGTCTTATGGGTGGTGGTGGTGGTGATGTCAGCATACGGCACCGGAGACGGGTGAACGCCTGCGGCAACCAGACCGGCGATGTGCGCCATGTCTACCATCAGATATGCGCCCACAGACTTTGCGATCTCGGACAGACGCTTGAAGTCGATGATGCGGGGATATGCGCTTGCGCCGGCAACGATCAGTTTCGGCTTGACTTCCTTTGCCAGAGCCTCGGCACGGTCGTAGTCGATGTACTCGTCATCGCCCAGCTCGTAGGGAACGAAGTTGAAGTACTTGCCGGAGATGTTGACCGGAGAACCGTGGGTCAGGTGACCGCCGTGCGCCAGGCTCATGCCCATTACGGTATCGCCCGGCTGGAGCAGTGCGAAGTATACGGCGGTGTTTGCCTGTGCGCCGGAGTGGGGCTGTACATTGGCATACTTTGCGCCGAACAGCTTGCAGGCACGCTCGATGGCGATTTCCTCAACCACGTCAACATATTCGCAGCCGCCGTAGTAGCGCTTGTGGGGCAGACCCTCTGCGTACTTGTTGGTGAGGGCAGAACCCATCGCTGCCATAACTGCCGGAGAAACCAGGTTCTCGCTGGCGATCAGCTCCAGGTTGCGGCGCTGGCGACCCAGCTCCTCGTTCATTGCCTGTCCGACTTCCGGATCGAACTGGGAAACAAAACCAATGGTGTCCATCATATTCTGGTACATGGTAAAAAAACTCCTTCATGATAAATTGGGAATGCCGCTGCAGTTCCCTATACTTTTTCATTATACAATATTTCGGGGAGAATTACAAGCGTTTTACGGAAAAAATGAAATTGGCAATGAAATAGTTTCTTTGAAAGACAGGAAAATATCCTTGGAGCGAAGAAGTTCCTGTTCTGTTTCCGTGAAAAAATCACGCTTACAGCGAACTTCTTTTAATTGGGGAAAATCAAGTAAAATGGAAATATCGTCGTTTTTCATATCTGCAAACTCTAATATTTCAAACCAATCAAATTTTTCTAGTTTGGACAGGGAAAAATCCTCTTTGCGGTAGAATTCTCCGTTAAAATATCCATAGTGAAATTGTTCTGAACTGGAAAATCTCTCGTTTGTTGCAGGGTCAAAGTTACAAATTATGATATCTCCCAGTCGGTCACAGGACTCAGAACCAAGGGTGATTTTTTTCCCGCATAAAAAAGACCTGGGATTGTTTTTGATGTATTTGGATATATAGTCAGCAACTTCACACATTCTCACTAATGCACTTTCTTTTTCTTGACCGGAATTTTCAAAATACATCTTAATCTCGTTGCTTTCCTCATGATAGGACAGAGATGTGCATTTTATGCGTTCATTTTCAACGCAGATAGTTTGATTTATTTTGTATTCTATATATTTTGTTTCATATCTGAAAGCAACATTATCGTAACAAGATACGACTAATGCTGATGTGAGAATCAAACGAACAGCCAAAGCCAGTGCAATTAGAAAATGTTTTGTTTTTCGATTCATGTGTTCACCTTTGACAGCGGCATAGGGACAACGATTGGGTAAATGCTGATTTTTGTCGCTCTTAGCCGAAAAATGCTTGTGTATACTTTTTTATTGTACGATATTTCGGCAGAAATTACAAGCATTTTGCGGAAAAAAGATAGGGAGTGATTTCTGTTGCTGTCTTTGCAAATTAGGCTCCCCTGTAGGGGAGCTGTCACTGCAAGTGACTGAGGGGTTCTTCTGTGATATCAAGAAAAAGATTTCATGAAGAAACTCCTCCACCGCCTTACGGCGGTCCCCCTCCTCTTTCAGAGGAGGCTTATACACAACAAAAAGCGGAGAACGTCCAAAAAACGTTCTCCGCTTTCTCTTTTCTCCGCTTGAGACCTGCCGCTTACAGTGCAGCGATAACCTCAACTTCTACCAGCACACCCTTGGGCAGGTCTGCCACGCCGACACAGCTTCTTGCCGGCTTTGCGTCGCCCATTGCCTCGGCGTACACTTCATTGAATGCGCTGAAATCCCGTGCAACATCCTTGAGGAAACAGGTGGTCTTGACAACCTTGTCAAAGCTTGTGCCTGCTGCCTCCAGAACGGCTTTCAGATTCGCCATGACCTGCTTGGACTGTCCCACGATGTCAGCCGCCTCTACATTGCCGGTTGCCGGGTTAATGGCGATCTGACCGGAAGTGTACAGCATATCGCCGATCTTTACCGCCTGGGAATACGGTCCGATTGCGTCCGGTGCGTTTTTGGTGTAAATGGTATCCATGATAAAAACCTCTTTTCTTTGATATAGGTGTCATGATGAAAATATCTGCTGGGGTGTCAGCGTAAGCTTACAGGGGATTAACCCCTCAGTCAAGCCTACGGCTTGCCAGCTCCCCTGTTAGGGGAGCCAAAAGAAGAGTCTCCTCTTATAGAGGAGATGCCCGGCAGGGCAGAGGAGTCACATTGAAGGCGCCCGTAGGGGCAGATGCCCACATCTGCCCGCCGCCGCACGGCTTTTCCGGATTCTGCTTAGTCCACCAGATGGAATCCTGCGCCCATCAGTGCGCTGCGGATCTCCTGGATGTGGGCGTAGTCTCTCGTCTCCATGGTGATGCGCAGGAAACAGCCGTTGATGTCGCTGCCCTCGTTGGCACGCTCATGGTGGATGGAGATAACGTTGCCGCCCAGGTCTGCGATGATCCGGGAAACATCTTTCAGCTGACCCGGCTTGTCCAGCAGCTCAATGTTGAGCATACAGCTTCTGCCGGACATGAGCAGACCACGCTTGATAACACGGGACAGGATGGTCACGTCGATGTTGCCGCCGGAAACCAGGCAGACTACCTTTTTGCCCTCTACCGGGACTTTGTGAAACATTGCCGCAGCCACAGATGCCGCACCTGCGCCCTCTGCGATGAGTTTCTGTTTTTCGATCAGTGCCAGGATGGCTGCGGAGATCTCGTCGTCTGTTACGGTGACGATGTCGTCTACGTACTTCTTGACATACTCAAAGGTGTGAGGACCCGGCTCCTTGACGGCGATGCCGTCGGCGATGGTGGAAACGGAATCCAGACAGGTGATCTTGTCGTTGTGGATGGACTCGTACATACTGGGTGCGCCGCTCGCCTGTACGCCGTAAACCTTGATGTTCGGGTTCAGCTGCTTGATGGCGAATGCCACGCCGGAGATCAGTCCGCCGCCGCCGATGGGGACGATAACTACATCAACGTCTGCCATCTGATCCAGGATCTCCAGACCGATGGTGCCCTGTCCGGCAATGACGTTTTCGTTGTCGAAGGGGTGGACAAAGGTGTAGTTGTGTTCCTTCTGGAGTTCCACAGCCTTGTTGTAGGCGTCGTCATAGACACCCTTGACCATGCAGACCTCTGCGCCGTAGCTCTTGGTCGCCTCTACCTTGGAGATCGGTGCGCCGTCCGGCAGGCAGATGAGCGCCTTCATGTGGTTCTTTGCCGCAGCCAGCGCTACGCCCTGGGCATGGTTGCCGGCAGAGCAGGCGATAACGCCACGAGCCTTTTCTTCGTCCGTCAGCTGGGACATCATGTAATAGGCGCCACGCACCTTAAAGGAACCGGTCACCTGGAGATTTTCGGTTTTCAGAAACAGATCGCAGTCCGGACACAGCTTCGGTGCCTGGATCAGATCGGTTTTCCGGATCACGCTCCGCAGAACGTGGATTGCTTGATAGATTTTATCCAATGTCAGCATGGATAGGACTTCCTTTCCATAATAAGATTAAGGGCAAAGCCGTCAGGCGGGCTTTGTGCGGTATTGCCTTAAGAATACTGTGTCAGCAGCTGGTCGATCAGCTGTTTTGCTGCACGGGCGCTTCTGCCGCTCTTCTGGAGGGCGAACTGTTCCGCCTGTGCGTCCAGCTCTTCTGTGGTGATGTCCAGACCGTTCTGTTCCGCCAGAGCGTGGACGATCTCCAGATACAGGTTTTTCTGCGGCCGGCTGTAGGTGATGGTGATGCCGAACCGCTCCGACAGAGAGATGCGCTCCTGTACGGTGTCGTTGGAGTGCTTGTCGCTGCCGTCGTCGAAGGTCTCTTTGACCAGGTGGCGGCGGTTGCTGGTGGCGTAGATGACGGTGTTCCGCATCCGTGCCGCAATGCTGCCCTCCAGGGTCGCTTTCAGCGTGCCGAAGTTGGGGTCGTCCTCGGAGAAAGTCAAGTCGTCGATGAAGAGGATGAACTTCAGCGGATTCCGGCACAGGTGATCCATGATCTGGGGGATGTAGCACAGCTGGTCCTTGTTCAGTTCAATAAGCCGCAGCCCGTCGTCCTTGAACGCATTGGCAATCGCCTTGACGGTGGCAGATTTGCCTGTGCCGGCGTCTCCGGCGAGGAGAACATTGGAGGCATACTTGCCAGCCAGGAGCGCCTTGGTGTTGTCCACCACGATGCTGCGCTCCCGTTCGTATCCCACCATCTGTTCCAGAGAAATGGGGTCGGGATACTGCACCGGCACCAGCTCGCCGCCTGCGCCGACGGTGAACATATGATGCCGTGCGTAGATGCCGTAGCCGTGCTTGGCGATCTCTGCCACACGCTGGGTGTAGAGCGCATCCAGATCGGTCTTATGGGTCTGCCATGCCGGCAGGGGAATGCTGGTCTGCATCTCTGCCTGGATCATGGCAGGGGTCAGCATGGCAATGCGGTTCAGCAGTTTCAGTTCCGTGTGCAGGCAGGTCTCCAGGTTCGGGGAGATGGGTTCGCCGGCACCGGCACGCTGCACATAGACGTTTTCATGCTCCAGAACGATCTGTTCCAGATAGCCGGTGAGGTCATCTGCCCGTTCATACAGGGCAGAGACCATGGCGCTGTAAAAGCGAATTTGTGCCGGGGTGTTCTCCTTATCGGTGTGACAGAACTGCATCAGCGCCCGGATCACCGGATCCTGCTGCAAACTGCGGAAAATGACAAGGGCATCCAGCCCGTATCCGATTTCTTCTCTGGGAGTCATATGGGTTCATCTCTTTCGACTATTTTTATAAGTATACTGCTTACTTCAGCAGTGCAATGATCTTTTCGGTGCATTCGGTGCAGGACAGCGGTGTTACGCCCTCGCCAGCCAGATCGGCAGTGCGGTAGCCTGCATTCAGATATGCGTCCACAGCGTCCTCGATCGCCTGTGCCTCGTCCATGAGGTCGAAGGAATAGCGGAGCATCATGGCTGCGGAGAGGATGGTTGCGATGGGGTTCGCCTTGTTCTGTCCGGCGATGTCCGGTGCAGAGCCGTGGATTGGTTCGTACATACCACGCTTGGTTGCGCCCAGGGATGCGGACGGCAGCATACCGATGGAGCCGGTGATCTGGGATGCCTCGTCGGACAGGATGTCGCCGAACATATTGGAGGTAACGACTACGTCGAACTGTCTCGGGTTCTTGACCAGCTGCATTGCGGCGTTGTCTACCAGCATATCGGTGAGGGTCACATCCGGGTAGTCCTTTGCCACTTCGTGAACCACTTCACGCCACAGGCGGGAGCTTTCCAGAACGTTTGCCTTATCGATGCTGATGACGTTCTTGTTCCGTTTCTGTGCGGTCTCGAAAGCCACACGTGCGATACGCTCTACTTCCATCTTGCTGTAGCACTCGGTGTCGTATGCCTCTTCGCCGTACTTGCCTTCCCGTCTGCCACGTTCGCCGAAGTAGATGCCGCCGGTCAGCTCACGCACCATCATGATGTCGAAGCCCTTTTCCACGATATCTTCCCGGAGCGGGCAGTCGCCTTTCAGTGCCGGGTACAGCTTTGCCGGACGCAGGTTGGTGAACAGACCCAGCGCCTCACGGATGCCCAGCAGCGCCTTTTCCGGGCGGAGATGCGGCGGCATCTGATCCCACTTGTTGTGACCTACTGCACCGCCCACGGCGCCCAGCAGGACGCTGTCGCTTGCGAGACAGCCGTCAATGGTCTCTTTCGGCAGGGGAATGCCGGTGGCATCAATGGCACAGCCGCCGATGAGGTACGGGGTGCAGTTGAAGGTGTGACCGTATTTCTCGCCGATCTTGTGGAGAACAGCAACAGCGCTGTCTACGATCTCCGGGCCGATACCGTCGCCACGGAGTAATGCAATATTGAAATTCATGGGAAAGACTCCTTTTTGTTTGGGAAACACTGAATAAAGCTTGTGCGTAAGATGCGTAGTCAGATTTTTCGGCAGATTGCATAGAAAT
>ERZ773259.2463-NODE-2463-length-11731-cov-3.356286_pt1 | contig 11731 bp, 10 predicted proteins | sample MGYA00511961_ERZ773259 | MGnify/ENA primary metagenome ERZ773259 (study PRJEB29015, sample SAMEA2737775) | human gut metagenome | biome: human gut; feature: human-associated habitat; material: faeces | place: China | collected 2012 ...
TTGCCGGCGTCTTCCAGGAAGTTCTGGATATAATGCAGATTTTCGATCGTTTCCCGGGTGAGCTGTATTCCTTCTTTTTGCAGGTATCCACCGCCGGGATACAGATAGGTGTCCAATTCTTTCAGCGGAATGAATTCCAGCTGTTTTCGTACCAGCAGATACTGCAGATCCGTCTGCTGACGGGTTGTCACATAGAGGAAACCGAGTTCGTCTTTGTATTCATGGATCCGTTCCAACACTTCCCGCATTTTTCCGGTGTGTACCTGACAGTGCAGGTTCTCTTTTTCATGAATCTGATAAAACCGTACAAAGCAGTCTGCGATCCAGGAACTGGGGTTAAATGCAATATTCAACCACTGGGTATCTCCCACCGCGGACAGCTCTGCCATCGCTTCCACGTTTTCCAGCACCCGGCTGGCATAGGCATATGCCTGTTTTCCGTTTTGTGTCAGGCTGATTCCATGAGGATTTCGTATAAAAAGCGATGCCTGCATCTCTTCTTCCAGTGCCCGGATCACCTTACTGACGCTGGACTGGGTTGTATATAAAACAGATGCCGCCTCGCTGAAAGAGCCGGCATCTGCACAGGTGATAAAATATTTTAACTGTTTGATATTGATCATAAGTCACCTTTTTTTCCACAGACTGCAAACAATGGAGTCGGATTATAGAACGCATTTTTTTCCATGTAGACACGCTGACTGACTCCCATATCAATCTGGAACTGCTGCACACCGCTGTTGCTGAGAGCTTCCAGATCCCAGGCAGGACGGGCATAATTGCTTATGGACAGCTGGCGTTTGATATCCTCACACTCCTGCATCAGTGTATTTTCAATCTGGTTATGGGCATGATTTTTCGGAAGATCAGAACTATCCGTAAAATCAACCGCTCCATAATTGGCATCAAAGTTCAACAGCACACCGCCCGGTTTCAGCACACGCATCCATTCTTTATAGGCTTTCTGTGCATCCGGAAGCGTCCATGTCAGATTCCGGGAGATCACAAAATCAAAGGTATCGTCATCGTATTCCGGATTCTCTGCATCCATTACCTGAAACTCACAATCTGCCTGTTCTTCTTTTGCCAGTTCTCTGGCATGGAGAACGCCGGCATTGTAGCCAAAATGTGTATCTGCCAGAAGAACAATTTTCATGGAGGTGCGCTCAGGAATTGTTTTATTTATTATTACGTCATAAGAAGTTGTTTTTATATATTTGGCATGAAAAATTCCACATGCACTTAAGAGAAGGATCAACAGTGCACAGATTGCACCGGCAACTGTAAAAGCTGTTCTGGAATGAATCCATGATGCATGAAATACATATTTCAGAAGGATTCGTCCAAAATCGGCAAGCAGAATGATTACAAGTGTATAGAGAAAGATTCCCAGGAAATAGTTTCCGGTTATTTTCAGCATTCGATGAAGAGATTTTGGATTTTTAATAAGAAATCCTGTAAGCAGACTTGTGGAGAGCAATACATAGATTACTGCGAATATAAGTCGAAATCCCAAAGTACGGAGAATACTGTGGCATGTGCCCATCCATAGATATGCCCATCGCAGGATATACAGATTCAACAGCAGGTAAATGGGGGAAAGATAAATTGCAATCATACAGGTCACTCCAATAATTTAGTATTCCTATTATAGCATGAACATATCATTTAAACAGATAAAAATTGTGAAATGATGGTTAAAAGAAACATAGAATACATATAGTATACAAACTACATAAAGGTTATCTGTATGAAAAAAAACAGTCGTATGTATTTTTCAAATATTGTTGTATTGCTGTTGCTTCCGTATTTGATAACGATTCTGATAAATGGATACGATATGGCGGTTCTGAATCAAAAAGCGGATTCTGAGACAGTCTTACCGGTTATTCTGGCACTTCAGATTTCTTCAGATTATGAGCCGGAAACTATAAAAGCACAGGCTGTTATTGCAAGAAGCAATCTGTACAGGAAAATTGGAGAAAAAGAGAGTATAAATAGAAATGGAGATCAAAATAAAAAAGAAAGAGATGCCAGAAGTGAGAAATTTTTTGAGACTTGCCGGGAACTCAGAGATGAACTTCCGTCCTGCTGGAGTGTGTGGGAAAAAGCAGACAAAGTTTATGAAGAGGCAGTAGAAGATACTTCCGGTCAGGTGCTGACATATAATGGGGAATTGAAGCTGGTTCCATATCACCAGATCAGTGCCGGGCAGACGAGAGATGGAGAAAACGCATTTCATGATGAAGAATATGCCTATCTTAAAGCAGTGGACAGTAATTCAGACAAAACAGCACCAGGGTATCTGAATAGTACTTACATAGCGAAGCAGCAGCTTCCGGTGGAATTAAGAATTGTGGAGAGGGAAGACAGCGGGTATGTGGTCAGTCTTATGGCAGATGAAAATATTCTGGAAGCAGAGTCTTTTGTTACGGGGATGGGAATTGCTTCGTCTGATTTTTCCATGCAGAAAACGGGAGAACAGGTACGTTTTTTGAGTAAAGGAAAAGGACATGGGCTTGGTTTTTCTCAGTATGGAGGTAATAAACTGGCAAAAGAGGGAAAAAACTGGAAAGAAATCCTGAATACATATTTTCCTTTGATGGATATTACAAAAAATTAAATAGAACGGTATATTTTGCAGCATTCTGGACACCCTGTAAATATAGTAAAAATGTGACAGCAGACAAAAGGTGTGGTCACGAAACGATTATGAGCAGAGGTGAAAAGAATATGACAAAAGGCAGAATCGCAAAATATGTAGCAAATACGGCCCTTCTGGCAGTTCTGGCAGCGGCCGGCATAGGAGTTTATCAATTGGGAACTTCCGGGAAGGATGAGTCAGTTCCGGAAAAAGTTCCTTCATATTATGATGAAAGTCTGAGTACAGAAAACACGACGGATAATGCTGTAGATGCAGGAACAAGTCTTGTAGAGGCTGAACTGGAAAGTAATATTTCGACAGATCATACGTCAGAGAAAGGAATGAGTCAGACAGAAGGTGAAGATGCAGGAAGTGAAACCACGGAAGCAGGATCTTCATCAACCGAAAGTACATTTACGTCAGAAAGTATACTTTCGGCAGAACAGAGTACAAATGAGAATGGGACAGTGAATACATCTGCAAGTGTACAGGAAGCGCCAAAATTAAGTTTTTCAGAAGATACATTGATGGAATGGCCGGTAGACGGTAATATTCTTATGGATTATAACATGGACCAGACTGTGTATTTTCCAACTTTGGATCAGTATAAACTGAGTCCGGCAATTGCTGTTCAGGCGGTGGAAGGAGCTCCTGTTCTGGCATCTGTTCCGGGAACCGTGTATTCTATTGAAGAAAATGCCCAGACTGGTACAACGGTGACGATGGAGATCGGAAGCGGGTATCAGGCGATTTATGGACAGCTGACAGATTTGACGGTGCAGGAAGGAGATACAGTTAAAGAAGGGGAAGTGATCGGATATATAGGACAGCCGACAAAGTATTACAGCAAGGAAGGCAGTAATCTTTATTTTGCGATGAAGAAAGACGGGGAGCCGGTAGATCCGATTGCCTATCTTCCGTAAGCTATTCACAAAAACAGAATTGGAACGTATAATAAAGCAGGTAGGAATAGTAAAAATTCGCAGCCGGTATTTGCCTGCCTGCCTGTTGTTTCTTAGAGAAAATACAAATCTTTGACCGGCTGCTTTTTATAGAAACGAGAACGGTGGATGGAATTTCAAAATTCCGGAAGCTGTTCTTTACATAGAATGAGGTATTTTATGAACTATACGTATATGGTGAAGTGTGCTGACGGAACACTTTATACAGGTTGGACAAACTGTGTGGAGAAAAGGCTGAAAGCGCATAATGAAGGAAAAGCCGGAGCGAAATATACAAGGGCGAAACGTCCGGTGGAACTTGTATATTATGAGGGATATGCGACAAAAGAAGAAGCAATGAGACGGGAATATGCAATCAAGCAGCTGACAAGAAAAGAAAAACTGAAACTGATGGAGTTCTGGACAGAGACTTCTGCGGACTAATAAAAAATACCCTGCCTCAGACTGGCAGGGTAGATATAAAGCAATACATTACAATAAAGTGGCAGGCACTTCCAAGCATAATAAATACATGAAAGATTTCATGAGAGCCGAAATTTTTGTGACGTGCATTAAATAAAGGAAGTTTCAAACTATAGATCACACCACCGATCGTATAGATGATACCACCGGCAAGAAGCCATCCAAATCCGGCTCGCGGAAGGGAATGAAAGATAGGAACGAAAGCAAGTACACAAAGCCATCCCATTCCAATATAGAGTACGGAAGAAAGCCATTTGGGACATGTGATCCATAATCCTTTGAGAAGAATACCGAGGATTGCGATACTCCATACAAGTGCACAGAGGATATAGCCGGTTCTGTTATGAAGTGCGATGAGACAGATTGGAGTATAACTTCCTGCAATCATAACAAAGATCATCATGTGATCCATTTTTCTGAGCCGACGGTTTACTTTCTCTGTAGAATCTACAGAATGGTAAACCGTACTTGCTGTATAGAGAAGGATCATAGTGAGAATAAAAATAGCAAGTGCTGTAATATGCAGAGGTGCATTTTCACCATGAGCAGCTTTTAAGAGTAAAGGTGCTGCACCGGCTGCTGCAAGAAGTAATGCAATGCCGTGTGTGATAGCACTCCAGGGATCTTTTAATTTAAGTTTCATAATAACGCCTCCTGATGATAGAAATATCGAAAAATATTTAAAAACACATCATGTAGTAATCAATACTACGTATCGAATATATTGAAACTATAACGCACTTGTACATAAAAGTAAAGGGGTATCAGTAAAGTTTATAAAAATATAATATTTTAGACACCAGATGAGTAAAACAGTACTGTTTATTGAAGTACTGTTTTTTTAATGGTATAATTGCATGCAATGGCATAAAAATAATTATGCACAAGCGGTTATCGGAAGGAGATAAACATGAACAAAAAGAAGCTGTTGCAGACTTTATTTCAGATGAATATTTTGATAACTGGTATGAAGAGACGTTAACAAAACTGCAGGCTTATGAAGATGGACAGTAATCTATTTGAGACAATACAGTCTCTGATTACAGAAAGGGAGGATTTCTCTGAATGAGGCAGCACAGGAAACAGGGAAAATCCATTTTTCAATTTATATTTGCGGCAATGCTGATCGTTCTCGGGATAGAAGTGGCACTTTTGATCGGAACACTGTATTTTGGAAATGTAGGAATGCAGATGAATCGTAATGCCATAGAGATTTTGAAGAAACAGGTGGAAAACCGTCAGAATTATCTGCAGAATACGCTGGAAGAAACCCAGAATCTTTCATCCCTGGCAGGAACGATCAATATTGCTGTCGAGAATCAGACTGCAGTGGAGAATATCAGTGTAGAGGAATTGGTAAATAATGAAGATCGAAGTACAGAACTTCTGGAAACAGTCAGTGACAGCCTGATCAATGTGATGAGGCACAGATCTGTAAATGGAATTTTTGATTCTGAACACGGATGATATGGATGAATGTGAGATTGATTCGTTTATGCCCTGTGTTTACATCAGAGATCAGGATCCGACAACGACTGCATCGGAAAGAAATTATGATCTACTGCTGGAACGTTCTCCTGTAAAGCTGGTAAAATCGCTGAGAATTTCTACGGACAGAGGATGGATGCCGGCGATCAAATATAAGGGTTATGGCAAAAATGGAATTGTTTATCCTGTTTTCCAGACTGCATATAAAGACAGTGAAAAGCTGAATGTATCTGATTATGGACACTGGACACCGGTATCATATACACTTGAGGGAGATGATCGTCCTGTTATTGCATATTCGATACCGTTGATTCTGTCTGATGGAACGGTTTATGGTGTTGTCGGTGTAGAAATGATGACAAGCTATATTCAGGAACTGATTCCATATGAAGAACTGCAAAACAGTGGGACTGGAACTTATCTGCTGGCTGAAACCGCAGACACACTCAGTGATTCTGAGATTTCTGTAAATGTAATAAATCCTTCTTCCAGAAGCAATAGATGGTTAAGTATTCCGGATGAAGAGATTAAAATGACACGTACGGAAAAAAATATCTATGAGGCAGAGATATGGAAGGATAATTATATTGCTTCTGTCTATCCACTGACTCTTTATAATAAGAATGCCCCGTTTTCGGATGAGCAGTGGCTTCTTGTCGGAATTGTACAGGATAAAAATCTGTATGCATTTACAAATCATGTTATGCTTCTTGTGAAACTGACGATCTTTGCGACATTACTGTTTGGTCTGCTCAGCAGCTTTATAGTAAGTCGCCGCCTGGCAAAACCGGTAGCGAGCTTATCGGATGAAGTAGAAGCGGCACAACAAAATCAGGGAAGCATTCCAAATCTGTCAGAAACAGGGATTCGTGAACTGGATAAGTTTTCTACTGCGATCACTGGACTGAGCAGAGAAGTGCTGAACACATCTACCAAATTTCTGCGGATCATGGAAATGGCAAGTGTAGAGATTGGAGGATATGAACTCCGGTTTGATACAGGAAGTGTTTTTTATACGGAGAACTTTTTCTCTATACTGGGAATTCCGTTAAGCGCGGAGCTCCCCATGAATATAGAAAAATTCAGAGAGATTTTAAAAGAGTATACAGAAAAGAATCTTTATAAAACAAAATCAGGTAGCACAAAACTGTACTGTATCCGAATTCCGGAAAAAGGTGTTCGTTATGTGCGAATGGAAGTCAAAAATGAGAACTGGGTACAGATCGGTCTCGTGGAAGATGTAACTGTTTCTATGAGAGAACGCCTTCGTATTGAACATGAACGAGATTATGATACGTTGACAGGCCTCTATAACAGACGTGCATTCAAACGTGAAAGCGAATCCATCTTTGGCAGAAGAAAAAAAATCAGACATGCTGCATTTATTATGTTGGATCTGGATAACCTGAAATACATCAATGACACATTTGGACATGACTGGGGAGATGAGTATATCCGCCAGGCCGGCATGTGTCTGGAAGAAGGTACTCCGAAAGGAACCTTGTGTGCACATATTTCAGGAGATGAATTTAATATTCTGTTTTATGGTTATGAGAGTCAGAATGCGATTCGTAAGGAAATAAGTAAACTGAAAAGAGAAATTTCTTCCAGGATCATTCGTCTTCCGAACGGACAGGAATTCCACTTAAGTATCTCCGGAGGAATTGCATGGTATCCGGAGGACAGTAACAGCCTCGGTGTTATGAGAAAACATGCAGATTTTGCCATGTATCAGGTAAAACAGACAGATAAGGGAAGAATTGCAGAATTTGACCAGAAGGCATATGAAGAGAAATACCGTGACAGTCAGATTCGTAAAGAATTTCATCGTTTTGTTAAAGAAGAGCTGGTTACTTACTATTTCCAGCCTATCATATCGGCAAAAACAGGTAAGATTGAAGCATATGAGGCATTGATGCGTGCCAATCTTCCAATATTAAAACGACCGGATGTGGTTATGAAGATCGCACGTGAAGAGGGTGCATTGCGTGAAATTGAACGAATGACCATGTTCCGGGCGACAGAAGCCTTTGCTGATCTCAGGGAAAAGAAACGAATCAAAGGCGATGCGCTTCTGTTTATCAATTCTATTGCGAGTCAGCATATGGCAGCAAAAGATGAGATAGAATTTAATAATCGTTATGCAAAGCTGCAGAAACAGATTGTTATTGAGATCACAGAAGAAGAATCTATTGATTATCATGCATTGGAAACAAAGAAAAATGCACCAGGATTTGAGGGTGCTTTTGCACTGGATGACTACGGAAGTGGATACAGTAACGAGAAGAGCCTTCTTGATCTGGCACCGAAGTATATCAAAGTAGATCTTTCGATTATCCGTGATATTGATACGGATCCGGATAAACAGCAGATTGTGGAAAATATTGTCGCATATGCACATAAACGTGATATGAAGATCGTTGCAGAGGGACTTGAAACACCGGAGGAGATCCAGAAAGTACTGGAACTGGAAGTTGATCTTCTGTAGGGATTTTATCTGGCACGTCCGGAACCAGTTCCTGGAAATATCAATGAAGATGCACTGAAAATAATTGCGGCGTTTTATAAGTAAAGTACATAATTCTCCTTTTTTTCCATATAATATCCATACATCACCTGGGGCAGATTCAGGAGAAGATATAAAATACGGAAAAACAACAGGAGGAACATAAAGCACATGAAAGCTACAGGAATCGTCCGGCGCATTGATGATCTTGGAAGAGTTGTTATTCCAAAGGAGATTCGGCGTACACTACGGATTAAAGAAGGAACTCCGCTTGAAATTTTTACAGATAAAGAGGGGGAAGTGATCTTAAAGAAATACTCCCCGATTGGAGAGTTGAGTGTTTTTGCAAAAGAATATGCAGAATCGCTGGCACAGACAACAGGTATGATCGCATGTATTACGGATCATGATCAGGTGGTTGCCGCATCCGGACAGGGCAGCAGGGAACTGATGGGAAAGGCAATCAGTAAAGAACTGGATCGAGTGATCACGGAGAGAGAAATGAAATGTTATCATACAGGAGAAAGAAAAATACTGCCGCTTGTGGAAAATCAGAAAGAATCCTCATCAGAGCTGATCGTACAGCCAATCATTTGTTCCGGTGATGCGATTGGTTCTGTGGCGCTGGTTGGAAAAAGTGCAGGAGAAAGATTTGGAAATTCGGAGCAAATGCTGGTAAAAACAGCAGCAGGATTTCTTGGACGTCAAATGGAACAATAAAAGGGGGCTGTGAGCCCCCTTTAACATTTTTCGGCAATATCGTAGAGCAGACGTTCTGTATCTTCCCATCCCAGACAAGGATCGGTGATAGAACAGCCAGGAGTCATATGGTCGCTGATATCCTGACGGCCTTCCAGCAGATAACTTTCAATCATGACACCCTTGACGAGTTTTCTTACATCAGGATTGTAGTTGCGGCTGTGAAGCACTTCACTTACAATACGAATCTGTTCTTTGTATTGTTTGCCGGAGTTAGAATGGTTGACATCCACGATAACGGCCGGATTTTGCAGATCTTTTTTGCTGTATAAGTCATAAAGACGCATGAGATCTTCGTAATGATAATTAGGGATTGTCTGGCCATATTTATCAACGCCGCCGCGGAGAATCGTGTGTGCCAGAGGATTACCACTTGTTTCCACATCACATCCACGGTAAATGAAATGATGTGGATGCTGGGCAGCGATTACGGAGTTCAGCATAACAGACAAGTCACCGCTGGTAGGATTCTTCATGCCAACCGGGATATCCATACCGCTGGCAGTCAGACGATGCTGCTGGTTTTCTACGGAACGTGCACCGATTGCTTCATAAGAAAGAACATCATCCAGGTAGCTGCGGTTTTCCGGATAGAGCATTTCATCTGCAGAAGAAAGACCGGTTTCCTGAAGTACGCGGATATGCATTTTGCGGATTGCAATGATTCCGGCAAGGAGATCCGGTGCCTTATCCGGATCCGGCTGATGGAGCATTCCTTTGTAGCCATCACCGGTAGTTCGAGGCTTGTTTGTATATACTCGTGGGATGATCATTAATTTATCGGAAACTTTGTCAGAAACTTTTTTCAGGCGATTTACATATTCACATACGGTATCTTCGTTATCTGCAGAACATGGTCCGACCAGAACGACGAATTTATCGGATTCACCTGTGAAAATACGGCGGATTTCTTCATCACGCTGTTGTTTGATTGATTTCTGTTCGTTGCTGAGCGGGTACTCATTTTTCAGAACCTCCGGAATTGGAAGTTCATGATTAATCTTGATAGACATTGTATATTTCCTCCATGGTTCCTTTGTGCAGGAACATTTTTTTCAACTGAATAACAGTATAGCACGTTATCTGAAAAAAAAAAAGGAAATTAACGCGTTAAACTGCCATAGTGCAACACTTGATCAGTCGAGAGCCTTTTCACTCATTTCTTCGAGCAGATTTTTCTTGAGATCATATAATTTCTGAGAAAGGTCTACGTATACTTTCTGCGGATTTACAAGACGGCGGGATTCATCCCACAGGGTATTCTGCTCTTTCAGGCAGTATTCACGCAGATCCATAACTTCAGGAGAAGTATAGACACGTTTGCCTTCGCGGATGACCGGAACCAGAAGTTCACGGAGTTCATAGGTGCCGCCCAGAACTTTGGTCTTTTTCCAGGTATCTGCAGGATCAAAAATAATCATGGTTTCGTCTGGATCAAAAACTTCATCAGCCAGGCAGATAAGGTCGGCCTTAATCTTGCCGGTAGACTTGCTGTAGATACGGTAAACTGTCTTATTGCCCGGATTTGTGACTTTTTCGGTGTTTTCGGACAGTTTGATCTTTGGTGTAAAGTTTGTACTGTCTGCATCTTTGACTGCAGCAAGCTTGTATACACCACCGAACGCCGGATTATCTTTACTCGTGATGAGGTTGGTTCCGACCCCCCAGGAATTGATCTTGGCATCCTGCGTCTTAAGACTGTCGATCAGATATTCGTCCAGATCACTGGATGCGGAAATGGTAGCATCATCGAATCCGGCAGCAGCCAGCATCTTGTAGGCTTCTTTGGAAAGATACGCAAGGTCACCGCTGTCAATACGGATACCATAGTGTGTAAGTTTGACACCTTCTTCTCTCATTTCTTCGAAGACACGGATCGCGTTTGGAACACCGGATTTCAGGACATCATAAGTATCTACCAGCAGTGTGCAGGAATTTGGATACATTTTGGCGTACGTTTTGAAAGCTGTGTATTCATCTGGGAAGCTCATGATCCAGCTGTGGGCATGTGTTCCCAGAACCGGTACGTTAAACATCTGTCCGGTCAGTACGTTGGAAGTTCCTGCGCATCCACCGATGACAGCTGCACGAGCACCATAGATACCGGCATCCGGACCCTGTGCACGACGCAGGCCGAATTCCATGATTCCGTCCCCACGGGCTGCATAGCAGACTCTGGCTGCTTTGGTAGCGATCAGACTCTGATGATTGATGATATTCAGGATTGCGGTTTCTACAAGCTGTGCCTCCATGATCGGAGCGATTACTTTGACGAGTGGTTCTCGAGGAAATACGACAGTTCCTTCCGGAATTGCATAAATATCTCCGGTAAATTTGAAAGATCTTAAATATTCCAGAAAATCGTCTTCAAAGATATGAAGGCTTCTGAGATATTCGATATCATCGTCTGTAAAATGAAGATTTTCAATATATTCGATCATCTGTTCCAGACCTGCTGTGATCGCAAAGCTGCCACCGCATGGATTGACACGATAAAACATATCAAAAATTACAGTCTGATTGGTTGGGTTCTTAAAATAGCCCTGCATCATGGTTAATTCATATAAATCGGTGAGCAGGGTCAGATTAGTTGCTCTCATCTGATTTCTCCTTTTTTATTTGCTAAGGTGAACTTATTATGCTTATTACTGTAAATAGTAGTTTTCATTATACCATTATTCCCGTAGAACGGCATTAAAATTTTACATAATATAAGAAGAAAAAAAATTTGGAGAAATTTAAAAAAAATTAAAAAAAGGGGTTGCTTTTTTTGAATTCCTGTAATATAATAACATTCGTCGCGAGCGATGAGCGAGCGAAAACAAATAAAGGGCTATCGCCAAACGGTAAGGCAACGGACTCTGACTCCGTCAGTTCAAGGTTCGAATCCTTGTAGCCCTGCTAAGTTGA
>ERZ773259.2465-NODE-2465-length-11723-cov-3.101903_pt1 | contig 11723 bp, 10 predicted proteins | sample MGYA00511961_ERZ773259 | MGnify/ENA primary metagenome ERZ773259 (study PRJEB29015, sample SAMEA2737775) | human gut metagenome | biome: human gut; feature: human-associated habitat; material: faeces | place: China | collected 2012 ...
ATCTCCGGAACGGATGGACTCTACTAGGCGAACGTGATCTCTGGCTGTGCCGCTAAAGTCCCGGAGCCGCAAAGGGCAAAGCAGATAGTTGGACACTAGAAAGCGCCCCTGTACCCGGTCATACGTCTCCAGCAGAATCCTGTTCCCTGACGCTTCTACAAGCAACCGATGAAAGCGGCGGTCCAACATGGCGAATTCTTTTGGAGAAAAAGAACTGCCGGTGAGGCGGACACCCTCTTCACTGTAACGATTCAACTGGGCTAATACGCTTTCTGCCGACAGCCCAAGGCCGGACATAAACCGCTCCAGCGCATGTCCCTCTACCATTTGACGGACTTCACACATCTGGCGCACATGCTCCTGGTCATACTCCGGCACATAGATGCGGCCATTACCCATGATCTGAAGGATCCCGTCATTGGCCAGTAATTTAACGGCCTGAACCACCGGCGTTCGGCTGACCTCGAAGCGATGAGCCAGTTCGTCCAAGGTCAGGTTTTGTCCCATCTCATAATCACCATTAATGAGGCTCTCAACAATATGCTCATACAAAATTTCGTCCAGGCTATTCTTTACTTTCATGGAATTCTTCCTCCAGTTAAAATAAGTGTAATCGAGAACAGAGAAAAAAACAATAGGGAATAGAAGTGTCATTTATTAGGCGGCGAAAATTCATGATAAATTCACAAGGGGTTACAAGAAATTATTGTTAAAAATGCCAACAAGATGCTATATGCGTTTGTTTCTGATTCTTATATCTACCATCTCGCTTCACATTAGATAGGCCTTATCAAATATCCTGTCCAGCCAGCAGCCAGTGTGATGAGGATGACCACAACATCCCCGCCGGGAAATTGTGTGAGGGAAGAAGGTGTCAGTCCAAACAGCATCAAAATCCATGCCAATACAAATGGAACGCTGTATAGCATCAGCGCAGCTTTTCCGACCTTTGCAAAAGGGCGATACAACAAGTTCAGCTTCCTTTCCGGCAGCGCCGCCGCCAGCAGGACCTTGCTCCCGCCTGTCCCGATCAGCATTCCAATCACGGCCCCCCGGACGGCATCCAATGCCAGCAGCCTGACAGCCGCGGGGGTAATTTTTCGTGTTGCCTTTTGATTCATGGGGACATCCTTGGTTTTTATCCCCTCTTGTTATCGGCGGCATTGTAGCATGAATGAAGAGCGATAGGCTGGATTTTGGCCCCAGATGTGCGTCCTCGGCTTTAAATGCGAGTTAGTCCTATGCGTTCAGGACAAATTGCATTTATTCAGGACAAAACCTTTCAATCTGATATACTGCGGGAAAAGATGGACAAGAAAAAATTCCGCCTATGGTAGCGATCGTTCTTTGCGATGACGATCCCTTCACATTGCAGCTTCTGTCCGAGCTGCTGGAACGGGCAATCCGGCAAAGCAAAGCAGAGGCCAACTTGTCTGTCTGGCCTCTGCTGGTCAGGAGCCGCTCCAGTTTATCCGCAGCGGTGGAAGCTATCTCTATTTTCTCGATTATGACCTGGGAAGGGATTCCCCCCAACGGCGTGGACCTTGTCCGGCAGATCTACCACACGGACCCCGGCGGGAAAATCGTCTTTGTTACCGGCCATGGGGAGAAGGGCATGGATATTCTGCGCAGCGGCGTGCGGCCCTTTGGGTTTATTGAAAATGTGTGGATCAGAATGAGATGGTTCGGGAGTGGAGTATATTCGATATTTGAAAATGGCGGTGCCGGAGCAGCAAAACAGCGCGGACGGGGACACCGCCGAACTGCCCATCGGGATCGATGAAACGGTACGGCTGCCGGTTTCTGAGATATTGTATGTGGATTCCGTCAAAACAGTGGCCCATTCTATTTGCTGTCATTTGACGGGTCAGGGGGTGACTGCGCGGGAGACGATCGAACACGCCCAGGAACAGCTGGAAGATCAGGTTATCCGCTGCCGTTGCTCTGTTTTAGTAAGGGACATTGCCGCCGCTGGGCAGTTCAGCGTTTGCGATAAAATAATTTTTAAGACGCAGTGATAAAGGGGCTGCATATATACGCGCAAGATAGAACAGAATTTGTGAAGACAGCGCCTTTGCTTTCCTATAACCTTGGTCCGTGGAGATCGGAATTTACGAAAAAATACAGGAATTGTTCAGGATGCCGTTACAGCTGTTGACATTGATGATGAGCGAACCGCTCTGGTGCTTGTCAGTCTTACTCCTGACGGGAATATTTGCACAGAAAGAACTTATTATGCGATGATTTGCGAGATTGATGCGACGGCATGTAAAGTTACATTTCATGTTACTGACGACGTAGCGTAGCCCTCAATCAAATCCTGGTTTACGATTGAACCCTATGGGCCGCAGAGTGCTTGCGGCTCCATTCTGTTTAAAACCGGGTATGAAATTGCGGCATTAAAACGCATAGTCCGGCGAATAGAGTATGAAGAAGCCAGGGAACGGTGATCTTTTCAGATTGCTGCACCCTGGCTTTTTGTTGTCAATTGAAATTCAAAACCGGGATTTCAATTTTTGTAATATAGTCCTCGATTCTGTCGATCACCAGTTCATTGATCCCAATCTCATAGGCATAGCCGGAGAACTGTAAATGGTGCTGCTCTGCGTAGCGGAGGATCGCTTCATAGCGGGCAGGCAGCCTGTCCCAATTCCCAATGCAGAATGCCCGCAAATAGACCCCGCCGGGGCGCCTGTGGAGTCCCATCCTGTTCTGCGTGTCCGGCAGTTCGATAAACAGCCTGGAGTAGTCCTCAAACCTCCAGGCCAGGAGGTTTTCCACCGGGAGCATGGAGCCGTAGGGAGTCTGGTACATACGCGGAAGCTGATATTTCTTGGTCTGCTCAAGAATCAGCTCGATCTCCTCCTCCAGGGACTTTTCCGGTGATGTTTGCACCGTCGCCAGATACTGCGGTTCCCGCTCAATGAGGGAGATCTCGGAGAGGTCCAGGTCCAAAAGTTCGGTCATCTCCTGGCGGCGGCTGCACAGTTTTGACCGGACGGCCTTCAGCCCCTGGATCGTCCGGTCCAGTTCTGAGATTTTATCCCGAAGCAGGTCCGCCATGCTCCCAGCGGACCTGTTTTTCATAAATTCCTGAATATCCCGGATGGGCACGTTCATGTCCCGGAGCAGCAGGATCACCTCCAGCTCCGTACTCTGGTAATAGCTGTATAGCCGGTACCCATTTTCTTCGTGGATAAACGCAGGCTTGAACAGACCGATCTCATCATACCACATGAGTGTCTTTTTGTTGATCCCATGCAGAGCGGCAAACTGGCCGATGGTAAACAGCTTCGGTTTTTCCCGCAGCATTTTCAAAAACCCCCTTGACCGTACAGTAACTGTAGGGATTATGATACTCCATGCCGGTAACTACCACAAGAAGCAGGAGGAATTTCCGTGCAGAATGAAATTGCATACAGCAGACCCGTCACCCTGACAAACATTCTTAGATTTGCAGTCCCCACCATCGCCATGAGCGTATTCATGTCCTTCTATACGATGGTGGACGGGCTGTTCGTCTCAAACCTGATCGGGACCAGCGCCCTGTCTGCCCTCAATCTGGTCTATCCCGTCATCGCGCTGGTGACGGCCATCTCCACCATGCTCGCAACCGGCGGCAGCGCGGCTATCATGAGAAAGATGGGAGAGGGAAAGCCCGATGAAGCAAAGCAGGACTTTACGTTTCTGATCCTGGTCAATGTCCTGACCGGCCTTGTGATGTGCGGGCTGGGCTATCTGTTCATGGGGAAGATCTTCGGCTCCATGTCCCTGTCCCCGGAGGTCTCCGCCTATTGCTGGGAATATCTGAGCCGTTACCTGCTGTTCACCGTCCCTATTCTTCTGATGAATAACTTCACCCTCTATATGATCGCAGCAGGCAAGGCGTCCCTTTCCCTGCTCTGCTCCGTCGCCGGCGGCGTGACCAATATCGTGCTGGACTACCTGTTTATCGCCGTTTTCCGCTGGGGGATCGGCGGGGCGGCGGTTGCCACCGGCCTGGGGTACTCCATCACAGCCATCGTGGGCCTGCTGGTGTTCTCCAACCGGAACAGTCTGCTCCATTTTGTCAGGCCGGTCTGCCGGCCCCAAACGCTCGGGAGAGCCGTCACAAACGGCTGCTCTGAAATGGCCACCGCGCTGGTCAACGGCATCATCACGCTGATGTTCAACTGGACGATGCTCAAATATGTAGGGGAGGACGGCGTTGCCGCAATCACCATCATCTCCTATGTGCTGGCCTTTGCCGGGTCCCTGTATGCCGGTTATGCCTACGGGGTGGCCCCCATGCTCAGCTTTTATTACGGGGAACAGAACCATGAGAAGCTCAGGAAGCTGGTCCGCACCAGTCTGAAAATCATCGGCGCGATTGCGGCGGCCACCGTGCTCTGGCTGTCACAGAGCCGCTGGTGTCCATCTTCGCCCGGCCCGGAACACCTGTCTATGACCTGGCTGTGGCAGGAAACCGGATCTGTTCCCTGGCCCTGCTCTTTGTGGGCTTCAACATTTTTGCAAGCGGGATGTTCACCGCGCTTTCCAATGGGCTCATTTCGGCAGTGCTGGCGTTTTCCCGCACCTTTGTCTTTACACTGATCGCCATGCTGGTCCTCCCGGTCATTCTGGGTGTCACCGGGATCTGGCTGGCGACACCGGCCACGGAGCTGGCGGCAGTCGTCCTGTCCGCCGTCATGCTCCTGAAATACCGGCGGCGCTACTGCTATTGATTCCAGGGGGGAGTATTTTGAAGTTGGTGATTCTGCTGGCCGTAATCGCGGGAAAATGGCTTCTGTGCCTATGGAGCGGCCTGGGCCTGGTTTTTCTGCTCTTTTGGCTGAAAGGGAAGCAGTTCAGGGGTAATAGCGAAAAATGGGACGATTTCTTTCTTGCGCTGCCGCCGCAAAAGGTGGAGCAGTATGCGATTGGTATTTATCTGGCCGCCACGCTGCTCTCGTCCGGCATCAGCTATTGTGTCCTGAAATGGGCGGGCTTCCAGCACAGTCTTTTGATCGCAGGTGCGCTGTTTGTGGTCGGAGCCTTGATTACAGAGTACCGGTGGTTCACAAAAAAGCGGGACTATGTGCTGAAGCGGTATCAGGAGATCCCGCAGACGATTTTGGAAAGAAGAAATGGAGAAAACAAAATGGATGGACAGATCGTATTGAGAGAATACCAGACATCAGACCGCCCGGCTTTGATCGGGATCATCCGGGAGACGTGGCAGTATGACAAGTTTGCCTCCCCCAAGACGGCGCAGAAGCTGGCGCGGGCCTATCTGGACAGCTGCCTCACCAATCAGACCTTTACCCAGGTCGCGCTGGTGGATGAAGTCCCGGTGGGGATTATCATGGTCAAAGACCGCAGGGAGAAGAGATGCCCGTTCCGCCTCAGACTGCGGATGCTCCTCTCCGTGGCGTCGCTGTTCCTGTCCAAAGAGGGGCGTATGGTCACTAGGTTCTTTTCCGGCGTGGAAGAGATCGACCAGCAGCTCCTCCAGGACACCCAGACCGAGTACCAGGGAGAGATTGCCTTCTTTGCGGTCAATTCCAGATACCGGGGCATCGGCCTGGGGAAGAAGCTGTTTGATGCCGCGCGGGATTACATGAGGAACCGGCGGATCAGCAATTTCTTCCTGTTCACAGACACCACCTGCAATTACCCGTTTTATGAGCGCCGGGGCATGGAGCGCCGCGGGGAGCGCGTCCACACCTTTGCGGCAAAGGGAAAATCCGGGACCCTGACCATGTTTATTTACGATTCCTTCATAGAATGTTAAGACAGTTTCTGTCGTTTTCCCCTTCACGTGTGATAAAATGCCTTTCACGGCTCAACGATAAAGAGGTGTCTTTTACGAAATCCAGACAGCGTATTCTCTTCCTGACCGCAGCGGGGCTTCTGATTGTCGGAGGTGGATGGTTCCTATACTCCACCGGCTTTTTCCAGGCGGCGTCCTCTCAGGAATCCCTGCGGGCCTACATTGACGACTTTGCGCCATACTCCCACCTGTGTTTTTTCCTGCTCCAATTTCTCTCTGTCGTGCTGGCTCCGATCCCCAGCAATATTACCGCTGCCGCGGGCGGTGTTCTCTTTGGAACATGGCCTTCCTTTTTCCTCACCTTCGCCGCAGTAGTCGCCGGTTCCCTGCTGTTGTTCTGGTTGGCCCGGGTGCTGGGCCGGGACTTTGCCGGGCGTTTTGTCAGCCGGAGGCTGTCTGAAAAATATCAGCAGATCCTCCAGACCAAGGCTCCGGTGTTCCTCACTCTGGCGTTCCTTTTCCCCTTTTTCCCAGACGATCTTCTGTGCATCCTGGCCGGCCTGTCCTCGCTCTCATTCCGCCGCTTTGCGGTGATCGTCCTGCTTGCCCGCCCCTGGGGACTGCTCTTTGCCAGCGCCCTGGGCGGCGCCGCCTTTCATGTCTCTCCGTGGGCGATGGTTTTGATCGGTGTAGCGGGGTTAGTCCTGTTTCTTCTGGGGATGAAATATGGGGATCAGATCGAAGCGGCCATCCTGAAGCGCCTGTCCCGGCGGAAAGGCAATGATGCGGCCTGCTGATTGCGGCAGAGGTTCCGGCCTCTTTGGCTCAATGAGAATAGCGACTGTGGACAGCCCCAACAAGGCGGCCGCTTCCGGATTTCTGGCGGCGCTGTCTTGTTGGGGCGTAATCCTGCTTTGAGACAACTGGGATTGTGTTGGGCCATGGGGCGGCTTGTCTTTTATTTGAACTTCCCCTATACTATAACGATAGATATATTTTGTATGAAACGGAGAATTTGGTGATTCTTGATGAATAAAAAAGATTTGAAAATGCGGCCGGTAGGCAATGAGTATCTGGAACAATATAACGCCCTGCTGCGCTATGTATTCCAGGTGACGGATCAGGAACTCAGTTCCGTGGGCTGGCAGGAGAAGGAGATCATCCGGGCGAAATTTCCAACCATGCAGAAAGCGGACGTGATCGGCTGGTTTGACGGCGACACCCTGGTTTCCCAGGTGGCGGTCTATCCGATGCGCGTCAAGGTTTTTGGGAAGACCTATTCCATGGGCGGCCTGACGGGAGTGGGGACCTACCCGGAATACTCCAATATGGGCCTGATGCACAAGCTGCTGGAGCAGGCCCTGAAAAACATGAGGGAGAAAAAGCAGTATATCTGCTATCTCTACCCCTATTCGATCCCCTATTACCGGCGAAAGGGCTGGGAACTGATTTCGGACAAGATTTCGTATGAGATCAAGGACTATCAGCTTCCGAAAAACCACCAGGTCGCCGGCAGCGTGCGCCGGGTGAAGGCGGACGGCGAGGAACTGAAGGAGACCTACGCCCGCTTTGCCGAGCATACCCACGGAGCCATCCTCCGGGATGAGCTGGCCTGGAACGAATACTGGCTCTGGGACCGGGACGATATCATGGCGGCAATCTACTATAACGAGAATGAGGAGCCGGACGGGTATATCATCTACTGGATCGAAAATGAAGTGTTCTATATCAAGGACATGATTTTCAATCATGAGGAGGCCCGCACGGGGCTGTGGAACTTTGTTTCCGCCCACTTCTCCATGATCGACCGGGTGGAGGGCAGCACCTATACGGACGAGCCGCTGGCCTTCCTGCTGGAGGACGCCAGCATCAAGGAGTCCATCTCTCCCTACTATATGGCGAGGATTGTGGATTTCCCCGCGTTCGTCGCGGACTATCCCTTCAAGGCGGACGGTACGGAGCGGGAGTGGCGCTTCTCCATGACGGACCCAATCATGGAGTGCAACCAGGGCTCGTTCCTGCTGAAGATATCAAAGGACGGCAGGGGGACGGCTGTGAAGATCTCCGAGCCGTGCGCCGACAGCATCAGCATCCAGACCATGACGACCATGCTGATGGGCTATAAGCGCCCGGACTACCTCGCCAAAATCGGGAGAATCCACGCCGGCGGGGAGACGATTGACATGCTGGAGGACGCGATTGAGCAGCAGCCGCCCTATATATCCGACTATTTCTAAGGGCCGGAATATCATTTTTTCAGACTACTTCCACAAAGGCAGGTGATCCCCCGCTATGCAGAAAGTTGATTTGCTGGAGGGCTCCATTGTTCGGAGCCTGACCAGTTTAGCCCTGCCCATCATGGCCACGTCTTTGATCCAGATGGCCTACAATATGACGGATATGATATGGATCGGCCGCGTATCAGCCAATGCGGTGGCGGCGGTGGGCGCCGCGGGAATGTATCTGTGGCTCGCCAACGGCCTTGCCATGATCCCGCGCCTGGGCGGGCAGGTCAAAGTGGCGCATGAGCTGGGCGCGCAAAATATAGAACGTGCGGCCTCTTATGGGCAGGCGGCATTCCATCTCGGGGCCTTGCTGGTGGTTCTGTTTACAACGCTTTGTATCACACTCAACGGGCCGCTGATCGCATTTTTCAGGCTGAACACGCCCTCTGTGATCGCGGACGCACGCACCTATCTGGTAATTGTGGCGGCCGGATTTTTCTTCTCATTCTTCAATCAGATTTTTACGGGGATGTTCACCGCTATGGGGGGAAGCGTGGTGGTTCTGCGCTCCACGGCCATCGGGCTGGTGGGGAACATCATTCTGGACCCGCTTATGATCTTTGGGATCGGCCCATTCCCGCAGATGGGCGTGGCCGGAGCCGCCACAGCCACCGTTCTGGCCCAGGCCATCGTAACAGCCATGTTCCTTCTGGCAGCCCGCCGCGAGATGACCGTTTTTCCGCAAATCCATATATTCCAGGCCAGTCAGTGGAGGGCCTGGGCGGAGATTTTGAAAATCGGTTTGCCTGTCTCCATCCAGAGCATGTTTTTCTCCGGCCTCTCCATGATCCTCGCCAGGCTCGTCGCGGGTTGGGGGGACGCCGCTATCGCGGCTCAGAAGGTCGGTTCGCAGATCGAGTCCATCTCCTATACCACGGCGGAGGGATTTGCCACGGCGGTCAACGCATTTATCGCACAAAACTTCGGCGCGGGCCGGATGGAGCGCATCCGTAAGGGGTATTGGACAGCCATCGGTATGATCGTTGTCTGGAGCGGCTTCACCACACTTATGCTGGTGGTCTTTCCTGTTCCGCTGTTCCGGATATTCATTCCGGATGACCACGTGCTGCAGACCGGCGTGAGCTATCTGCGGATCATGGGTTACTCCCAGATCTTGATGTGCCTGGAGATCACCTCCTCCGGCGCGTTCCAGGGACTGGGCCGCCCAATGCCGCCCACGCTGGCCGGTATCATCGGGAACGCCGCCCGCATCCCTCTGGCTGTATTCCTCAGCGCCACGGTACTGGGGCTGGATGGGGTCTGGTGGAGCATCAGCATCTCCAGCATTGCAAAAGGCATCGTCGTGTTCACCTGGTTTGTGGTGATCCTGCGCCGTTATACACACCGGCAGGCGCAGGGAGTTGACGGACTGGAGTGACTGTCCGCAGGCTGATTTTGGGTATTGTGCCAGGATACAATGCCTCGAAAATCCACCGGCAGGAGGTTGTACGGTTGCGGGATATTGCATACCAAGCGTTTCAAAAAGGAAATTGACCTTGCGCTGCTGGGGATCGAGAAATGGGCGGATGACCGTGCCTATTTCTGCACACCCAGAAAAGCCGGGATCATAGGCAGGAACGGAGTATCCGGAGCACTGTGCCGCCATGAGTTATACCGTTACGCTGGAACTGCAGGACGGCGCTATGACCCTTGCGGACCGCGGCGACGGGGATCGCCCCAGACAGGCGCCCTGCGCCCCGGATCAGCCGAAGACTACTTCGTATGTAGCAGGGAGCGGGTTTATCGGCGGTGCGGATGGCCCGGCATCCGCTTTTGTTGGAGAGGAGCAGGGAAAACTTCGGATGGCCTGTTCCTTGCTTCGTTTCGGCGGAGAATGTGGAATAGCGGATGATTTTCCACGAAAAGCAGTTTGAGGACATGACCCTGGAGTGGACTCCGTCAAATGAGGCCAAGCATTCCATATCTGGAAGATAGAATACGGCTGAGGTGCCTGCGCTGTTAGCGCCGACGTGACTTGACCAAAAGAGAGGTGGAAAAATCCTAGACCAAAATGAGTAACTAAGTATGGGACAGGGCAGGTTTCTATATATTTTCATCCTCTGGTCAACAATTCAAGACAGCCGCTGTGGAGGTTCCCACAGCGGCTGTTCGTTATGATTGTCAACTCCGTCCCGTTCTGGCATTGGCAAACCGGTCGACTATAAAGTTATATACATAATAGAAAAGGACGCCGAAACAACACCCGATGATGTTATTTATAATACGGAGGATAATTGCTGATTTTACCCCAAAGATATTTGTAGCCATAAGAAGCGCGCCAAAACAGTTCAGAAGGGTTTTCCAATGATAGGCGGCGCAGAGGCCGAGCAGCAATCCTGAATAGATTCCCAGATACGAGTGGGCGGAAGCCGGAAGCAGTTGGTATACGATCCCAAATAAAACACTCCCAGCCACGACGCCGCCCAGGCGTTGAAATGCCCGTTTGTTTGGGCGCTCGCCATATTGCGATAGGACCGTCAGGCAGGCACAGCCCACCCACATGATCCGGTCTACCTGAAGTAGTTCTCCGACAAGGATTCCAAGCGATAATCCAAGCGTCACCTGAAACTGCCATTTTCCGAGGGGATCAAAGAGGGAAAAGTCTTTCACGATCTGCGAGAACGTTTTGCCGTAATCTTTCTTCCTGTGATTGATGTAGAAAATGATTCCGCACAGCAGGCATCCCAGCAGCATTTCGAATACCCGGAGCACGAGCAGATGTCCGCCAACCGGATTCCCGTATAGGAACATATAGGCAAACAGGTACAGGCCCGCCCCTCCGTATAACGGCTCGTGGCAGGCGGAGATCACGATAAAGCCGATGCTCAAGAAGTTGATCAGAAACCCCCACGCCGGATTTACGGACTGCGCAATGCAAGGGCTGAAGGTCAGCAGCACAAAGACAATAAAGAAGTTTATCAGGGAGCTTTTGAGGCAGTAGCCGAAGTCAACAAACCGGACCGTCAGCAGAATGCAGAAGATTACCACGGCGGCAGAGCTGTTTTCATCTCCAAACAGAAAGTTTAGAATAGAAATAAAAACGACTGCAAAGAGAACACAGAGGATATCCTTCACAATCAAGGCCGCAATCAATTTGTGCCGTTCAGACGGATTCGCTGCGTTTCTGATTTTCCCCTTACATACAGAGACATCTAATTGCATCGCCTGATAAAAGTTCATCTGGACCTTCCTTTCTCAGAGCATAATCCTATCATATCCGGCGGGGAAATCAAGAACGTAGCCTTTGTAAAAAAACTGTAAACAGTTCCGGCCATTGGGACTGTTAAAGCCGATCCGAATTGATGAAAACAGGCGGCGCCTTCCCTTAGCCGGAACAAATCAGAAAATTTGGGGAGTCACTGTCAACGGCGTGGGTGCAAGGGAGCGGGACAGGGTACTTACAGCTTCAGCTTCATCCGGTCCGTCTGAATGCCCCTGCCTGATTAGAACAGAGAGTTGTCGTTGTTCTGATCGGCAGGGGCGTTTTGTGTCCGAAGCCATTTCTGCGCAATGGCTTTGGACTTTTCTGAATAGGAGTCCTATGTTGCCTGCTAAATACAAACGGAGCAAAATGAAAGCGCAAAATATGAAACGGATGCGGCGGCCGGACTGTCGCTCCCTCGCACCGGACATCCTTCGCAGCAACGCATCAGCCATGGAGTACAGGCCAGCTCCGGCCCACTCTT
>ERZ773259.2473-NODE-2473-length-11650-cov-9.395947_pt1 | contig 11650 bp, 8 predicted proteins | sample MGYA00511961_ERZ773259 | MGnify/ENA primary metagenome ERZ773259 (study PRJEB29015, sample SAMEA2737775) | human gut metagenome | biome: human gut; feature: human-associated habitat; material: faeces | place: China | collected 2012 ...
ACGCCGCCGCCCGCCATCGAGCAGAGTTTTACACCTAATTGGGGATAAAACAGCTGATGGCTGGTGCCGGAATCATGCTGCTGGGAACTACCCTGATTCCACAGCTGGCAACATTGTTCTCTTAAGGGGAGTGGTAGATGAACACCATCATTGAGAGAATTACGGAAGCGATAAAGGATATCCTGATCGGGCTTATTAAGTCAAGTTTGGATAACATGTTCACGTCTGTCAATGAGCAGGTGGGAACCATAGCCGGGCAGGTGGGACAGACACCGCAGGGATGGAATGCAGGGATTTTTAATCTGATTCAGAATATATCCCAAACAGTGATTGTCCCCATTGCGGGACTGATCATCACCTTTGTCCTGTGCTATGAATTGATCACGATGGTAACACAAAAAAACAATTTCCATGAATTTGAGACTTATAACATTTTCCTCTGGATCTTCAAAGCGTATGTAGCCATTTATCTGGTGACAAATACGTTCAATATCACGATGGCGGTCTTTGATGTTGGCCAGCATGTGGTCAACAATGCCGCCGGGGTGATATCAGGAAACACTGCGGTGGATGCAACAGAAGCAATTTCACGGATTGTGGATGCCCTGGAGGATATGGAGTTAGGGGATTTGTTCCTGCTATCCATGGAAACGATGTTGATCAGTGTTACCATGCACATTCTGTCAATTATCATTACGGTGATTTTGTATGGCAGGATGATTGAGATTTACCTTTATACTTCCATAGCACCAATTCCATTTGCCACCATGACCAATAAGGAATGGGGCAATATCGGAAACAACTATTTAAAAGGCTTGTTCGCACTGGCATTTCAGGGATTCTTCATGATGGTCTGCGTGGGGATTTATGCAGTTTTAGTAAATGCAATGACCATATCAAGTGACCTTCATGCAGCAATGTTTTCAGTAGCGGCTTATACCGTGATTCTTGCATTTTCATTATTCAAGACAGGAAGCCTTAGCAAATCGATATTCAATGCCCACTAACGGGCAGGAAAGGAGCGCATACCATGGCGTATGTACCAGTACCAAAAGACCTTACCAAGGTCAAAACAAAAGTAGCGTTAAATCTGACAAAACGGCAGTTGATTTTCTTTTCACTTGCCGCAGTTGTGGGAATTCCGTTTTATCTGTTCATGAGAAAACCAATCGGTTCCAGTATCGCAGCCATCCTGATGGTAACGATCATGCTTCCGTTTTTCTTCATGGCAATGTATGAAAAAGACGGGCTTCCATTTGAAAAAGTGGTGGCAAATATCATTCGACAGAAGTTTATCTGTCCGGCGGTAAGACCATATAAGACAGAAAATTTTTATCAGGAGATTTCCACCCTTGTAAAAAAGGAGGGTGTGCCGGATGGCAAAAAAGACAAAGCAGGAGGCTCAGCAGGAGCGTCTGTCCCTAGCGGAAAAAAGAAACCGTCAGGAAAGAAGAAACAAAAAAAGCAGAAAAGAAAGAGAACAGGAAAAGCGTAGGAAGAAGCAGGAACGGGACCGCAGGAAACAGAAAAACATTCCTACAACTGCACAGCAGAGTATTCCGTATATTCGGATGCTGCAGGATGGTATCTGCCAGGTGACAAAGACCTTTTTCTCTAAGACGATTCAGTTTTATGACATCAACTATCAGCTTGCTTTAAATGAGGATAAAACCACGATATTTGAAAATTACTGTGATTTCTTAAATTACTTTGATTCTTCCATCAGTGTGCAGCTGTCCTTTATCAATCAGCAGGTGGATGTGGCAGAATTTGAGAAAAGCATTGATATTCCAGATCAGAACGATGACTTCAATGCCATTCGTGAAGAGTACCGTACTATGCTGAAAAATCAGCTTTCCAAAGGAAATAATGGTCTGGTAAAGACAAAGTATATCACCTTTGGAATCGAAGCAGAAAGCCTGAAGGTGGCAAGACCAAGGCTTGAAAGAATCGAAACAGATATCTTAAATAACTTTAAGGTTTTGGGAGCACAAGCGCATTCCTTGAATGGTCTGGAAAGGCTGGAAATTATGTATCATGTGTTCAACCAGGATCGGATTGAACCGTTTAAGTTCCAGTATAAGATGCTGCCGGAAACAGGATTAAAGACCAAAGATTTTATTGCACCGACTTCCTTTAACTTTTCCAAGAATCAGACATTTTTGATGGGAAGAACGATGGGAAGTGTGAGTTACCTGCAGATTCTTGCACCGGAGCTTACAGACCGGATGCTTGCAGATTTCCTGGATGTGGATGACAGCATCAATGTCAACATTCATATCCAGTCCATTGACCAGAGTTCTGCGATCAAGATGATCAAGAGTAAGATTTCAGATCTGGATAAGATGAAGATTGAAGAGCAGAAGCGGGCAGTACGTTCCGGTTATGATATGGACGTGCTTCCATCGGACCTTGTGACTTATGGAGAAGAGGCGAAGAACCTGTTGGAAGATCTGCAGTCCAGAAATGAACGAATGTTTCTTGTAACGGTTCTGGTGATGAATACCGCAAAGAAGCGTCAGAAACTGGATAACAATATTTTCCAGGTGCAGGGAATTGCACAGAAATATAACTGTTCCTTAAAACAGCTGGATTATCAGCAGGAAGCAGCACTGATGTCCTGTATTCCACTGGGAGTCAATCGGATTGAAATTCAGAGAGGACTTACCACCTCGTCAACAGCAATCTTCGTGCCATTTACGACACAGGAACTGTTTCAGGAAGGGGAGGCTCTTTATTATGGACTGAATGCATTATCCAACAACATGATTATGGTTGATCGGAAACGTTTGAAGAACCCGAATGGACTGATTCTTGGTACACCAGGTTCCGGTAAGTCCTTCTCAGCAAAGAGAGAAATTACAAACTGCTTCCTGATCACAGAAGATGATATCATCGTCTGCGATCCAGAAGCCGAATATTCGGCACTTGTGCAGGCACTGCACGGGCAGGTGGTACGGGTTTCTCCGGTATCTGACCAGTATATCAATCCAATGGATCTGAACCTGAATTATTCCGAGGAAGACAATCCACTGTCACTGAAAGCGGATTTTATTCTGTCGTTGTGTGAGCTGATTGTTGGAGGAAAGAATGGACTGGAGCCGGTAGAAAAAACTATCATTGACCGTTGTGTGCGGTTGGTTTATCAGGAATATCTTGCCGATCCCGTACCGGAGAAGATGCCAATCCTGGAGGATTTATATAATCTGTTGCGGAAACAGGAAGAGCCGGAAGCACAGCGTCTTGCAACTTCATTGGAGATTTATGTTACAGGCTCCCTGAATGTATTTAATCATCGCACAAATGTAGATATCAACAATCGTATCGTTTGTTTTGATATCAAAGAGCTTGGAAAACAGCTGAAAAAGATCGGGATGTTGATTGTGCAGGACCAGGTATGGAACCGAGTGACTATCAATCGTTCCGCTCATAAATCTACCCGTTACTATGTGGATGAATTCCATCTTCTATTAAAAGAAGAGCAGACAGCAGCTTACAGTGTGGAAATTTGGAAGAGGTTCCGTAAATGGGGAGGTATTCCAACTGGTGAACTGGTTTGTTACTTGTTAGTCGCTTAAAGTGCAAACTATCGCCGTTCTGACTGAAACCGGCAAGTAAGTCAGAAGTATCAATGCGGAAAAAAACGGGAAAGGGGTAGCGACCTAATCCGAGTGGAAGGCTATTCATAATAGAATAGCCACACGCAACGCATAGAGCTTGAACCTGCATAAGCAGAATATAACAGCTCCAAGAGGCCGCATTGCCAGCCGGTACGATAGAATCGTGGTAAAAAGATATGCTATGCTGAGCGTGAAATGACACGCTGATGAAAATGGGCGAAAGCCCCAGAGAGGTGGATAAAAAGCCGCCTGATAATAACAATCAGATAACACAGAATATCAAAGATTTATTGGCTTCCAGGGAAATCGAGAATATTTTTGAAAACTCTGATTTCATTTATATGCTCAACCAGGCTTCCGGAGACAGGCAGATTCTGGCAAAACAGCTGAATATCTCACCAACCCAGCTGTCCTATGTAACCAACAGTAATGAGGGTGAAGGACTTCTGTTTTATGGAAATGTCATTATCCCATTTGTAGACAGATTCCCGAAGAATTCCCTCTATAAAATCATGACAACCCGCTTGGAGGAGACTTCTGAAGCAGGTTAAAACAAAGGAGAAAACAATGTTACGAGCAATTTCATATGTATTAACTTTTAGTGGCGGTGCTGTTTTTGGCATCGCTTTTCTCTGTTTATTACAGGCAGGGAAAGGGTATCCGAAGAAGGAGGAGTAAGTAGTGGCAGAACAGAGAATGAAAGTCAGGGACAAGAAAATCCAGAAGATGACCAAGGATGGTCTGGTGGAAGAAAACCTGACAGATAAATCTACTGTTCGTGTTAGTAACCGTGTCGGTGACGTACAGATGGGAAGAAAACAGGGGGAAAAAGAAGAAAACCTTGTGGATAAGTCTCCACGCCAGTCTGAACGGAGTGGGAAAAATATTCGTCCCTCTGTGCAAAAATCCAGAGATGCACCGGAACTGATACGGACAGAGAAGCAAAGTGAGGATTTTGGACAGAGTAGTAAACAGCAAAATAGAAAAAGAATCCGTGCTGAAGTCGGAAAAGAATCCAGACTTGCAGAAAAATCCGAAGCCGGACAGTCAGGGAGACTGAAAGAAAAACGTGCTGATCTATCAGAAAACAGAGGAGACAGCCGGAAAAATCAGACCGATGGCAGCAAAAAGCCAAAACAAAAACAGCGTTTGAAGTTTGCTTATGAGGAAACTGGTGCTTCTGTGAAAAATGATAAAGATATGGAGAAATTGAACCAGATGGATGCGGATGGAGTCAATTTTCGACATCAGAAACAAAAGGAAAAAGCCAAAAAGTTTTCTTATGAGGAAGCCAAAAAGAAGAAGGAAGCAAAGCAGCATTCCAAGAAGGCACAGGTCTACCAGGTAAATGATGGAGAAGCTCCTGGAAAGAAGAAATCCCGCTTGAAGTTTGGCGAAGGGGAATCTGTGAAAACAGAAAAAACTTCTGTTGTTAAGAAAGCAGGAAGTGCGACTTCCGCAGCATTGCATCGTGAGATCAGCAAAAATGAAGACGATAATGCGGCAGTAGAAGGTGCCCATAGGTTGGAAGAAGGCGGCGAAGGTATTTACCAGCTGGAACAAAGAAGTGCCAGACGAAGGAAACAGAGAGCGTCCAGAAAGAGAAACAGACTTGAAAGACAGGCAGAGAAACAGACACAGGCGGCAGCCCATCAGGAGCAGAAGAAGCTGAAAAAACAGATTCAGAAGCAACAGATCAAACGGGATTATGCCAAAGCGAAGCGAAGTGAACAGACAGTAGGAACAGCTGCAAAAGGTACGATTGATTATATCAAGAAGATTGGCGGCAAAGTCACTAACTTCTTTAAAGAAAACCGGAAGGTGTATATCAGTGTAGCAGTTCTGATTGGATTGATGTTTCTGATCATAACGAATGTCACGTCATGCTCTGCGGTGTTTTTACAAAATGTGATCACTTATACCGGAACCAGTTATCTGTCATCGGATCAGGCAATCCGGGAAGCGGAACTGTATTACACACAGCTGGAAGCTAATCTGCAGGAGCGGATCAACAACATGGAATCTGAAGAACCAGGACATGAGGAATACCGATATAACATCGGACCTATTGAGCATGATCCGTTTATCCTGATCAGTTATTTGTCAGCAAAGTATGAAGAATTTACCTTTGAACAGGTAAAGCCAGAACTGGATGCTCTTTTTGCATTGCAGTATCGGTTAGAAACAGAAGCAGTCAATGAGACTGTGACAGAGACAGCAACTGTAAGAGTTGGAGAATCTTTGGGACAGGTTGTGACCAGTGGGTATTGTAACTGCCCAATTTGTTGTGGTATTTGGAGCGGAGGACCGACTGCTAGTGGAGCATATCCAACTGCCAATCATACTTTAGCGGTAGATGCTTCCAATCCGTTTGTACCAATGGGAACAAAGGTAGTTATGAATGGTGTCGAATATACTGTAGAAGATACCGGAGCTTTCGCAAGATACGGTGTACAGTTTGATGTCTATTATGACAGTCATGCGGCAGCATCTGCACATGGACATCAAACATGGGAATGTTATCTGGCAGATGATAATGGAAGCAATGAAGTGGAAGTGACCAGGACAAGAGATGTAGATGTGCTGAATGTCACCTTAAATAGTGGAAACTTGATGTCAATCTGTCAGGACAGGCTGGGATTTTTCCAGAAAGAACTGTTCAGTGCCTACAACGATACAAAAGGCAACTTGCAGATGTTTGCAACACCGGTTGATTTTAACTGGTATTCCAGTGTGACTAGCTATTATGGATACAGGATTCATCCAATATCAGGAGCAAATCAGCTTCATAATGGTATGGATATCGGAGCACCGGAAGGGACAAAAGTAATGGCAGGGCTGACCGGAACAGTTACAACTTCTGCTTATAACGACAGCTATGGCAATTATGTTGTGATCAAGGACAGTAAAGGCTATGAACTGCGGTATGCACATTTAAGCAGCCGGAGTGTATCTGCAGGAGCATCCGTCACGAAAGGTGATGAGATAGGTCTTGTAGGAAATACTGGTAATTCCACAGGAAGCCATCTTCATATTGAACTTCTGAAAAATGGAGAGCGGTTAAACCCGATCTTTTATCTGGAAACTGGAGAAGGAGCAGGCTTTGGCAGCAATGAATATACCAGTGAAGCAGCACAGCGTTTGTTAAATGAAGCAGCGAGATATCTTGGAACACCATATGTATGGGGTGGATATTCCCCAAGTGGATTCGATTGTTCTGGATTTGTAAGCTACTGTCTAACAAACTCTGGTGTAAGGAATACAGGAAGATTAACAGCACAGGGACTGTACAACATTTGTACACCAGTATCCCAGTCGGAGGCGCAGCCGGGAGATTTGATTTTCTTTACTGGAACTTACGACGCCGGGGAGCCGGTAACGCATATCGGAATCTATGTAGGCAATGGTCAGATGATCCATTGTGGACATCCGGTGCAGTATACGTCCATCAATTCCCCATACTGGCAGAGCCATTTCTATGGATTTGGACGATGGTAAGAAAAAAGGGCGGCTGCATCAGCCGTCCGGAAAGGAGAACCGATGAAAAGTCTTGAAAAAGCAACGGCAGATTATGAGAAAGCCAAAGAGAAAATGGAAGCATCCAAAGCCAGATATGAAGCAGATTTAAAGCGGTTCAAGGCTGCGGAGATTGCAAAAACAGAAGCGGAAAATCTGGAAATTGTAAGAATTATCCGTGCAATGGATATGAGTATTCCGGAATTGGAAGCTTTCAAAAAGAGAATGAAAAATGAACTGCCCGGCAGGGTAGAAATACAGAAGGAGGAAACAAAAGCCGATGATGAATCTGGAAAAAATGAAACAGAAGAAGAGAACAATTACTAAAAGCAGGGTAAAAAAGAGCTTGCTTGCAGCAACGACATTTCTTTGCCTGACAACACCTTTGCTCCAGACACAGACTGCTTATGCAGCTGAGAATACCACGCCTGCAATCACGATTGAGAAACCGGATGGCTGGAAACAGGGAGAAACAACCATTGCTGTTACGGTAGATGCCAGTCATATGCCGGAAGGTTTCTCAATAGCAAAGATTGAAGCAAAAGCAGGAAAAGATGGAAGCTGGCAGGATGTAACCGGAAGTGGAAGTATCACGATCACTGGAAATCAGACAGTGTATGTGCGTGTTACAGATGGTGAGGGGAAGGTCTATGAGCAGAATCGCTCTATTAAGTGTTATGACACGGAAAAGCCTACACTCTCTGCTTCCCTGACAGATGGTGTGCTGACGATTCAGGGGAATGATACAGTATCGGGGATTACTGCAGTAACAGTCAATGGTACCACTTATACAGACTTGAAGGATGGAATGCTGAGAGTGCAATTGACACAGAAAGATTTTACTACAAAACAGATTGAGATTACGGTAACAGACGGTGCCGGAAATACGTCTGAAAAGTATGTGTTACAGAATCCTTATTATGAATGGGCAAAGAAGCAGGCAGAGAAACAGAAAACTTCCAGTGACAGTAATGGTGCAATGGCAACCACGACCAGTGCAGATGCAACTGGGACTGAGAAAACAACGACTTCACCGCTTCCGCAGGATGCACAGGCTTCTGAGCCGACAGATGCAAAAGGAACCGTGGATGATCGGACAGTGACAGGTATTGAGGAACAGCTTAATAAAGAAGGCGAGACAGCAGATTCTGTTACTAAAACAGCTACGGAAGGCACAAAAGAGTTTTATACCATTTCAACTAAGAGTGGTAAGATTTTCTATCTGATTATTGACAATTCAAAATCTCAGGATAATGTGTATTTTCTTACAGAAGTCAGTGAAAAAGATCTGATGAACTTCACACTTTCTGATTCGGTGACACTTCCGGAAGTGGATACGGTTTATGCAGAACCAGAGAAAAAAGCAGAGGAAGAAAACCCGGAAACGACAGAGTCAGCCGAGAAAGATAAGGTAGAGGATGATATTCAGATGCCTGAAGATAAAAGTCCATTTGGAACGTATCTTTTGATTGCACTGGTTGCAGTCGGAGCTGCGGCAGGAGGATATTACTTCAAAGTCTATAAACCAAAACATGAATATGATGACGAGGATGAGATGGAAGAGGATGAAGATGAATCCGAAGATTCAGAGTCAGAAAAACGGGAAGTAGATGATGCAGATGAGCAGGAAGAAAGTATAGAACCGGAAATCCTGAGAGATGAAGATTTTAATGATGATGTACTGGAAGATGAAGAAGAGGAGCAGGAGTAAATGAAATTAGTGATTGCAGAAAAGCCATCGGTTGCGATGGCACTGGCTTCCGTGCTTGGAGCCAGAACAAGAAAAGATGGCTACGTGGAGGGAAACGGTTATATCGTTTCCTGGTGCGTAGGACATCTGGTTGGATTATGTGATGCATCGGAATACGATGAAAAATATAAAAAATGGAGATATGAAGATCTGCCGATTGTGCCGGAATGTTGGAAACACAAGATTTTGGAGGGCACAAAGAAGCAGTTCGGAATCTTGAAAAAACTGATGAGAGATTCAAAAGTAGATGAAGTGATCTGTGCTACTGATGCAGGACGTGAAGGAGAGTTAATCTTTCGATTGGTGTATGAGCAGGCAGGATGCAGAAAGCCGATGAAGCGGCTCTGGATCTCTTCTATGGAAGAACAGGCAATTAAAGATGGATTTTCGTCATTAAAAGACGGTTCGTGTTATGACAGTCTCTATCAGTCAGCACTTTGCAGGGCAAAGGCAGACTGGCTGGTGGGAATCAATGCGAGCCGTCTTTTTTCCGTTCTGTATAACCAGAATCTGAAAGTTGGAAGAGTACAGACACCAACACTTGCCATGATCGTGGATCGAAATCAGAAGATCAAGGAATTTACCAAAGAAAAATATTATATGGCTCATATCAAGTTTGACGATATGGATGCGGTCACAGAGCATTTTCAGAAAAAAGAAGATGCAGATAGAGTGGCTGCGGACTGTATGGAGCGTATGTGCGAAGTGGAGAAGGATGATGTGAAAGAGAAAACGGTCCGTCCTCCGAAGCTTTATGATCTGACCACCCTGCAGAGGGAAGCTAACAGAATGTTTGGCTATACCGCTCAACAGACACTGGATGCCGTGCAGGAGATGTATGAGCAGAAACTTGTCACTTATCCGAGAACAGACAGCCAGTATCTGACAGATGAGATGGGAGAAAGCACAGAAACTCTGATTCAGATGTTATTTGGGAAAATGCCTTATGCTGAAGGTCTGGAATATCAACCGGACGTGAGTAAGGTATTAAATTCAAAGAAAGTATCTGATCACCATGCGATTATCCCAACCATGGAAGTAGCCAAAGCGGATATTGGTGAACTGAAAGAACGAAACCGCAAGATTTTGTATCTGATCAGTGCCAGAGTTCTGACAGCAACTGCAGATCCTTATATTTATGAGAGTCATAAATGTCAGATTACCTGCAATTATCATACGTTTTATCTCAATGCAAAGAAAACAAAACAGGAAGGGTTCAAGACAATTGAGAAAAAACTGAAACAGTTCTTTGGAATCATTGCAGAAAAAGAAGAGCCGGAGTTGGATATCTGGGCAGGCAAGCATTATGGTCCCTGTGATTCTTTTGTATCGGAGCATTTTACACAGCCACCGAAACAGTACACAGATGTGATATTTTGTGAGCGTAAGGAGTGGATAGGAATTGAAGAAAGGAGTTCAGCATGAGAAGAAAAAAAGATAAAAGCAATGGCATTACTGCTTTGTATGAAAGACTGTCTCGTGATGATGATAATGCTGGAGAGAGTAACAGTATAGTTCATCAAAAGCAAATGCTTGAAGATTATGCTATGAAACATGGTTTTACGAATCTTGTTCATTTTACCGATGATGGTTGGAGTGGAGCGACCTTTGACAGACCTTCATGGAACAGACTTGTTGAAGGTGTTAAAAACGGAGAAATCACTGCCTGTATCTGCAAAGATATGTCCAGAATCGGCAGAGATCATCTGCAAGTAGGTTTTTTCACTGACATTCTGTTTAGAGAAAAGGAAGTTCGATTTATAGCAATCAATAATGGTATTGACAGTGACCGTCAAGAAACCAGTGAGTTTGCCCCTTTTCTGAATATCATGAATGAGTGGTTTGTCAGGGACACAAGTAAGAAAATTAAAGCTGTACTGAAATCCAGAGGTTCTTCCGGCAACGCTCATACAAGTAATATTCCACCATACGGCTATTTGAAAGACCCCGAAAACCCCGACCATTGGATTATTGATGAAGAAGCTGCTGAAGTAGTCCGCAGAATTTATCGCATGACTATTGAGGGAAAAGGACCTTATCAGATAGCAAGAGAACTTTCAGAAGAAAAAATAGAAAGACCATCTTATTATCTTGGCAAAAAGGGACTTGGAAATCATGCAAGCAACTATGACAAAGAAAATCCGTATATGTGGCGAGGAAATCAGGTTACTACTCTGATTGCCCGACCAGAGTATATCGGAAAGACTGTCAATTTCAGGACATTCAAAAATTCCTATAAGGACAAAAAGACGAAAAGGGCAGATAAGGAAGATTGGGTGGTTTTTGATGATACACAAGAGCCTATTGTCGATGAAGAAACATGGCTGCTTGCTCAAAAGTTAAGACAGAATGTAAGAAAAGCAGCTCCTATGGGCGAGCCTAATGTTCTGACCGGAAAGATTTACTGTGCTGATTGTGGTGCGCCGATGTATAATCACAGGCAGCGGAAAGGGCGAGAAAGAATATACTATACTGCCAAAGGCGAAAAAAGGACAAGTCATTCCAATCCGGCAGATTGTTATGAATGTTCCACATATAATCTGGGTTGTCAGAGATATGACCGGCATTGTACTTGCCACCATATTTCAACAAAAGCACTTAAAAGCATCATTCTGAAAACCATACAGGAGACTTGCCATTATGTTTCTTTGAATGAGCGGGAGTTTGTTTATTCTCTGCAAGAAGAATCGGCGATGAAAGATATTGCTGTTTCTGAAACTGTAAAAAACCGCATTGAAAGAAATCAGAAGCGAGTTCACGAACT
>ERZ773259.2475-NODE-2475-length-11635-cov-3.419603_pt1 | contig 11635 bp, 8 predicted proteins | sample MGYA00511961_ERZ773259 | MGnify/ENA primary metagenome ERZ773259 (study PRJEB29015, sample SAMEA2737775) | human gut metagenome | biome: human gut; feature: human-associated habitat; material: faeces | place: China | collected 2012 ...
CCGATCCCACGGATTTCCGCTCCCATCGCCTGTAAAAAATGACACAGATGCATGATTTCCGGCTCCAGGGCACAGTTTTCAAGAAGCGTTTCCCCCCGTGCCGTAACACCTGCAAGCAAAGCATTTTCCGTAGCACCCACACTGGAAATCGGAAAATGAATATGTGCACCGGAAAGACCCTCCGGACATTCTCCGCAGATCTCCCCCTCTGTTTCCCTGATCAGGACACCCATTTTTTTCATCGCATCCAGATGCAGATCAACAGGACGTGCCCCGATCGTACAGCCGCCGGGATAACCGATCCGGATCCGCTTACATCTTCCAAGCATACTTCCGAGCAGCAGGATGGAAGATCGCATCGTGCGCGTCTCTTCTCCGGGAATACCGGTCTCACAGATCTTATTACAGTCCAGCTCCAGTGTATGGCCACTCCACGCGGTCTTTACTCCCATCGACCGAAGGATTGCTTCCATTTCAAACACATCTGCAATCCGGGGACAATTGTGAAGCACGGTCCTTCCCTCATGCAGCACTGCAGCCGCCATCATTGGCAGGGCAGCATTCTTCGATCCCTGAACCTTTACTTCTCCTTCCAGCGGACCATTTCCACGCATCCATATTTCACTCACTCGTTTGCTCCCACATGCCCTGTTATCTTATTCTATGCAGCACGGGAATATCTGGTGACTGACAATGCAAGCCCCATCTCTCCCATCAAAAACAATACAGATGTTCCTCCATAACTGATAAACGGCAACGTAATCCCGGTATTGGGAATCGTATTTGTAACAACAGCAATATTCAGGATTACCTGGAGTGCAATATGGCCCATGATTCCGGCGCCTATCAGTTCTCCCAGCAGATCCTCTGCCCGAACTGCTGCCACCATGAGTCTCCAGATCAGGCCTCCAAACAGAAGGATAACCAGTATAGCTCCAAACAGTCCTGTTTCCTCACAGATGATAGAAAAAATCATATCATTTTGTGCTTCTGGTACAAACCCCAATTTTTGCAGACTGTTTCCCATCCCACGCCCGAAGATTCCCCCACTTCCGATCGCATACAAGCCCTGGATCGTCTGAAACCCTTTTTCATATTTTTCCGGATCCCGCCAGATTGCCAGGCGTTCCAGACGATAACTCTCCGCGGCAAGAAAAACCGCAATAAATCCTGTCCCCGCACCTCCAAGCGCGAGAAACTGCAGATATCTGGGATTGGCCACAAAGATCAGCAGCACACCGATCCCTAGAATGATCACCGCTGTGCTTAAGTTATTGGAGCCCACCAGACCTGCTACCGGAAGCAAAGTCATCATAGTCCTGCAGATAAACCAGAATCCGGTTGTTTTGCTTTTTGTATTGCTGATCTGCCATACCAGGAACAATATCACTGCCACCTTGGAAAACTCCGACGGCTGAAAGGAAAGCGGCCCCAGGTTCAGCCACCTCTTCGATCCATTGATCTCCTGTCCGAAAAGCAGGACTGCAGCAGACAGAAAAAGTGAAAAAATATAGGCAGCCGGCGCCAGCTTTACAAACAGCCGGTAATCTACCCGTGATGCCAGATACATAACAAGCAGCCCCAGTGCCGTGGCAAAGAGCTGCTTTTTAAAATAATAGGCAGAGTCGTGGAAACGTACTCTGCCATTATATTCACTTGCCGAAAAAAGCGCCCCGAGTCCCAAAACCACCAGAATCAGAACCAGTACCCAGAGAACGGTATCTGTCTTTCCGGTCTGTTTCTGTCCTGCCTTCATGCATGGCCTCCACAGTGGTCTTTATTTCAGCTTATGTATGTATTTTTCGGATTATTACAGTGCTTTCACATATTCCTTGAACATGTCACCGCGCTGCTCATAATTATCAAACTGTCCCCAGCTCGCACATGCCGGTGAAAGCAGAACTGCATCTCCGGGATTGGCTTTTTCCGCACAGACCCGGACAGCTTCCCTCAGATCCTCGCAGAGGATGATATCTGTAAATCCAAGACGTTCTGCTGCTGCTTTGATCTTCTCTTTCGTCTGACCGATGAGAACAAGATAACGGACTTTTCCGTCGAAGGATTCTATCCACTCATCATAGCTGGATTCCTTGTCATAGCCGCCGCCGATCAGAAGAGTCGGACGGTTCATTGCCTGAATCCCCTTGATGGCCGCATCCGGGTTGGTTCCCTTGGAATCGTTGTAATATGCAACATCGTTTTTCTCTGTCACATACTCGATCCTGTGTGGAACTGCCACAAACTCACAGACACTCTTGCGGATACTCTCCACAGAAACTCCCGCATAATATGCCATGGCTGCTGCTGCCATTACATTCTCGTGATTATGACGTCCCAGGATCTTAAGCTCTCCGGTTTTTACGATCGGGATCTCTTCTTTTTCTGTTTTGAGAATGATCTGGTCTCCGTCCAGATAGATTCCCCTATCCAGTTTGCGAAGACTTGAGAAATATACCACCTTCGGAACGATATTTTCACCGAATTTGCGAAGGACTTCATCCTCGTAATTCAGAACACATACATCTTCCGGTCCCTGATTTTTGGTGATCAGTTCTTTTACACGGATGTATTCCTCCATGGTATGATGACGGTTCAGATGGTCCTCTGTGATGTTGAGGATCGCACTTACCTTCGGGCGGAACTGGTCAATGGTCTCCAGCTGGAAGCTGCTGATCTCCGCAACAGTTACGGAATCCTCCCTCATCTCCAATGATTTGGATGTATATGCAGTTCCGATATTTCCTACAACGAATACAGATTCACGGGCATCTCCCATGATCTTTCCGAGGAGTGCTGTAGTTGTTGTCTTACCGTTGGTTCCTGTGATCGCAAGAACCTCTCCCTTGCCTGTACGGTAGGCAAGCTCCACCTCGCTCCATACCGGAAGGCCCTTTTCATAGAAGCTCTTTACCAGTGGAAGGTCTGTGGGAACTCCCGGGCTTAGCACTACGAGATCAAGACTGTCCAGCGCTCTCTCAGGAAAATCTCCGGCCCAGATCTCCGGGGTGTATTTTCCGTTTGTTTTATGTAAAACTACCTCTTTATCAAGATCTGCGTTTCCGTCATAGATCACCGGCTGTGCTCCTGCACTTCCAAGCAGATCAGCTGCTCCGATGCCGCTTTTTCCGGCTCCGAAAACGAGAACCTTTTTTCCTTTTAAATCCATTTTTCTGTTCCTCCTTATAATGCCAGGAGAGCGATCAGGCACATAATAGCAGTTACAACAGAGAACACTGCAACAACCCGTGTCTCGGACCACCCACAAAGCTCAAAATGATGGTGGATAGGCGCCATCTTGAAAATTCTTTTTCCGTGTGTTGCCTTGAAATAGGATACCTGGAGCATAACAGACAATACCTCCACAAGGTAGATCAGTCCGACCAGGATGATAAACAGCGGCATCTGCATGGCATAAGCTACACCAGCCACAAAGCCCCCCAATGCCAGAGAACCGGTGTCTCCCATAAATACCTTGGCAGGATATACATTAAACAGAAGGAATCCCATAAGACTGCCCACAACTGCACAGGTGATAGGTTCCACACCACTTTTCATTCCAAGGGAAACCACCGTAAAGAATACTGCCACGATCAGGGTAACACTGGAAGCCAGTCCGTCAAGTCCATCCGTAAAATTGACTCCGTTTACTGTACCGATCACCGCAAAGAACAGTACCGGAACCGCAAACCATCCCAGGTTCAGATAATGTCCGCTCCAGAACGGGATCTTCATAGTCAGGGATACGTTGGAATAATTTACAAGATAAAAAGCAAATACAGCTGTCACAACGATCTGCAGTGCCATTTTCTGCCATGGCAAAAGTCCGTCAGAACGCTTCAGGACTACCTTCAGATAATCATCCAGAAATCCGATCAGTCCAAATCCCAGTGTCAGGAAAAGTACCGGGATGATCATCGGATAATCTCTGATATAAAACAGTGATGTTACAGTTGTTGCAATGAGAAAGATCACTCCACCCATAGTAGGGGTACCGTTCTTTTTCAGGTGAGACTGCACACCCAGCTCTCTCTCTGTCTGTCCCATTTTAAGTCTTCTTAAAAAAGGGATAACAATCGGTCCTAATACAAGGCTGATCGCAAATGAGATCAGCACAGGGATCACAACATGAAACTCCATCCTCACACCTCTAATTCTTTCGTTTTTTTATACTTCTTCAACAGTATAAGGCTTTTATCCTCATTAATCAACCCCATCTGCCCGGTTTTCCCCGGATGGAGTTTCCGTAACTGTCCTCTCGATTCCAAGATAGGGAAGTACATTTTCAAAAATACTGCGTACCACCGGTGCGGCAATGATCCCGCCATAATACATACCCTGAGGTGCATAGATGATACAAAGAGCCAGGACCTTCGGATCCTCTGCCGGGGCAAACCCCAGGAATGAAGAAATATATCTGCCGGAGCCTCTGGGCAGTGTCTGAGAGGTAGCTGTTTTTCCCCCAATGGAAAACCCCTTGATCCCGGCATTTTTTCCGGAGCCTTCTGAAACTACAGTTTCCAGGATCTTACGTACTGTCCGGGAAGTCTCACCGGACACGATCCCGCTTTCCACCGGATATTCCAGTGTCCGCACCTTTGTTCCGTCCGCACTTTCCACGCTGATCCCAAAATGAGGTGTGATCCGGTTTCCGCCATTGATGATCCCACTGACGGTTGTTGCAAGCTGGATCGGTGTGATCTGAAACGACTGGCCAAAGGATACCGTGGCAAGCTCCACCTCCCCCATATTTTTGGGGTTATGCATGATCGTTCCTGCCTCTCCCGGAAGATCTATTCCTGTTTTTTTCAAAAGTCCGAACTGTTTAAAATATTTGTAATAACGGTCTGCTCCAAGCCGCAGGCCCACCTCAATAAATACCGGGTTGCAGGAGTTCTGGGCACCTTCTACAAAACTCTGCGCACCATGTCCTGTTCTCTTTGCACAGTGGATCCGCCGGTTCTCCACCACCTTATAGCCCGGACAGAAAAAACGATCCTCTGTTGACACCACTCCTTCCTCCAGCCCTGCTGCCATAGTGATAATCTTAAAAGTCGAGCCAGGTTCATAGGTATCATTCAGGCAGGGGTTTCTCCACATCCGGTTCAGAAGATCCTGCTTCTTTTCTCCCTCTGCTGCTGTTTCTTCTGTATTCAGAGTAAACGGATCGTTCAGATCAAATTCAGGCACATTGACACAGACATAGATTTCTCCGTTCTGAGGGTTCATAAGCAGTATGGAAACTCTCTCCGCCTGTTTTTCTTCCATGACTTTACCGGCTGCCTGCTGCACATATTCCTGGATATTAACATCCAGACTGGTACGCAGAGTATTTCCTGACACCGGTTCCTTCCTCCGTTCTCCGGTTCCGTCGATCTCCACACCACGTGCATCCGTAACTGTGAGGATCTTCCCGGGCTCTCCTTTCAGGATCTCATCGTATTTCACTTCAAGACCAATGATCCCCTGATTATCGCCTCCGGTAAATCCCAGTACTTTTGAAGCGAGAGATCCATAAGGATAATATCTCCGATAATCCTCATCTACCTTCACTCCCTCAAGGTCATATTCTCGGATCCTGTCTCCAATGCTTTTTTCCACGTTTGTCTGTATTCTTTCAATAGAAGAAATTTTTTCAACTTTTTTTCGGATTTCCTCTTCTTTTACAGACAATGCTCCGGACAGTACACGGATCACTTTTTCAGGATCTTTGATCTGGCTGTGTATCACCGATACTGTGCAGACTGTCCGGTTATCTGCCAGAATATTTCCCCTGATGTCCAGGATCTTTCCCCTGGCTGCTTTTATGTCACGTTCCCTCTCATGAAGATCCTCCGCCTTTTTTGAATAATATTCTGCCCGGACGTTCATAAGATACCAGAGTCTTCCCACAAGTCCCAGAAGAAGCATTATGCAGATCAGAAAAACCATCCATATTTTTTTCCTGTGATAAACCATGGTCCGGATCATAAAAAAATCCCTCTCAGAGGTCGTCACTGTAATATATGACGTTCCCCTGAGAGGGTATTCTTTTTATCTATTCCAGGCCGGCCTCCTCGTTGGTAAGACCTTCGCTCTGCATATCGTTATTATCTTCGGTATCACTGTCCTCCGACTCATCTTCCGGCGGACTTGGTACATTCTCATCGGAAATGGCCTCCTTCTGCCCGTCTGCGCCGGTTCCTGTTGCAGAATCGCTGATTCCCTTAAAAAGTTCCCACAGCTCTGTAGTCGGAACTTCTCCATCCTCTGCCTCATCCGGCTGTACATTCAGATACGGAAGTGCTTCGGAAAGGATTCCCTGTGCAATGTACTGTGCGTACGTACTGCTTGCCTGATCATCTACCTTCGGCTCATCCACAACTACATAGATCACAAGTGCCGGATCATCTACCGGTGCAAATCCGATAAAAGATACCAGATACTTGCCATTGCCTCGCGGAAGCTTCTCGGCAGTACCGGTTTTACCACCGGAGCTGTAGCCCTGCACCTTGGAGGTACGGCTGGTACCATGGTCTACGCTGGCTGCCATGTAGGAACGGATGTCTGCAGATATCTTCTCGGAAATCGTCTGCTTCATCAGTGTCGGAGAGATCGTTTTTACGATTCCGCCGCTGCTGTCCTTGATCTTCGTCACCAGATGAGGCTGATAGTAGTATCCTCCATTGATAACAGAACACATTGCATTGATCTCCTGGATCATGGTCAGTGTATATCCCTGTCCGAAAGCAGAACATGCAAGCTCCGTTTCTCCCATGGTATCGCTGGTATGGATCACACCGCTTCCCTCATTGGGAAGATCGATACCGGTTCTTGTTCCGAAATTGAAAACGCTTTGTGTCTTAAGGAAATTATCTTTTCCCATCTTTGCTGCGATCTGCATCATACCATCGTTGCAGGAATTGGCAATGACATCGGAAAGAGCTTCTGTCCCGTGAGCATCCGGCCATACCGCACATTTGATGAAAGTAGTCGCACCTTCCGCTCCAAAAGACTGTCCGCCGTCACAGACAAAATTATCGCTCTCGGAAATCGCTCCCATTTCAAGTGCGGAGCCCATAACGATAGGCTTTACAACCGATCCCGGCTCGTAGGCATCTGTCACGCAGAAATTACTCCACATTCCGTTCAGCGCATCTACGGTCTCCTCATCGTTCATGGCATCGATCTCACTCTGGGAATACACGTTTGAAAGATCTCTCGGGTTATTCAGATCATAACGGTCACCGCCATCCATTGCCAGGATCTCTCCTGTTTTCGGATCCTCGATGATCACGCCTACATTTTTGGCTCCCATCTTTTCTTCAAAGGTATTTACGTATTTTTCCACGATCTGCTGAAGTCCCAGATCCAGCGAAGTCTCAATGCTTTTGCCATCCGTCGGTTCGATAATCGTCTGTTCTACGTCGGAATTGTTGTTGATGTATCCGTATTGTCTTCCATCCACGCCGGTAAGTGTCGCATTGTAATATCCTTCCAGTCCGGCATCCGCCACATCTCTGGAAAGTGTAAATCCAATGGTATCACAGGCAGTCTCATTAAACGGATAAGATCTGAGATAATCTTCTTCAAACCATACACCTGTGATCCTGGAACGTTCTTTCAGCTGCGTGGCAGTCAGTTCACTGTCGTCTCCCGGATCTTCGTATTTTTCGAAGGCTTTTTTGTCGTCCATGGAGATCTGTTTCTTTACGATCTGATACTGACTTTCCTTTGTACCGCTGTCGGTGAGAAGCTTCCGCATCTCATCTTCATCAAGTCCCAGAACTTCTACAAGCGCCTTGATGGTAGGCTCCACGGAATCCTGATCCTTATTGACCTCCAGACAGTCAAGGATCACATTATAGACCTTGTTGCTGGTTGCCAGGATATTCCCGTTTCGGTCATAGATATCTCCTCTTTTTGCCGGGAGTGTCTGATTTTCATATTTCTGCTGAGCCTGACTCAGCACCTGCTTTCGATATTTGCTTCCGCTGGTGGCATTGATATAGGTAATTCTTGCCACCAAACCGACTAAAGCCAGCAACACTAAGGAAAATAGTACTGCCAGCTTTTTCTTCATACTGTAATTTATTTTTTTTACCGGCCTGCGCCTTCTTGTACTCAATCGATCACCTGCTTAAAAACTGTACTTCTGCTACTTGTGTGTGTCCACATCCTGATACTGTCTCACATAACTGTTTCCTTCAGTGGTATAGGTCTGTATCTGATCCTCCGAAGGATATTTCATTCCAAGCTCGCCGATAGCTTTTTTCTTGATCTCGCTGATATCCACTGTAGAAGTGACCTGACTGTAATATGCATCGTTATCTTCTTTCAGCTGTGCAAGCTCAGATTCCAGATTTGCAACATTTTTCATACTCGCCGTGATTTCGGATTTTACCTGAAGATAATTGATACAGGTAAAAAGTACTGCGATGGAAACTGCCGTAAGAAACAGAACGAACCCCTTGTTCATGGCCATTGCCTTTTCCCGGTTCCGCTGTGCCTGTCTGCTCACCACCTGTTTTGCCGGTGTCACAGGTACTGCGGATTTCTGTTTTCTTTTCTGAGCCAGCCGTCGCCTTTCCTGTATCTCGGGCAGATCAGTCCTCTGAGGAACTTCCTGCAACCGTTTTACCGCATTTCCCTGAACATACATTTCTCTGCTGTTCCTGACGGTATTTCGATTTCTTCTGGCTGTAGTCCCTCTTCCTGTCTTCGCCATTTGCCTACCTTCCATCTCTCAACTACATTTTCCGTTCAAAAATACGAAGCTTCGCACTTTTGGATCTCGGATTCTCTTCCATTTCCTCTTTTCCCGGTAAGATCGGTTTCCTTGTGATCACCTTCCCCTTGGATTTCTTTCCGCATACACAGACCGGAAAATCCGGCGGGCAGGTACAGGGATTTTCATTTTTTCGGAAAATGGTCTTGACAATCCTGTCTTCCAGAGAATGGAATGTAATGATACAGATCCTTCCTCCGTCATCCAGGAGATCGATCATGCCGTCCAGGGAATCCCTGAGCACGTCAAGCTCCCGGTTGAGCTCAATACGTATTGCCTGAAAAGTCCTCTTGGCCGGATGTCCTCCTGTAGCCTGTATTTTCATGGGGATCGCACCCCGTATGATCTCTGTCAGTTCTCCGGTTGTCCGGATCGGTGCCTGCTCTCTGGCAGCCACAATGTGTTTCGCTATATTTTTGGCAAATTTGTCTTCGCCGTAATCACGGATAATACGATACAGTTCACGTTCCTCATAGCCGTTGACAATATCACCGGCTGTACGGCTCTGTCTTCTGTCCATTCGCATGTCCAGAGGAGAATCGTACCGATAAGAAAAACCTCTCTCTTCATTATCCAGCTGATAAGATGACACTCCTAAATCCAGCAGGATCCCGTCCACCTTCTCAATGCCACGGGATCTCAGCTCATCTGCCATGTAACAATAATTGCTGCGAATGATTGTCACCTGATTAAAGGCTGACAGCCGTTCACTCGCAGCAATTATCGCATCCTGGTCTTGATCTATGCCAATAAATCTCCCCTTGGCAGAAAGTTTCTTACACACCTCTGTGGCGTGTCCCGCTCCTCCTAAAGTGCCATCCACATAGATTCCATCCGGCTTTACCCTTAAGCCGTTAATGGTCTCATCGAGTAATACAGATTTATGCTTAAATTCCATATCCGTCTCCTGTGGGATTTCTACCTGCGTTATGCTCAAATGACGATTCCTATGTTCTGCATGCTTTCCGCAATGCTGTCCATATCATCATAATTGCAGTTCTCGCTCCACTTCTCTTTGCTCCAAACCTCGATCCGGTTCAGATTACCCGTAAGCACCACATCCTTATCCAGACCAGCGAACTGGCGCAGCGTCTGCGGCACCAGGATTCTTCCCTGCTTATCCAGCTGACATGCTGTAGCTCCGGCTACAAAGAAACGTGAAAAGGTTCTTGCGTCTTTATTTGTAAGTGGTAATGCTCGGAGTTTCTCTTCAAAGGCAACCCATTCATCCATCGGATAAATAGAAAGGCAACCATCCAACCCTCTTGTCAGTACGAACTCTTCCCCTAAGAGTTCCCTGAACCTGGAAGGGATGATCAGACGCCCCTTCGCGTCGATCGTATGATTATACTCGCCCATGAACATGAAACCCACCTACTCTCGTGAAACACGATTCTCCCCTTCGTGTTTCCAGGGCGCAAATGGTGTGTTCTGCCACTCATCCCCATTCGCTACCACTATTCACCACTTTCTACCACTTATGTAATCATTTTAAACTATTTACCATGAAAAAACAAGTGCATATCCAAGTTTTTTTTCATTTCATGAAATATCCACAGGTTTTTTTCAACCTGTTTATTTTCTGTGCATTATTATGAAACGAAAAAGCTTCCGGACAGTCGCCGGAAGCTTTTTTCTGACTTTATGTTCTGTTATTTTATGACATTTTAAAGACCTTTGAACGCAAAGGAAAATTTCATCTTTCCATTGGTATCCAGGAGGTATTCCGGATGCGTGCGGGCACCCCAGCTGTCATCTCCTCCAACACCCATCTGCGCCTTTGCAGCACGGACAACGGTATAATGGACTGCCGGAAGCTCATAGGGATGCATGGCATTTTCCATTTCATGAGGAGTATATGGAAGTGCTGAGAACATCATCGGGCCGTTTTCTTTATCCATCTCAAAGAGCATTCCTCTACCCTTTCTGTCTGTGATCTTTGCCCAGCGTACTTCCTCTTTGTTTCCGCATTCCTGCGGCACAAGATAGCGTGCCATATTGTCTGTCACGAGATTCTCATAAATGCCGAGTTTTGCGCCATGCTTCCGGTCTGCATAAGTCTCTGCCGGTCCCAGGCCGTACCACTGAACATGATCATAATCCGCATTGAATTTAAAGAGTACTCCGAACTCCGGCATATCGCCCAGCTCTTTTACAGGATCATAGGTCAGCGTTGTCTTTACTCTTCCATCTCCGGTTACCTCATAGGCAAGGCGGCATTCACTGGCAGGCGGAGTTGGCAGGATGTAGGTAAAAGCAACCTCCACGCTGTTTTCGTGAACCGTTGTCTCCGGAGCATTGGCCGGACCATACATGCCTTTTCGGTAATCCTTATGACTTGCGTACATGCTGGCGATCTTCCACTGTGCATAACGCATCTGCATCAGACTTCCGCAATCATTATCTGTAGGTGCTCTCCAGAAGTTGGGCTTCGGGATCGCTTCGATCATTTCTCTTCCTGCATATTTATACGAAACCAGGCCACCATTGAGAACGGAGAACAGCACTTCGAAATTTTCCCCGCGGACACCGATGTTATGAAGGCTTCTCACAAGCTCCACGCCACACGCAGGAGCTTCCGGTATTCCTTCCACCTGATAAACATGCTGGCCGAAAGCAACCTCATGTCCTGCCTCTGCCCAGAGTGTTTTTTCTCTGAGAAGGAAGGCTACGGTTACCGTATATTCGCCCGGGCGCTGCTGTTTTCCAAATGGAAGTCTGTAGGTCTGTTGGCTTAAAGGCTCCACCGCTGTATCCAGTGTCTCTGTGCGGAGAACATGACCGTTCTTTGCAAGAGTCACTTCACATCGGAATGTGTCCGTATTTACAAAAAGATTTTTGTTGATGATCTTAACCGAATCCTCACTTACC
>ERZ773259.2479-NODE-2479-length-11608-cov-3.797975_pt1 | contig 11608 bp, 11 predicted proteins | sample MGYA00511961_ERZ773259 | MGnify/ENA primary metagenome ERZ773259 (study PRJEB29015, sample SAMEA2737775) | human gut metagenome | biome: human gut; feature: human-associated habitat; material: faeces | place: China | collected 2012 ...
CAAAACCGGTTTGCCGGTTTTCATGACCAGTTTTAACAGGGCCATCTCCATACGGTCCCGGCGCAGGCAGACATTGCCACAGTTTTCCTGGGTTTCCTCACCGAAGTAAAACGGGTGAATATCTGGCCCGCCGGTAAAGAGAAAACCATCAAAGGTGTCTACGACCTGCTGAAGGTCTTCCTCTTCCAGATCCAGTGGAAGAATCAGCGGAGTGCCGCCGACAGCGCGGATGGCTTTTAAGTAGGCCGGGCGCATATAAGGTTCGTCACGCTCAATATTGAAATAAGGGGTAAGGGCGATCAGAGGTTTTTTCTTTGTCATGGGAAAACTCCTTTCGTTGTTGCAATTGGTTCTCTGTAACTATAAGATATCAGCGTATGGCTGTTATGGCAATAAAAAATGCCTCTTCTGTACCGCAAATACAGAAGAGGCATTTGAAGAGTTGTGTTTCATTAACCCTCGTTGATAGCGCCGGTCGGGCAAACACCTGCACAGGTACCGCAGGAGATGCAAGCGTCAGCGTCGATAACGTACTGGCTGTCTCCCTGGGAAATAGCGCTTACCGGGCACTCGCTCTCGCAGGTACCGCAACTAACACAAGAATCAGAAATTACATATGCCATGATAATATCCTCCTTAAATATTCTATAATCATTTCGATAGCATCATTGTATACTAAATCGAAAAAATATTCAAGAGGAAAATATTGCACTTTTGAATAAAATAAGGTACAATACATGGTTAGCTTTGGGTAACTATTTGAAAATAATTCCTAGAAAAGCACTATGATTTAGCAAAAATGAACAAAATTATCATTATGAATTTATGCGACCTGCACGAATGCCCTGCGGGTTGGTCTGATGGGGCGGCGATGGCATCTTCCAGGACCAGCGGAATGGTGATGCAAGAGGTGTTCCGGCAGCGCTGCTGTTCCCAGACAGGCATGAAATCTCTGTGATTCATGAATATTACTTGCGTATTTTGGTGAAAAGTATTATAGTGTAGTGTAGTATATCCAAAAAGGAGGAATTTAACATGCAGATCAGTAAAGATATGTTAATCGGCGAGCTGCTTCAGAAGAGCGATCTGATTGCCCCGATTTTAATGCGTGCAGGTATGCATTGCCTGGGCTGCCCGTCTTCTCAGGGAGAGTCTCTGGAAGAGGCATGCATGGTTCATGGTATTGATTGTGATGCGCTGGTAAACGGCATCAATGAGATCCTGGCTGATAAATAAAGAGCGGAAACGCATCGAAAAAACGTGTGGGAACGGACAATCGTCTCCACACGCTTTTTATTATAACTTCTTCCCACTCCGTCCGAATCTCTTTTTCCGGAAAAACGGCATTCTTGCCGCTGCCGCCTCTGCCTTTCCCTTATTTTCCTTCTGATGGGCCCGCAGCAGCTCATCCAGCGCTTTGAACCGCTCTTCCTCCTTCTCGTCACTGATCCGCATCATGTACTCCAGCTCCTGCACCATACGATCGTTGACCTGACGGCTGATTTCCTCACTCAGAGCTTCATTGTTCTGCCTCATAGCCTGTCCAATGGCATTGCCTATGATGTGGTTCATGAGCTGCTGAAACTGATCCAGCTTTTCCTGATGCGACATTACCGCAGGCTCTTCTTCCATTCTGGCTGCTACCTCTGTCTTTGCTTCCCCGTCCATATTGCTCTCCACACTCTCCTCATTCATACTATCTGGCGCTGCCATATCCTGGCCGGTTTCCGCCGCATAACGATACACAGTTTCCGGCTCCAGCTGCGCCGCACCGGTCGATGTCTGTCTCAGGATTTCCGCAGCATTCTGCCTCAGGACCTCATTGAGATCCAATTCCTGCTCTCCAGCCAGCATCCTTTTTAACACCGGTTCAATTGCCTTCAGCTGATACCCTTTTTCCTTTAGCTCATTAATCTTTTGGAACATCTCAATATGCAGCTTTGTATAATACCGTTGATTTTTTCTGTCCCGCGGTATCTCCAGATGCAGCTCGTCCTCCCAGTAACGGAGCACATGATTCTCCACCCCCACCAGCCTGCTGGCCTGGGATATGGAGTAACGTCTCTCAGCCATCCTTTTCTCTCCTTAAGGTCTTTCCATAATTTCATACAGCTTATTTAATACTATGAACCAGTCCTCAGAATTATGCTTAAGGGGGAAAAGAAAAAGAGATGAATCCGAGGACTCATCTCTTGTAATGCTCCAATTCTTCTATTGTTCATTCTCTGCCTGCCGGTAGATCTGGATTGTGGAATACACGTGCTGCTCCAGTGCCTTTTTTAAACCTTCCGTATCGCAAAGTTCCAGCTGGTTTACGATGTTCGTATGCTCCCACTGAACACCTCGTAATGTTTCTTTATTATGACATGTAAAACCAGTGAACATACCTGCATAAACATTCAGGCTTTCATACATGTTCACGATCTGGTCATTCTGGCAGCATTTGATGATTTCCGTATGAAGCCGCCGGTCGTATTCGGACAGATGGCTGAAATTTTCCTTTGTGTAGTCCTGAATACATTTCTCATAAGCCTCGTTAGTTACCTGCAGAAGTTTCCGCACATTACTGATGAACTGCTCATCGCGCCGTACGGTATCTACAGCCGCAGCAGCGCAAAACTGTTCAATCATCAGCCGGGCTTCCCAGTTATTCTTCATATCCTGAAAAGTAAAAGTGCGCACACGCATGCCGCATTTCGGAATGGAAACCACAAGTCCCGTTGACACAAGCTGGTTTAATGCCTGTTTCACCGGCGTCTCACTGGCACCAAATTCTTCGCATAGCCAGCGCACAGTCAGGCGATCACCCTGAGCGTATTCCTGTTTCTGTATTTTCTGCCGTATTTTCTGCGCGATCTCATCGGCTAACAATTCCGTTCGTGTGCGTATCTCTCCCATCTCTCCACTCTCCAGTTGCTCCTCGTATCTCTAATTATTTTATAACATATTTTTCCATTTTCGACCAGTCTAAATCAACGCCCAGACCGTCTCCCTCCGGTACGAAAAAGCTCATCTGGCTGTCTGTCTCAAAGCTGCCCTTCATGATGTCTGTCTTTAACGGGTTCGGATTCTCCTCAGACTCCATCATCTCCGTATTCGGAAGCGCAGCTGCCAGATGTAGGCTTGCCGCAAACAGTACAGCAGAACCAAAGCAGTGCAGGGAAATCGGTTTGCTCATCGCCTGCGCCATAGCGCCGATCTTTCGGCACTCGGTGATGCCGCCAGCCCAGCCGACATCCGGCTGTACAATGCTGATCGCATCTTCCTGCGCCATGTGCTGGAAGTTCTTCACGCCCTGTTGGGTCTCGCAGCCAATGACATGAAGCTGCGGAACTGCGGCATTCAGCTTCTTCATTCCCTCAATATCCTCAAACGGGATGGGCTCCTCTAACCATGCCACGCCGAGGCGTGCCAGCTCCGGTGCGAATGATAACGCGGTCTGCGCATCCCAGGAGGCATTGGTATCTACCAGAAGTTTTCCGGAACCAACAATCTGCTTTGCAGCCTCGATACGCTTATAATCTTCCTCAACGCTGACTGCGCAATCCTGATTTGCCATATAGGCAAGGGGTGCGTTGGAGCGCTCCAGCGTCCGGCCAATCTTGATCTTCATGTCACGGTAGCCCTGGTCTTTGTAGTGCTCCAGTTCTTCCTCCAGCTTATGCAGGTCTTTTCCCGGAGCATAGAAACCGCCGCTGGCATAGGACGGTACCCGGTCAAGATGCTGGCCCAGCAGCTTGCATACCGGCATATGGGCTGCTTTTCCAAGCAGATCCCACAGTGCGATATCGATGCCGCTCATGGCTCCCATAGTCATACTTCTGCGGCCATGAGCAATGGTGCGCCAGTACATGGTATTCCAGTGCTTTTCAATCTCTGTCGGATCCTGGCCGATCAGCATCGGCCCCAGCTGCTCTTCCACCAGATATTTCATAATCTTAAGCGGAGCGCCATAGGTAAATGCCTCACCGATTCCGTACAGTCCAGCATCGGTTTCGATTTTTACCAGAAGTGCCTGTCTGGCAGTCGAGGTAGACAACGCATCGCTGATGGGCGAACAGGTACAGCGCAACATAATTCCCCGAATTGCTGTAATCTTCATATCATCGTTTCCTCATCTTTCTTCTTATAATTAAACGCTCATTCCCAGCATAGTCGGGAACCACAGGCTCAGCTGTGGGATAAAAGTTACCAGAAGCAGTGCAGCAAGCAGCGCGCCCAGCCACGGAACCAGTGCCCTGGAGAAGCGGCCAATGGAAATGTGGCCTATCTTACTGATTACAAACAGAACCAGACCAAACGGCGGTGTCAGCAGACCAATCATTAAATTCAGAACCATAATGATACCGAACTGAGTCAAGTTGATATTATAGGCTGTCAGCAGCGGAAGGATCAACGGCACTACGATGGTGATTGCAGATGCAGTCTCCAGAAAGCAGCCTACGATCAGCAGAAATACATTGATAATCAGGAGCAGCGTTACCTTGCTGGATACCACACTGGTCATGGAAGTCAGGATCATCTGTGGGATTTTGGCACGGGTAGCTACATAACCGAAGAAGGTTGCGCCTGCAATGATCAGAGCGATGGTCAGGGAATCTCTTACGGTCTCCTTTAAAATAGCGATAAATTTCTTTAAGCTCAACTCACGGTATACAACCACATCCAGAAATAGGCTGTATAATACAACGATTGCAGCACTCTCAGTAGGAGTGAATACACCGCCGTAAATACCAACCAGAAGGATGATTGGCGCCATAAGCGGTAAAAACCCCTCTTTTAATGCATGACCAAACTCATGGAAGGTCGGGAATTTGGTTCTCGGATAATGACGCTTGATTGCGTAAATGGTTACGACAACCATCATTAACAGTGCCATAACGATTCCAGGAACAATACCTGCCATGAACAGGGCTCCTACGGACGCGCCGGAAACGGTTGCGTATACAACCAGCGGAATGCTCGGCGGGATGATTGGTCCCATGGTGGAGGAAGCTGCGGTTACACAGCAGGAGAAATCGTTATCAAATCCATTTTCATTCATGGCCTTGATCTCAATGGCTCCAAGACCTCCGGCATCAGATACTGCGGTACCGGACATACCAGCAAAAATCACGCTGGATAAAATATTTACATGGCCAAGACCGCCAGGCAGCCAGCCTACTACTTTCATACAGAACGCAAACAGCTTTTTGGTAATACCACCGGTGTTCATCAGCTTTGCGGCTAAAAGGAACAGCGGGATTGCAAGCAGTGTGAAAGAGTTTGTTCCAGTGTACAGATACTGTGTCAGAATACTCCATTTCATTCCTGAGGTTGCCATCATCAGCGCACATCCAGTCAACGCCATGCTGATGTATACCGGAACTTTCAGCAGGAACAGCAGCAGCATACAAATAAGAATAACAACAATCATGGTTTTCATATTCCCAGATCCACCTCCGACTCTTCTTTTCTTGCCTGTTCTTTTTCTTCCGCATTGATATCAAAGCACTCATTCTTTCCAAGGGCTGACATAACTGCCTTCACAACTGCAACTACAGCCAGGAACGCAAAAGAAACAAAGAATGCATAATACAGCCAGTTCATCTTAATCCAAGTCATAGAAACCGCAGTTACGCCCTTGTTGCTTCCGATGAAGGTAACCAGGCTGCGCATGCACAGACATGCAAATACTGCAATCAGAAGATTTACCAGGGTATCAACGACTCTACGAATTCCCTTCGGTAAAATGTTGACTACCATATCAACGGAAATATCAGCACCCTCTGTCAGAGCCAGCGGCGCTCCGAGAAAGATCAGCAGGCTGAAAGCCAGTCTGGAAAGCTCCTCTGTAAAGTTCTGACCGATGGTAAACAGTCTGCATACAATCTGAATACACATACATCCCAGAATTACCAGTAACAAACATACACATATCGCTTCTACTATTTTTAAATACCAGCGAGCAATCTGTTTCATTGATTCATGCCTCCTATTTCTTTATACAGAAAGGGCGCCAAACCTTTCCAGCTCAGCGCCCCTGCCATAAGCCTTATTCTGCGTAGCTCATTACCTCATCATAAGTAGTTACAGTCCACTTGGACTCAAACTGTGTTTTGTAGTAATCGGTCAGGGCATCGCGGAAAGCATCACGGTCTACATCCACCAGGGTCATGCCACCGTCAAGGCAATCTTTCTTGTACTGTTCACGATTCTCCTCTGCCAGCTGATCGGCATATGTCAGATCTTCCTCTGCACAGCTGTTTAAGATTTCTTTCTGATTGTCGCTCATGGAATCATAGAGGTCTTTGTTGATGTAAAGTCCTACGAACTCATATACATGATCGGTCTCAGCAATGTTCTTCTGCACCTCGTAAAGTTTTAGTGTATCCATCTGCTCGTAACCACCCTCGCAAGCCTCTGCAACCTTGGTCTGCAGTGCAGTGTACAGCTCACTCATTGCTACGGTAGTGGAACTTACGCCCAGTGCGCTCCAGGTATCTACATATACGGTCATGCCCGGGAGACGAAGTTTCAAGCCATTTACATCAGCTGGCTCCTTAACCTCCTTGTTGGATGCCAGTTCACGGATATCTCTCTGATGCCAGCCAAGGGTTACAAAGCCATTTTCCTCGTAGCGCTCTTTTAATTTATCACCGATACCGCTGTTTAACAGGGCTTTCTGATGCTCAGGGTTCTTAAGAAGGAACGGCGCGTCCAGGAAGGTGTACTCTGGTGCGTACAGATCAAGGCCTTCCAGACCGGACATGGTCATATCCAGGTCACCACTCGCTACGGAAGAATAGTTGTCAGATGCGCTTCCCAGAGTTCCGTCTGTGAACAGGCTGATCTCAATGGAACCGCCGGACTTGTCAGCTACATCTTGTACGAACTTGTCCAGTGCGATACCAGCTGGGCCATCTGCTGCATATGCGGTTGCCAGGTCGATCTGGAACTTTTTCTCGTCTTCAGCCGGAGCAGCCGCTTTTGCGTCATCCTTGCTCTCTTCTTTCTGATCAGCCTCTGCAGCCGCTGCTGCTGTGGTTGCCGGTGCCTCCTTGCTTCCGCCGCAGCCTGCCAGTCCTGCTACTAAACCCATACAGCATACGCTTGCCATTACCTTTCTTAACTTCATAATTCCTCTCCTTTTAATTTGTAAAATATTGTTCGCGTTTTAAATTAGATCTAATTTGCTATCTGGATTTATTATATACACTCTTGCATCCGTTGTCCATGTTCATTTTCTTTAAAATACCACCCCACATTTTATGCATTTTTAACAATTTTAGGTCTAATTTTTACATTTCGCAGACATTTTATGCGCTTTATAATTAGACCCGATTATTTAAATTTTCGCAAATATTACTACTCCATCAAAATATTCATCTCTTTTTCCCAATAAAAATGCAGAAAGACAGGCAGAAACACCGAGCTCGCATTTCTGCGCGCTCTGCATTTCTGCCCGTCTTTCGAAATTTTAGATCTAGTTTTACTTTGCCAGGTTCACAAACTTGGTAAATTCCGGCTGCCACAGCAGGTTCACGGTTCCAATCGGACCGTTACGCTGTTTGGCTATGATTACCTCCGCGATATTCGGAGTATCAGTATCTTTGTTGTAGTAATCGTCGCGGTACAGGAACATGACCACATCGGCATCCTGCTCAATTGCTCCGGACTCACGCAGATCCGAAAGCATCGGCCGATGGTCGGTTCGCGTCTCGCAGGCACGGCTTAACTGCGACAGAGCAATAACCGGCGCATTGATTTCTCGTGCCAGTGCTTTTAAGGATCGGGAAATCTCGGAAATTTCCTGCTGACGGCTTTCGCTGCTCTTGCCGCCGCTTCCTGTCATCAGCTGCAGATAGTCAATGATGACCATGCTCAGGCCGTATTCCAGTTTCATCTTCCGGCACTTGGAACGCAATTCAGTAATGGAAATACCCGGTGTGTCATCAATGATCATCTTGGAATTACCGATGACGCCGATACCTTCCACGACCGCATCCCAGTCAGAATCTGTCAGGTTACCGTTACGCAGCTTTTGTGCATCTACATTGGACTCCATGGCCAGCATACGGTTAACTAACTGCTCCTTGGACATCTCCAGGCTGAAGATCATGCATGGAAGTCCCTTTCGGACTGCCACATGATCTACCAGATTTAAGACAAACGCTGTCTTACCCATAGATGGACGCGCCGCAATCAATACCAGATCCGAAGGCTGCATGCCGGATGTCTTGTAATCCAAATCAATAAAGCCAGTCGGGATACCTGTTACCGTTCCCTGGCTCTTGGAAGCCGTCTCAATCTTTTCCAGAACATTCAATGCCACCTGGCGGATCGGCACAAAGTCACCGGAGTTGCGATTCTGAAGCAGGTCGAAAATAGTCTTCTCTGTTCCCGCCAGAATCTGCTCCAGAGGCTCCTTACCCGCGTAACAGGTGTTGGCTATCTCCTCGTTGACCTTGATGAGCTTTCGCAGCACGGATTTCTCGTACACGATGTTCGCGTAGGAGCGGACATTGGCCGAGGTCGGCACCGTGGTAATGATGTCGCGCACAAATTCCAGGCTGCTGACCTCCGGCGGAACATCCTTCTCTTTTAGACGGTTCTGCAGGGTAATCAGATCGACCGGAGCGCCCTCATTGAACAGCTCCACCATGCTCTCAAACATAATGCCGTACTGCTGCTGATAAAAATCCGATGCCGTGATGATTTCCGATGCGGCAATGATGGCATCCTTGTCCATCAACATGGAGCCGATTACCGACTGCTCCGCTTCCACACTGTGGGGAAGCACACGCTTCATCAATGCCTCATCCATAAAACCTTACGCCTCCGTTACTTTGACCGTTAATTTTGCAGTCACATCTTTGTGGAGTTTTACCGGAACCTCGTGGTTTCCGAAGGTCTTGATCGGCTCCGGAAGAACCAGTTTCTTTTTGTCGATGTCCAGTTTTAACTGATCTGCTGCCGCTGCTGCAATCTCCTTGCTGGATACAGAACCAAATGCCTTGCCGCCCTCGCCAGCTTTCATCTTAAGAGTTACGGTAAGCTTCTCAATCTTCTCTGCCAGCTCTTTTGCTGCTGCCAGCTGCTCTGCTGCTACCTTTTCAGCGTTTGCCTTCTGGAGCTTTAAGTCGTTTAAGTTCTTGGAAGTTGCCTCAACACCCAGCTTTTTCGGCAGGATAAAGTTTCTTGCATATCCGTCATTGACTTTTACAATCTGGCCTTTCTTTCCTAAAGCCTTAACATCCTCTAATAATACAATTTCCATTATGATATATCTCCCTTCTGTAACATCTCATCAATAACCGCTTTCACACGGTCTTTGGCTTCCTCCATACTGATACCGGAAAGCTGTGCTCCGGCAATGGTACGATGTCCGCCGCCGCCTAGCTTCTCCATCATAACCTGTACATTGACTTCATCTATGGAGCGGGCACTTAAATAGATCAGGCCATGATACTCTGTCATGACCACGGAAGCCTTGATACCCTTAATCTCAAGCAGCTCGTTGGCCGCCTGGGCACAGACAATGGTCGGGCTCGGAAGTCCTTCCGACGGACATACCCCGATAGAAAATGCCTCCCTGTAGATCTCCGCAGAGGAGATAGCTGCTGCCCTTGCCTTATAATCCTGCATATCATCCCGGAACAGCTTGCGTACGCGGGTTACATCCGCTCCGTTCCGACGCAAAAATGCTGCAGCCTCAAAGGTACGCACACCTGTCTGATTGGTGAAGTTGTTGGTATCGATCACGATACCGGCATACATGGCATCTGCCTCTGCTGCCTTGATCTTAATACCGTCTGCGATATACTGCAACACCTCCGCTACCATCTCACAGGCGGAAGACGCATACGGCTCTACATAGGAAAGCACTGCATTGCTGATCACCTCGCTGCTCTGACGGTGATGATCCATCACGACAATGGTCTTCACCAGCTTCAAAAGCTCTGGCGCATCGGTGATACTGGGCCGGTTTACATCCACAACTACCAGCATGGTACTGGCATCCACCAGCTCTGCCGCCTGGGCGCCGGTCAGAAACAGATCCTCCGGATAATCCGGATTGTCCAGGAAGCGATTCATCATCGGCTGGACTGATGTGGTGACTTCGTTAATAATCACATGCGCCTTCTTATTCAGCGCAGTCGCGATACGGTAAATACCGATGGCTGAACCAAATGCATCACTGTCACTTAACTTGTGTCCCATGATCAGGATGCGATCCTTGGTCTCCATAAGTTCCCGCATGGCATGAGCCTTGACACGGGCCTTAACACGGGTAGATTTCTCCTGCTGCTGGGACTTTCCGCCGTAATACTGAATGCGGCTCCCGTCCTTCACAACTGCCTGGTCTCCGCCCCGTCCAAGTGCCATATCAATGGCTACACGGGCAGAATCATAATTCTGCGCATAGCTGTCCCCATTCATGCCGATACCAATACTTAAGGTAACCGCCATCTCATTGCCAATGTTAACCGTCTTAACATCTTCCAGGATAGAAAATCGTTCCTCCTGCATCTGCTCCATATATTTCTGTTTCACAGCGAAGAAATACTTGTCCTTCTCGATGCTTTTTAAGATACCATCTACCGCACCGATATATTTATTGATCTTACGATCGATCAAAGCAGTCAGCAGAGAACGGCGCACCTCTTCCACGCTCTCAAGTGCCTCATCATAGTTATCCAGATAAATCAGTCCCGCCACCATACGCTCATCTGTAATCTCCTGACGATAACGAAGAATCTCTGTCTCGTCAAACAGATATACAGCCAGCAGCTTCTGGCGGCTGACCAGAGCCTCAATATCCTCCTCCTCTGTTCCGCTTACAAATATGGGCTGCAGATCCAGACGGAACTTATACTCCCCAAAAGAAGTATGTACCTGCGCTGTTTCATTATCCACAGCAAGATCTGTCTTTGTTACCTCTGGAAACAGTGAAAGCAGATTTTTTCTTGTGCCTTTTTCCAGGGCAATGATTTCCTGAAAGGCCTGATTCATCCAGACAATTCTTCCATCATCATCTGCCAGGGCATAGGGAAGCGCCATCTCTGTCAGCAGCTGCTTCTGAATCCAGGCATATTCGGCGGAAAACTCCACCAGACCGCCCAGTACCCGCTTGCGGCTGTAAACTCTCAGCCAGGCAGACATCGCAATATATGTGATAGTAAACGGCAGCATCATACATGCCGCCTGCCAGCTTACAAGAAGTACTGCCACATTGGCAAACATCAGAAACAGCGATAGAAGCAGCGGCCAGGCCAGATACCACTTCAACTGTCCTCGTACTTTCATATTCTCTTTCATAACCGTTCTCCTTACCGAATTCCCAGTATCCTAAAAACAGCCATCTGACTTATAATTATATCATAGGAAGCCCTTTTCGTCTACAGCGGGAAAATGCTTGGCAGCAGGAAGAGGCGGCCACAGGGAGGATGAAAGCGCACTTTCTCAGGCAGTTCCTCCATTGTTTTTTTCCTGTTTTTATTATAAAATGAAAAAGATTGATCAGAAACATTTTACAATTCCTATATGACAGCACTTGAAGTGACATATAAAAACAAGGAGACAGCAGCTATGACAAAAAAAGAAACTTCAGAAATCAAACGTCAGT
>ERZ773259.2482-NODE-2482-length-11599-cov-3.457640_pt1 | contig 11599 bp, 15 predicted proteins | sample MGYA00511961_ERZ773259 | MGnify/ENA primary metagenome ERZ773259 (study PRJEB29015, sample SAMEA2737775) | human gut metagenome | biome: human gut; feature: human-associated habitat; material: faeces | place: China | collected 2012 ...
TTCGCCATATTCTTTTACCTCACACGTATTAAAAATCTGATAGCCATATTATACCATACTTAAGTATCCTGGTGAAAAAATTTATACACTTCCTGCGCAGATTTTTCATTCATGGACGGCAGCTCTTTCAGATCATCCACTGTTGCATTCCGGATTGCTTCAATATTTTCAAAGCTCCGCATCAGGTCTTTTCTTCTTGCAGGTCCCACTCCCGGAATATCATCCAGTATCGAATGTACCTGTCCTTTACTTCTTAACTGTCTGTGGAATGTGATTGCGAACCGATGCGCCTCATCCTGTATTCTGGTGATCAGGCGAAAACATTCCGAATTACGGTCAATCGGTAATTCTACATTATTGAAATACAATCCTCTGGTTCTGTGATTATCGTCTTTTACCATTCCACACACAGGAATGTGCAGATTCAGCTTCTCCAGGACCTCCAATGCAATATTCACCTGTCCCCGGCCTCCGTCCATCATGATCAGATCCGGGAATGCCTGAAATCCGCCTGTCTCACTTTCATCCTGTCGTTCCCTTAATCCATGCTCGAATCTTCGGGTCAACACCTCATTCATACTTGCGTAGTCATCCGGTCCCTGTACACTTTTTATCTTAAATTTGCGATAATCATTACGCTTTGGCTTTCCATGCTCATAAACGACCATAGAACCAACCGAATCAAATCCGTTTGTATTAGAGATATCATAAGCCTCCATACGTATAATTCCGGTAAGTCCCAGTATTTTTTCCAGTTCCTTCACCGCTCCGATCGTTCTTCCTTCTTCACGCTTCAGACGTTCTTTGTCATTCTTTAATACCATCTGTGCATTCTTCTGCGCCAGCTCTACCAGCTTTTCTTTTGTCCCTTTCTTCGGTATACGAAGCCGTACTTTATGTTCCCTTCTGGTCGTCAGCCACTCCTCTATAATCTCCTGGTCTTCAATCTCTTCCGGCAACATTAACTCGGCCGGGATATACGGTGTTCCTGCATAAAATTGCTTGATAAAGCTTGACAGGATTTCGCTTTTTGTATCATTTTCCGCAATCTTCAGATAAAAATGATCCCGTCCGATCAACCTTCCTCCCCGGATAAAGAAGACTTGTACAACCGCGTCCTCACCTTCCGAAGCCATTGCAATAATATCCCTGTCGTCCCCTGCTGTATCTGTAATCTTCTGTTTCTGAGCGATCTTCTGAACGCTTGCAAGAAGTTCCCTGTATTCTATTGCTTTCTCGAATTCCAGATTTTCGGATGCATCCAGCATCTTTTCTTCCAGTTCTTTTAATATCGGATCATAATTTCCATTCAGGAATCTTACTACTTCATCAATAGATTTCCTGTACTCTTCTCTGGAAATGTAGCCCTGACACGGCGCATAACACTGATGGATATGATAATTGAGACACGGACGTTCTTTTCCGATATCTTTTGGGAGTGAACGATTGCAGCTTCGAATATGATAAAGCTTTCGTATCAGTTCAATAGTATCTTTTACTGCACCGGCACTGGTATACGGACCAAAATATTTTGCCTTATCTTTCTTCATCCGCCTTGCCATCATTACACGCGGGAAAGGTTCATTTACAGTTACTTTTATAAATGGATACGTTTTATCATCCATCAGCATCGTATTGTATTTTGGTCTGTGTTCTTTAATCAGATTACATTCCAGAACAAGCGCTTCCAGCTCGGAATCCGTCACAATATATTCGAACCTGGAAATATGTGTCACCATCTGTTCTATCTTGGCTCCCTTATTCCTGCTGCTCTGAAAATACTGTCGGACACGGTTTTTAAGACTGATTGCTTTTCCGACATAAATGATCGCATCTTTTTCATCGTGCATAAGATATACACCTGGTTTTCCTGGCAGCTTCTTCAGTTCTTCCTGTATATTAAAATTTTCCATATATGTCACCTGTACATTTTCTTTTACTATTTTCTTACCCGTTGCTTATGAATGTTACACAGATTCTTTTACAATCAGAAGCGAATAATAGCTGGCATGCTCTGGTATATCTTCCAACCGTTCATATATCTGTTCGTCTGCCATCCCACAATTTTCTATCATCTTTACATCCACATTTTTTTCTTCCAGGATTTCCCTTACCTCCGCTAATCTGGAAGCAGACTTCATCAGGACCTTCGTTCCCGGATATCTCAATGCGTTCCTTATATCATAGCTGGATGGAATCACATGAAGCTCATCTGCTCTGTCTGCCAGACTTTCATTCAGTTTTGATGCAGCTGCGCAAAATGATGGAATCCCGTTTATAATTGATGTTTCATATCCTTTTTCCTTTATAATACGTTGAATATACATATAAGTCGAATAAATCGTTGGATCTCCCAATGTCAGATATGCTACATCTTTTTCCTTTTCCAGTTCCTCTATGATCCTTTTGGCAGCTTTCTCATAATTCTGATTCAGAATCTGTCTGTCCTTTGTCATCGGCGTATCCAGATCCAGATATTCTTTTTCTTCCATATTATCTACCATTCCTGCCGCAATTCTGTAACTGACCGCATGTTCCCTGCCCTTCGCAGGCACTGCTATTACCGGACATTTTTCTATCGTACGAACAGCCTTATACGTCATAAGTTCCGGATCACCTGGACCAACTCCGACTCCGAACAATCTTCCTTTCATGTTATATCTCCTCCAGAATAATCTTATCCTGCCTATTATATACCAGACAAATATAATTGAAAAGAAAAAAGATATGAAGCCGGCTCTTGCCATACTTCATATCTTTTGTTCTTTTTTATAGAATTCTATTCTTCATGAACAGATTCAGTTGCTGTTCCGACAGTTTTTTCTTCTGTCTTTTCTGATTTTTCCTGTACATCTGCGTTATGCGCATCATCTATATCATCTGCCGGCTTCATCACAAATCCTTCACCCTCTACCGGATTCATACCGATTCTTGCTTCTTCCTTCTTCGGTGCATCTGGATCAATTCCTTCTACTTCATGGAAAATCTCCATAAATTCTTTTCCGGTAATTGTCTCTTTTTCAATCAGGAATGCAGCAATTTTATCCAGCGCCTGTCTGTGATTTCTCAGAAGCTGTTTTGCCTCTTCGTAAGCATCTTTCAACATCTTCATAACTTCTTCGTCAATCTCTGATGCTGTCTGCTGTCCACAGTTGCTGACCGGGCGTCCGTCCAGATAACGGTTCTGAATAGATTCCAGACCGATCAATCCGAATTTCTCGCTCATACCATACTGTGTGATCATCGCTCTTGCTACGCTTGTTGCTTTCTCAATATCATTAGAGGCTCCTGTTGTAACCGTATCAAACACTACTTCTTCTGCCGCACGTCCTGCAAGCAGTCCGACTAACATTGCCTGAAGTTCTTTTTTGGTATTCAGGAATTTTTCTTCTTCCGGAGTCTGCATTACATAACCAAGTGCTCCCATTGTACGTGGAACGATTGTAATCTTCTGTACCGGCTCCGCATCTTTCTGCAATGCACTTACAAGTGCATGTCCGACTTCATGGTAAGAAACAATCCTTCGTTCTTCCTGGCTCATGATACGGTCTTTCTTTTCCTTACCTACAAGTACCACTTCTACCGCTTCAAATAAATCAGACTGACATACTGCATTTCTTCCATGCTTTACAGCATTAATTGCCGCTTCATTGATCATATTTGCAAGATCAGAACCTACTGCTCCGGATGTCGCAAGTGCGATTTCCTCCAGATTGACTGTCTCATCCATCTTCACATCTTTAGAATGAACCTTCAGGACTTCTACACGTCCTTTCAGATCTGGTTTTTCAACAATGATACGTCTGTCAAAACGTCCCGGTCTTAATAATGCAGGATCCAAAATCTCCGGTCTGTTAGTTGCAGCCAAAAGTACCAGTCCTTTATTGCTTTCAAATCCATCCATCTCTGCAAGCAGCTGATTCAGTGTCTGCTCACGCTCATCATTGCCACCCATCTGATTGTCTCGGCTTTTACCGATCGCATCAATCTCGTCGATGAAAATGATACATGGTGCCATCTGCTGTGCCTGCTTGAACAGATCACGCACTCTGGATGCTCCGACACCGACATACATTTCCACAAATGCCGAACCACTCAATGAAAAGAACGGCACCTTTGCTTCTCCTGCTACTGCTTTCGCCAAAAGCGTCTTACCTGTTCCCGGAGGGCCGACCAACAGTGCTCCCTTCGGAAGCTTTGCACCGACACTCGTATATTTTCCCGGATTATGGAGAAAATCTACCACTTCCTGTAAAGATTCTTTCGCTTCATCCTGTCCGGCTACATCTTTAAATGTAACTCCGGTCTGCTTTTCCACATACATCTTGGCATTGCTCTTACCGATTCCCATCATGCCGCCGCCCTTTGACATACGCTTTGTCATCCAGATGATCATTCCGACAAAGAATGCAATTGGCAGGAATGTTAAGATCACGTTCATCGCTACTGCCGATGTAGTATCCGGAATCTCCTGCTTAAACTCCACGCCTGCCTTCTCCAGACGCTTTGTCAGGTCATCGTCATTCACCACTCCTGTGTAATATTCCTGTGCAACCCCGCTGTCCTTGTCCTTTTTTGTAACAATCATGATTTTGTCACTCTGGATCTGTACTTTTCTGACCTCTCCGTCATCTACCATTTTCAGAAATTTATTATAGGTAATCTCTTTTGCAGAGGTCATTCCCTGAAACTGGAACAGTGCGATCACCAGGATCGATGTAATAACTGTGACCAGTAAAATAAACGATATACCCTGTTTATTATTCTTGTTATTCTTATTATTCTGGTTATCCATTTTAATCCTCCTGTATACCTAATTATTATATAGAGCGTCATGTTAGAAATCAATAAAAACATTACCGCTCAGCGATTTTTTACCATTATATTAGGCTTATTTTATCTTTTTTATAGAGTTTTTATGATTGTATTCTTCGTTTTCTCTTCTTTATTTTAATTCTTAGTATCAAATCAGTATCAGTCCCATCCAAGAACAGCCCTCTCGACTTCACTGTAGCCGGTCTGCTGAAAGCTATCAATTCCAATGTGCATGATCGGGTACGGTGTCAGGTACTGGTTGTGATATTCTTTATACCTCCTGCTTACATGTGGCAGCCTGAGCTTTCTCAAAGCCTTTCTTTCAATATCGCCCGCCTTTGCTCCTGAACACCCCATTCGCTCCCCGATCTGCTTCATTGTACGCCGTTCAAAATAATGCTCCTGGATCACTCGCCTCTGTTCTTCCGGAAGACTATTAATGATATAGTTCAGCTCCTCCTGCATCAGCTCGTAATCCCGTTTTAGAATTGCGTCCTCTTCCAGATTCTGATCAGACGCAATGAGATCTCGCAGGGCAATCTTATCATTATCCTGACTGACAATAGAATCAAGACTGCTCACATTCGCCTTATTTGCGCTTTCCCGTATATCCATGAGTTCTTCTTCGCTTACACCAAGAAAAGCCCTACAGGCCAACTCAGACGGTTCACAGCCACATTCCTGTTCATACTGCCGGACAAATCTCTTGTATCTCATAACGGCCTGATACATCGCCGACGGCAATCTGACAGATCCATTATTCTCTATGTACCTCTGCATTCTCATTTTTAACCAAAAGGTTAAATAGCTGATGAACTTTGTCCCCTGATCTGGCTTGTAGTGTTCAACTGCAGCATTAAGCCCCAGGTATCCTTCTTGCATCAGATCATCCATTTCAGCATATCCGCTGTATCTCTTGGCCACTTTGTAAATATATGCTTTGGTCTGCTGCCATAACTGCAGCATATTCTCTGCAGTGTTTTCTCCGGCTTGGATTCCTGCCACAAGCTGTTCATTCGTCACGATTATTCCCCTCCTAATATGAAATAAGCCCCAGGCTCTCGCCCAGGGCTCTGTGGTCAGCTCTTATTTCTAAGATGCTTTGTGCGCTGCGTAATAAATAGCCATTTTCTTATTCTCTAAAACAAAGGCATCATATACAATACGCCCCTCCACTAACTGCCCGTTAATTCCCGGCGGATTAATATGTGTATTGTATGATGCGAGCTTTGTTGGTGCTACAGTCGCGCATGGATGTGTAATCATAAATGTGCAATTCTTCGGAAGTCTTGAAGCCGGAACTTTGATCACATTCATTCCGTCCAAGTTCGAGATAACACCTTTAATTCTTAAATCATTACCAATATCCGTCTCCATAACAATATCTTTACACTGTTTCATCAACAATAACGTATCTGGTGGAACGATTAACTGCCTGTTCTCTTCTGGAACTTGATTATTATCAAGCACGTTAGAGCCTTTCAAGATTTCCGTGTAAATCGTAGAATTGTCTACAGATGGAATTTCCACTTTTGTTCCTGCACCTGCAGCAATCTCTCCATATACATAAGTGTCAACCTCCGGTATCACAACTTCTCTCTGTTGTCTTGCCAGTGCTGATGCTGCTTCAAGCTGCTGCACTGTTTCATCTGTATCCATAGTATCAATTGCAAATGTAAAGGATCTATCTTTGCGTAATGTAAAGCTTTCTGTTGTTGCATCTAATGATTCAACAGCTCCATATCTTGACCAATTGCCTCCGCTCGGTCCCGATCTTCCATAATCATTCATGGAACCTGTACCGATTTTATATACTTTGACCGTATTCGCTCCTGTCCAGTTAAAGTCCTGGTTAGTCAGGAGGCTTGTCTTGCTCTCTGTAGAAAACTGTTCATCTACATAGGGAGCAAATTTTACAGCTAATTCTGTAGCCATAGCTTATCATCTCCTATTTATCATGATTAAGCCCCATAGCTGCCCGGATCTGTTCTGATTCCGTCTTTCTTTTTCCAGCCCCATTCTGACGCTGTCCCCAGCTCTTAGGCTTTTCTTCTTTTTTCCCTGTTCCACCAATCAAAGAATTAAACGCCTCAATTGCTTCTTCCAGACTTTCCTCATTGTCATATCTTAAGAGATCTGCCAGCTTTGTAGGCATTCCCATATCTAACAACTTTTCTTTAGCCATGATCTTAAGCTCTCTATCGTTCAGATTGGTTTCTCTGTCATCTCCAGAATCTTCCCTATCACTCTTTCTGCGCTCTCTCGCGAGGCGATTCTGCACAATCTCATTAACTTCTGATTCTGTAAAAGTTCTCTCTTCCTGAGTATTAGTATTCTTATCATTACCTTCCATCTGGTAACCTCCTGTTTAACGTCCTGTAGACTTATTTTGCAATCTTTTCCCCGTTGCTGCTGGTAAAAACATGAACATGAAATAAGCAAATAAAAAAGGCGTAACATAATTACAGAGTTGGCTCCTATCTCTGCAATTACATCACGCCCATAAGCTTACATGGTCAACATGCACACAACCATGCGATTTCCAGTATTCTATTTGCTCTAAAACAATTATATCAAATATAGCTTATTTGTTCAACTTTTATTTTCCCATAAGTTCAGCGATCTCTTTCATTCTTGCTTTAAGCTCTGGGCTATTCATCAGAATCTGCGATAATATCTGAGCTGTTTTCTCCTGATCCCTTTTCTTTCTCCTTGCCTCACCTGACTTAATACCGCCCTTTCTCCCCATTTCCCGTAGTTTCTCCGGGCTTCGCTCGCTGTTCGGGATTAGATTCGGATATTTCTTTCTCATGCTTTCCCCGGGCTTTGCTCCTGCTTCAATCCATTTTCTTCTCGGCTTTCTCCGGGCTTCATCACGTGTTCAAGCTCAACATAAGCTTTCTTATATCGCCCCTGCGTATTGCCGGACCTTTTGCATCTTATAATCATCGGTCGTAATACCGTCAATATTCTTGCCAAGTCTTCCTCTTGCTCATAAGAGATCTTAAGCTTTATCATTGTCATTCTCCTTTTATGAGGTTGTCATCCGGTTCCGGGTTGGTAGCACCTTCCCCGGAAAGACAACGACTATTTGGTTTATTATCTCGCGTGCATTATCGTATTACATAATTTCCGCCGTCCGGTTCCAGTTCGCCAACACCTTTCCCGGAAGGGCGAGAATACAATTTACAAATTATTTGCAACAGCAATAAATATCTTTTCAATAAATAACTTTGCCTTGTCAGGCACTTCCTGCATCACTTCATCATGCCATTCTTGGAACTCTTCTACAGTCAGCTTACGTGCTTCTACTGTCATTTCTGCAATCTGCGGGATTGCCTGAATAAACACAGATCTTTCAGTCATGCGTCACACCTCTTTTCCGTTAACCAATGCAAGAGCCATCTTTGCACCAGCTATAAATGATTCTCTCTGCATTCTTGTCGATGAGTTTAAATATTCGTCTACTTGATCATCTGGAGCATTGTCCGTGCAAAATTGATACCATTCATCATAAGCCCTGGTCATATCGTCACACACTCCAATCTCTTCAACTGCTATATCAAACAATGTATCTAAAACTCTTTCCTGAATATTAATGCTCATAATATCTCTTGCCCTTTCTTTCGATTTCATGTTATTATGTATTTATCCTCTCTCTAAACCGCCCCACGGATTAGATAGAAGATACAGGCCCCTGACTTCGGTAGTTGTGTAAGGGGCTTTTTTATTACAGATTTTCAACCATTCCCTTAATACAAAGATGCCCGTCTGTCTTGTCCACAACTTTTTTTTAGTGACTTATTCAGTTCATCCAGAGTATCAGCAATCCAGATCAGCTGACCAGCACAAACAGTCAACGCATTTGTCAAATCTTCCTGTCCCATTCCATCAGGAAATGTCTTACCGTCTCCTGGATAATCTTCATTGATGTCTGTTATTCTTTCGATCGCTTCGTTTTCGTCCTCTCCAAACAGCTGCAGATTCATTCTTGCAAGTTCATAATTATGCATTTTGTTTTCTCCTTTCTTACTCGTTGGTACTCGCTGTCTCTCCTACATACAATGGATACCCCATCCAGCAAAGCGCAACCCCTTGTAAACACTGGGTTTGTTTTACTCGTTGGCACCCCTCTAGTAAAGATTTTTAATTTTTTACTCGTTGGCACCCCTCTAGTAAAGATAACCTTTATAAAATAAGGCTTTTCTCTTTACTCGTTGGGTTTCTCTGGGGCAGTAAGAGCAATTAAATATTTCTTTCCTGTATATCCATTACCAGTTCCCCAAGTATGTATCGCTTTTTCACTTTTCAATGCCGCTTTTGCATTCTTTAATGCGTTGGTGCTTATACCAGAAGCCTTAGCTAAGCCGTCAAGCTCTGATACTTCCATTTGCTTTTGATCTTTGAGCGTATCTACTATAAACATCTTGGCATCTTCCAACGCTGGAGCAATGTTTCTTTCTCTGCTCTCTGCCATTACATAATCACGGTCTTTTTTATCCGTGTAAGTTTTAAATACCGGTATTCCCTTATCATTTAATGTATAGAGTGCTGTCTTTTCCAGCTTTCCATAATTCGATTTTTCCTGAGTAAGATACCTCACGCCTTTCTCCTGAGTTTCCCCCAGCATCAGCACGGACCTTGAAGCGTCCCATATATCAGAACTATCTGCTATTCTCTTTCGTCCATATACTCCGCTTTGCTTATTAACATGTACAACAATGATAAATGTTGTCTTGTATGTCTCTCCATAGCCAAGCAACGGTGTAAAACACTTTCTCATAGCGTTCCTGTCTCCCATGCGTAAATTTTCGGGAATAAAGGACTGAATAGGATCCAACAACACAAGTCCCGGCTCATGTTCTGCAATGAACTGTTCCAACAATTCACCATTTAAATTTAGATCAACAAAATTAGGATCTGACGGAGGAAGGTATTTTATCAAGTCCATATTTGCACCGTTATTTATCAAGCGCTTTCCGAGCACGTACTTCCATGAATCCTCTGCTGAGAAGAATAGCACCTTCTCCGGATCACCTTGAAAAGGTATTTGTATACCATCCAGCATAAAAGGATGCCTTCCAGTAGTCACTGCTGCTGCTATATTGCAAATAATAGAAGTCTTTCCGGTTCCACCTTCTCCTCCAAGTGTTGTTATTCCATATCTTGGCACATATCCAGGTATTAGCCATTCCGGTTCCGCTATCGTAACATCAGAAGCTGAGCTTAGCTTAAGCGGTTTCTTTTTTACTTTGCGCGCTTTTCCGTGATCGCAAGTTGCTCTCTGACCAGAAGCTCTCTCTTCCTCTTCAAGAGCTGCAATTTGTCGGTCAATCTCTGCGATTTCGTCCGCTGTTGTTCCGCTTCTCGTCTTCTCCAATCCTTATCACCTCTTTCGTTTTGTTTTGCAAACCACTTTGCCACCTCCTTCATCTCCTGTTCATGCTTATACTCAAACTCAGTCACGACACAGGTATAGTATTCTCTGGCCTTACTGCATCCCAAGATCTCCAATCTTTTGATCACATTTTCCGCAAATCCCGGACGTGTTATCTCATGCCCATAGACTTTTAAAAAGAAATTCTTATCAAGATGCATGCCAGGCTTTAAACTGTCGAGGAGCTCCCTGCTACTTGCCATTGCTTACCCCTCCGTAACACTTCTGATTAAAATAAGCAATCGGGACTCTTCCGTTTATTACTATGTAGCCTTGTGCCTCCAGCTCCGCATTCAAGCGTTTGATGATCTTATAGGCTGTTGACTGATGAACGCCTAACATCTCAGCAACTTCCTGTGCAGTGTAAAATCTGCTTTTCAATCCGGTTCCCCCTCTCTCATGCCTACATCTGTACAGCCGTCACGGTATAACTGGTTGACTATCGTGAACACCTGCAGATCGCTGTAAGCTCTTCTGATGATTCTTTTTCCTTGATAGGTAGCTGTTATGATATACATCCGCTTTTCTCCCTTCTGTGCGACGTCGCACAACTTTCAAACATTCACACCGCCCCACGGTCCTACTGTTCTATGATTTCAGTTACATCAACACCAAGAGCCTTGGCAATCTTTCCGGCTGTTTCCGGTCGAACTTCCTTGTGTTCTGCTCTGTATAAGGTATCTCGAGGAATGCCTGCAGCTACAAGATCCTTTATACTCACACAAGCATTTGCACGAGCAAGCAGGTATTTATCCCTGTTCAGTCTCATCATTGTCGCCTCCTTCCTAATACGATTTTTCGTATTATCTATTATAATATACTATTTTTCGTATTTGTCAATATTCATTTATGAATTTTCGTATTTTTATTTGAAAATTTTGTCTTTACATGGTAATATCATCATAAAGGAGGTTAAAAATGGGACAAATAGAAGATGAATTACGAAAATTAATAATTGAACGCTATGGAAGTCTTAAAGGATTTGCCGATAAGACCGGCATTCCATATACTACACTTGCAAGTATTTTCCAAAGAGGTATTTCTAACGCTAAAGTCACTAATATAACAAAAATCACCGAGGAACTTAATATAGATACAAATGAATTAGTTTCTGGAAAAATCGCTCCAGCTTATCCAGCGGAGCCCCTAACTAAAGAGCAAGAAGAAATACTTGAAAAATATGGGAGTTATCCACCTTTAGGAACTCTCGCAGCACACTTTGACGGAGACGAATATACAGACGAGGAACTTGAAGAAATTAAACGCTTTGCAGAATATATAAAAAGCAAAAGAAAAACCAATTAATCCCGGAATACCTAAACGCATTTGAAATAGTCTCCACTGTTT
>ERZ773259.2498-NODE-2498-length-11509-cov-3.180548_pt1 | contig 11509 bp, 8 predicted proteins | sample MGYA00511961_ERZ773259 | MGnify/ENA primary metagenome ERZ773259 (study PRJEB29015, sample SAMEA2737775) | human gut metagenome | biome: human gut; feature: human-associated habitat; material: faeces | place: China | collected 2012 ...
ACGTCGTCCGACTGCTTTTTTTAAAGCCTTGTCTGACACCGCAATACGTATGACATCCGCTTCTGTAACCGGATCCGTTTGCTCCTTATTCAGAAAAGCAGCTACCCGCTCCGGTCTGTGACAGCTTTCTCTGATCATCTGCCCTACTGCATCCATTCCGATCACTCCAACTACCAGATCTGTAAAATCCGGAATAACAGGCTCCCATTCACCTGGCACTTTTAGAGGCAGCCTTTTAGCCCCGTCTGCTTCGATCAATATACAGTCTGCCTGCCCTTTCAGCCGTACAAGAGCTTCTTCTGTCAGACTTCCGATCTTACTTTTGTTCTGATCCAGGCTGGCAGCAACCGTATATCCATACTTTTCTATATTCTGCTGGATCTGCTGAGCATTTCCCTCTTCCGCAAATGGCCGTTCAGGCTCATAAGCCATATGTGTCGTTGTCGTAACAATCACTTTTTTTCCTGTAGAAACCATTTCTTCACATAAGCGAAAAATCAGACTTGTTTTACCTCCACCGCCAACCACGGCAATCGACTGCTTTCTATCCGGCACAATCGTAAGTGCGTTCCACAAAAAAAACGTCTGCATCACGGCAGTACACCTTCCGAAAGAAGGATTTCCACAACGCTTCCTGCAATACAGCGTGCTTTATCTGAAATCGTATCACAGTTCTTTTTCTGTTCCTGCCGTGGATCAATATCTGCTATTTTCATCCCTTTTGGGACTTCATAACCATCTCGGATAATCCCTCTCAGTACACCGGTCAGAGATGCATAGACCGGCACATCATCCACCCTCGCCAGAATCTGGTCTTTCTCCACGATATCCCCAATCTGTGAAAGATTGTGCATGATTCCTGCTGCTGGCGAATGAATCACACGCTCTTTGCCATATCCTGCGATCACCCCCGGAATTCCCGTGTTTGGTGTCGCACTCCCTTTCCGGATCACACGTCCAAGATTATGACCTCTCTGTGTCTCAATCACAAAATCAACATCTTTTCCAGCTTCAAATCCCGGTCCCAACGCAACGGTCAGCGGAGCCATCTCTCTTGTTGTTCCAAGATTTCTCTTCGCAAGGATTGCATCGATCAGTGCATCAGGCCTAAGCTCTTTTATCACTTTCCCGGTCTCATCGACAAGAATCGGAACCTTTCCTGCCTCCCAGACCTTCTGACATTCACTGACATCTTCGATCAATCGGCCCGTCACGCCTTCCACACTGGAAATTCCGTCGAAAACAGCTTCTCCGAAAGAAACCTTTCGACGGATTGCACTTGGCTTCCGACATTCCAGTACCAGTACCTGATAACCACATTTATAAAGTCTGTGGATTACTCCACTTGCAAGGTCTCCGCCACCGCGAACGAGCAATGTTGTTTTATGTCCCATCTTAACTGTATTCCTCTCTTGCTGTCATTTTCAATGTTGTATTAATTATTTATTTTTCTTCAACTTTTTCTGTATTTTCATGCATAACTTTTTCCACTGCATTGACAATATTCTGATATCCGGTACAACGGCAGAGATTTCCAGACATTTTTTTCTTAATTTCCTCTCTGGTCAGTTCTTTTCCCTGTTCCAGAAGGACTGTCGCAGACATAACAAAACCCGGTGTACAGAATCCACACTGAATTGCACCCTCTTCAATAAAGGCTTCCTGAATTCTTGTCAGTTCTCCGTTTTTTTCAAGACCTTCCAGTGTACGGATATTTTTTCCTTCTGCCCAGACAGCCAGATAAATACAGGAATCAATCGTTTCACCGTCAATGATCACGGTACAGGCTCCACATTCCCCTACTTCACAGCCTTTTTTGACGGAAGTAAGGCCGAGATGATTACGGAGCATATCCAGCAGAGATTCTCTCGGATCTACATACTCTGCAACCTCTTCTCCGTTTACCACGCATTGAACAAGTACTTTTTCTTTTTTCATGCGTTTTCACCTCCCTGCTGCTTTGCATTTTCTGCAAGTTCCACAGTACGGATCAGTGCTCTCCGTGCAATTTCTCCACCAATCTGCAGACGAAAATCTCTGGAAGCTCTCCATGAATCTCGCGGATGTATCTCGCTTCTGACACTCTCCTCAAGATTCTGATAAAGAAACGCATCCAGTTTTCTGCCTTTCAATAAAGCTTCTGTCTCTGTACAGCGATATGGCACTGGTGCTGCTACGCCAAATGTAATACGAACATCCTCCAGAATATTTTCTGCAGTATCAACTTTACTTACCACACTGCAGCTCAGCGTCGCAATATCCATGGCATTTCGCATGGAATATTTGATATAGTGTCCATGATATCCTTCATATTCATTCTTTGGAATGATCACATGTGTAAGTACTTCCCCCTGTTTAAGAGCTACACGTCCGGGACCAAGATAAAATTCTCTGACAGGGACACTTCTTCCGCCTTCTGCATTTGCAATATGCAGCAGCGCATTATAGGAAAAGACTGTCGGAACACTGTCAGCACTGACTGCTCCATTACAGATATTTCCTCCAATCGTTCCGATATTGCGGATCTGTGGACCGCCAACCTGGTCAACAGCTTCTCCCAGAACCGGAATATATTTCTGAATGATCGGATCTGCTGTAATATGTGAAAATACCGTTCCTGCACCGATATAAATATCGCCGTTTTCTTTTCGCTCAATTCCTTTCAGTTCTTCAATATCCCGAATAGATACCAGTGAGGTTCCTGCCATCCTGCCCTCACGGATCTTGATCAGAACATCACTTCCTCCTGATATGATCCTGGTGTCCGGATGTTCATTCAGAAGTGTCACTGCCTCTGAAACGGTTCCTGCATTATAGTATTTCTCTATATCATACATTCTCTGCGCCCCCTCTCAGATCAATCCTGCTTTTTTGAATCCGTCGATCAGTCTCTGCGGTGTCAGCGGATTTTCATAAAATGCCACCCCGGTCGCATGAAGTACTGCATTTCGGATTGCCGGTGCACATGGAATTGCCGGCGGTTCTCCTAATGCTTTGTTTCCATATGGTCCCATCGGATCACACAATTCCACGAAATCCGCTTTGATATCCGGCGTATCCAGCATCGTCATCAGCTTATAATCCAGCAGATTGCCATTCAACGGACGTCCGGTCTTTTCGTCCAGAATCAGCTGTTCACTGATTCCATACCCCATTCCCATAGACATACCACCATGGACCTGCATCTCGGCAAGCTGTGGATTCAGCAGCTTTCCACTGTCATGTACATTGATAATATGAAGAATCTTAATTTTACCAAGTTTTATATCCACTTCAACTTCTGCAAAACAGCATCCTGTTGCAATCGTATTTTTTTTCACCTGTTCAGAAACTTCTGCTGTCAATACGGATGAATTTGTAAGGCTGTAATAGCTCTCTTCTGCCAGAGCCGCAAGAGAGATTGCCTGCTCATCACCTGCCCAGATCCAGTTATCTTTAAGTGTCAGTTCTCTGGTGTCGATTTCCGGAAGGAGCGTCTTCGCATAGGCAAGTATCTTATCTCTCAGAATCTCTGCACAATGCCGCACTGCTGTTCCGGTCACAAAAGACTGTCTGGATGCATACGCCCCCGTATCAAACGGTGACACATCTGTATCCTGCACCGTTTTAATATGTACATGTTCCATATCTGTGTGAAGTGTCTCCGCAACCATCTGTGAAAATACAGTATCTGCTCCCTGTCCGATTTCCGTTGCCCCAAGCATGAGCTGAACACTTCCATCCTGGTTCAAAGAAAGTCTGGCTCCTGCAATCTCCAGAGAAATCGGCCATACACCTGTCTTGTAAGAAAACAACGCCATGCCAACACCTTTCCGTACATCTCCGGCCTGTTCTGCATATTCTTTTCGCTTTTCATCCCAATGAATATATTCTGCACCCTTCTCCAGACATTCAAAAATTCCGTTTGTATTAGCTGCGATTGGTTTCAGATAAGCATCTTCATAATATCCCTGAATCAGATTTTTGCGCCGAAATTCCAACGGATCCATATGAATCTCATTTGCCACATCATCCATAAAACTTTCAATAGCAAAACATACCTGCGGGATTCCATACCCTCGCATGGCTCCACCAACCGGCGTATTGGTATAGATTGTATAAGCTTCTCCCCGGATATTCGGACAGGCATACTGCAGCCGCCAGGAAGTCAGTCCGTTTGCCGCAATCGCATGACCATGAGAGGCATAAGCACCCTGATTTGAATAAGAATGCATATCTTTTGCCAGAAGTCTGCCGTCCTTGCCTACCCCGGCTGCCAGATCAAATTCAATAGAATGGCGGGTTCTTGTATTACAGAATGTCTCTTCCCTGCTGATATCCAGTTTGACCGGTCTGCCTCCGACCTGCGTTGTCAAAAAAGCATTCAATGGCTCATAAAGCACATCCTGTTTATTGCCGAATCCCCCTCCAATATATGGTTTAATAACCCGTACATTGCCCCACGGAATTCCCAGTGCCTGACCAATGACACGACGGACGATGTGTGGAATCTGTGTCGATGTCACCACTACGATCCTGCCTTTTTCCATATAGGCATAAGAAATCGGATTTTCAATATGACAGTGCTGCACGATTGGTGTTTTATATGTGCCCTTTACAATTGTTTCAGCCTGCTCCATCCCCTTATCTACATCTCCGATAAAATAATTAGAACGGGCAAGGACATTATCTTTTTTATCAAAATGAATCGGCGGATTACTGCCATACATAGATTTGCGTGGATGGATTTCCACCGGATATTCCTCATATTCTACTTTGATCAGCTTCAGTGCTCTGGCTGCAATGATCTCATCTTCTGCAACAACAGCCGCAATATCATCTCCATAATACCGCACACGACCAGTCAGAAGATTACGGTCTGCCACATCCTGATGTGCCAGTTCCACAGACCACGGATGCCCTGGTGTCGGATAACAGTGGTCTGGCACATCATAAAAAGTCACTACTTTTACAACCCCTTCCAGTGCCACTGCCTCACTTGTATCGATAGATTTCACAATTCCATTTCCAATCGTTGCATGAAGAACTTTTGCCACGAGACATCTGGGCGGTACCAGATCATCTGTGAATTTGGCTCTTCCGGTCACTTTTTCATAGGCATCAACTCGGGGAACGCTTTTTCCTATCATGATCTCACCTTCTTTATAGAATTTTGTCAACTGGAATCCTGTCACTTTGTCTTTGTAAATATTCCACGCAGATCATAAATTGCATGACGCGGGCATTTCACTGAACACATGCCACAGCTTAAACACATATTTTCCCGGATCACTGCATGATTGTCCATAATCCGGACAGCACCTGCCGTACAGGTCTTTTCACAGATTCCACAGCCAATACAGCTTACCGCACACTGTTTTTTTGCCTCAGCTCCTTTGCTTTTGTTAGAACATTTGACTACAATATAATTGGCACATTCATGGATATGGATAATTTCCTGCGAACAGACTTTCATACATTTTCCACAGGCAAGGCATTTATCTTCATCGACTTCCGCCACACCATATTCATTCAGGGAAATTGCGCCAAATTTACATACGCTGACGCAAGCTCCACAGCCAATGCAACCATCTGTACATCCTTCTTCTCCCTGTACCGCCCTGCATCCACCATTACATGCTACAAGGGCGGATCTGTATGGAAATCTTTTTTTTGCTGCCATATCAACCCTTCCTTTCGTATGGTGTATCTGTAAGCGGCAGATTATATCTGCGAATTCCATCATAACGGAAATATGCATCTGCAATTGCCGGTGCAGTAGGAATGGATGTGATCTCTCCAATGCCGATGGCACCGCATGCAACCTTCAGTCCTGGTTTATCTACAACGATTGCTTTTATTTTGGGAACTTCATGTGAACGGAATAATCCCAGTGAACCATATTTCTGAATTGGTTTACAATTCTCATCAATCGGATACTGTTCTCTGAGCGCGTATCCCATAGACATGACAACACCACCCTCGATCTGTCCCTCGCAGGACAGCGGATTCACTGCCTTTCCTACATCGTGAGCGGCAACTATGCATTCCAGCTTCCCGCTCTTCTTATCCAGAACGCACATCTGTGTTGCATATCCATAGGCCACATGTGATACCGGATTTGGTACATTGGCGCCAAGCGGATCTGTTTTTGCGAGGTATTCTCCGTAGTATACCTTCCCCTTCATATCTTTCAGCTGTTTTCCGGCAGTGCGGTCTTCCATCAGTTTTTCGCATGCTCTGCGGCAGGCTTCTCCGGTGACCAGTGTCTGCCTGGATCCCGATGTTGTTCCTGAATCAGGAGAGATCCATGTATTACTTCTTTCATACACAATATCCTCATGTTTCAGATCTGTATTTGTAACGACCATCTGCACCAGAACTGTTCCAAGTCCCTGTCCAATACACGATGCTCCTGAATAAATATGCAGTTTTTCATCATCCTCTACGATCAGTTTAACGCGTCCGGTATCCGGAATTCCAACTCCTACACCGGCATTTTTCATCGCACATCCGATTCCAACCGGTTTTCCCGCTGTCATTGCTGCATCATAATCTTCTTTTACTGCTTCCAGGGTTTCTACCAGTCCGGTCGATGCATCTACGATCTGACCGTTCGGAAGCACTTCTCCCGGACGGATTGCATTACGGTAACGGATCTCCCACGGTGTGATTCCAACCTTGTCAGCCATCATATTCAGCAGCGTCTCTGTTGCAAAACAGGTCTGTGTAACGCCAAATCCCCTAAACGCTCCGGCCGGTGGATTATTGGTATAATATGCAGTCCCTTCGATATCAAAATTTTCATAATGATATGGTCCTGCCGCATGCGTACAGGCACGTTCCAGTACCGGACCACCAAGTGATGCAAAAGCCCCCGTATCTGAAGACACAATTGCTTTTACTCCCATAATATTTCCTTCTTCATCGCATCCCATCGTCATATCCATATAGAACGGATGTCGTTTCGGATGTATCAGAAGGGATTCTGCTCTGGTAAGTTTGACTTTAACTGGCTTCTTTGTCACATAGGTCAGCAATGCAGCCAGATGCTGTACGGTCATATCTTCTTTTCCACCGAATCCACCTCCAACCAGTGCATTCTGTACTTTCACCTTATCTGTTCCCAGAAGAAGTGAACATTCGTGTCTGGTCTGATGTGCTGACTGGTCTGCAGAATAAATAAAAACATCCCCATCTTCATCATAAAAAGCAACCGCACATTCCGGTTCAAGAAACGCATGCTCTGTCCACGGTGTTTCAAAATGATGTGAGATCACATATTTTGAATTTCGGATTGCTTCTTCTGCATTACCTCTGCTGATGTGCTTATGTGCACAGACATTACTGTCTTCTTCATCAAACACCTTCGGTGCATCCAGAGCCGCAGCTTCTTCTATAGTATGTACATGCGGCAGTACTTCATAGTCTACCTTGATCAGTTTTTTTGCTTTTTCTACTGTTTCCCTGTCCTTTGCCGCTACCAGAGCAACTGCATCTCCCAGATAATGTACCAGACCACCAACCGGTATCAGCGTATACTGATCATGTTTTAAATGTCCGATTTTGTTTTCTCCAGGAATGTCAGCAGCCGTCACAACTGCCTCCACTCCCGGAAGTTCTTTTGCTTTGGATGTATCAATAGAAAGTACTCTTGCACGGGCATATCTGCTTCGAAGAGCAGAGCCGTACAGCATTCCATCGAGATAAAAATCATCCGGATATTTTCCCGTTCCAAGTACTTTTTCTGCAACATCAATTCTTGCTACGCGATTTCCAATCGTCCAGTTTGGATCTCCGTCATCTGGTATCTCACCTTTTTTCAGGATCTTTGCTGCAAGACGGACGGCATCCATGATCTTCACGTATCCCGTGCAGCGACAATAATTATTACGCAGCGCATAACGGATCTCATCATCCGTAGGTTCCATATTTTCATCAAGAAGTGCTTTCGTACACATTACCATTCCAGGAATGCAGAATCCACACTGTACTGCCCCGGCCTTTCCATATGCATAAGTATATACCTGACGTTCCCATTCTGTCAGCCCCTCTACAGTTATAATTTCTCTTCCGCTCAGAGAATCCGTATCCGGTACACATGCTTTACATGTCTTTCCATCAATGATCACTGTACAGGCTCCACATGCGCCCTCACTGCATCCGTCTTTTACAGATGTCAGCCGAAGTTCATCACGGAGAAATCTTAAAAGTTTCTGATTTTTCTCCGAACAAACATTTTTTCCATTTACTTTAAATGCTGCCATAGTGGACTACTCCTTTTCCTGTTCTGCTACAGATTGCATTTACATCAGCAAATAAGCATATTGATCAATCACTGTGCAGATAAGCTGCGCAAGGCCTTTATTCAAAATACCTGACGGCTGATCTGCTCTTACAACTTCTTCTTTTTCCCCAATGCGTATTTTTATTTCTTTATTTTTTGCATCCAGTACTGTAAATCCATTATTTATACTGTCTTTCATATCTTCTTCATTTGCAAACAATGTAAACTTATCTTTATATGGAGCTCCTGCATACTGACAGAACGAACGACAGTTTCCACATTCATTGCACATATAATCCACATGAATGATCTGCAGTAATTCCATCTCCGGTACTTCGATCAGTACATTTGCACGATTTGGACATACATCTGCACAATTTCCACAGACACGTTTGTGTACTGCAAACTCTTTCCTCTCCGAAACATCTTCTTTTCTCAGACAGTCAAGCAGCGGGGATTTTTCTTCCTTTCTCTTTCCTGCTTTCTTACTGTTTTTCTGATAATTTGCATTTTCAAGTGCATCTGCCGCCAGTTTCGTTACTCGCTCTACATGAACCTCTCCGCTCTTACCGATCTGACAGGCAGCTGTTTTTTCTGCAATGCGTGTCATCCATTTATATCCGCCTGGTTTGAGAAGGACCGTTGCAACTGTGACCGGCCAGATTCCACAATCTACGATCTGATCAATATTTTTCTGATCAGCACCTCCTGAGAAAGACATCGGAAGCTTTCCATCAAAGGATTCTGCCAGACGCGCAGCTACAGAAATAGAAAGTGGAAACAGAGCCTTACCAGACATGTACATTTCCTCTCCCGGAAGTTCCTGTCTCTTGATATCTACCGGAAAGGTATTCGTCAGCTTCACACCAAAAGAAAGATCTTCCTGCGCCGCTACATCCATAAGACGTTTCAGCATTGGCACTGCATCTTCATACTGAAGATCATCTTTAAAATGGAAATCTGTGAATGCCATATAGTCATATCCCAGATCATCCATTGCTTTGCGTACAAATTCATATCCAAGAAGTGTTGGATTACATTTTACATAGGTATGAATGTGTTTTTCTTTCAGAAGATACGTAACAATGTTTTCGATTTCCTGCGGAGGACATCCATGCATGGTGGAAAGCGTAATAGAGTTACAGATTTCTGACGGAATTGCCTCAATGTCTTCTCTGGTCACATGTTCAAAAAGATCCACATGTTTCAGAAGCCACTCCCTGCATTCTTTAAATATCGCCGTATCACCGGCATCTTTCATTCCCTCGATAAAATCATCGATTTTTTTGTCCTGAATTCCCTCCAGATTATAGCCGCACGACATATTAAACTGGAATCCATCCGGACTTCCAAGTCCAAATTCCTTTGCAATCACATGCAGAATCATCCAGCCTTTTATATACTCTTCCATCGCCTGTGGAACGTAAAGTTCTGTAGACCATTCGCAGTTATATGCCTCATCCTCTGCTACGATGCATGGTTTCGGAATACATGCGGAAAGTTCCGGTCCATCCATTTTCTGTACGGTCTTTAATTCAAAGAATCTTGCTCCTGCATAATAAGCTGCCACAAGGTTCTGTGCAAGCTGTGTATGCGGACCTGCTGCCGGTCCGACAGGATTCTCAAGTTTTCTTCCAAATATCTCTACTGTTTTAGAAGGGTCAGCTACATATGCCTTCTGGATTCCAAACACCTGTCCGGTTTCTTTATGTTCTGCCAATATCCATTCCATCAGCTGTCCAAATGGAATACTTTTCATAATATCGCTCATAATTCAGTTCTCCCTGTAAAATTCAATACAAAAAACAAATAATTTCCAACATCAGCTGTTAATATCATTTGCAAGTTCTTTTGCAGCCCGACGACAGTCTGCCATAACTTTTTCTTCGTCGCAGACCAGTACCTCACGGTCTTTCATAAGCACTTTTCCGTTGCATACCGTTGTCTGCACCATACTTCCGTTCACTCCAAACAGAAGATGTCCGTTACAATTCGAAGCATCCATCGGTGTCAGCGGATCATAATCTACTACGATTACATCTGCTGCAGCTCCTTCTTTTAAAATGCCCAGAGTTTTTTTGAAATAACGGTTTGCGATCTTCGCATTTCCATCAAACAGCATCTGCGGCACTTCGCTCCATGCTGCAGTCGGATCGCACAGATGATGCTTATGCAGAATGTTTGCAACTTTCCAGGATTCCATCATGTCATGGGTATACCCATCTGTTCCAAGTCCTGTCAGGATTCCTTTATGTACCAGTTCCATCGTCGGAGGACATCCGCAGGCATTTCCCATATTGGATTCCGGATTGTGTACGACCATGGTATCTGTCTCTCTGATCAGTTCCATTTCATGTTCATTGATATAGATACAGTGACCGAGCAGAGTCTTTGGTCCCAGGATATTCCAGTCATACAGACGGTCCACAATTCTTTTGCCATGTTCTTTCAGGCACTGATGCAGATCGTAAATTCCCTCAGCCACATGGATATGATATCCTACACCTTCCGGTTTCAGTTCATTGCACAGCTCCATTGTCTCGTCAGAGATTGTAAATGAAGCATGCATTCCCATCATCGCTGCAAGCATATCACTGTCCTCTTTCTGTACATGTCTGATAAAATTAACATTCTCCATCACTGACTCACGTGATTTTTCCATTCCATCTCTGTCTGATATTTCATAACAGAGACAAGTACGTACTCCAAGGTCTTTCGCCGCTTCTTCGATTGCACTCAGAGATCCTGTAATATGGCCAAAACTGGCATGATGATCGAATACCGTTGTCACACCGTTCTTGATCGAATCAATGTATGTTGCATATGCAGAAAGCTTTGTCTGCTCCAGAGTCAGATGGCGATCAATATTCCACCACATTCCATCCAGGATATCCAGAAATCCCTTCGGAGCATATCCATTGACACTCAATCCTCTAGCAAAGGCACTGTAGATATGTTCATGCGCGTTAATAAAAGCGGGCATAATGATTCCGCCGTGCGCATCCACAAATTCAGCGTCAGGATAAGTCTTCTTTACTTCATCAGTTACCCCCACCATCTTTATGGTGTTACCATCCATTGCTACTGCACCATTTTCAAAAAAGGCACTGGATGCGTCCCGTGTGATCATTCTTCCGTTTTCAATAACTAACATAACGTTCCTCCCTGCCTTGTGAAATTTTTCCAATTATTTGTGAAATTTTCCATAAGTTTTCGGTGTTTTATACTATATAATGTAGCATA
>ERZ773259.2507-NODE-2507-length-11466-cov-3.172290_pt1 | contig 11466 bp, 6 predicted proteins | sample MGYA00511961_ERZ773259 | MGnify/ENA primary metagenome ERZ773259 (study PRJEB29015, sample SAMEA2737775) | human gut metagenome | biome: human gut; feature: human-associated habitat; material: faeces | place: China | collected 2012 ...
TCTCTTTCAAATGCCTTGTAAAGCCCGAAATTGGACATGATGGTGGTGACCACGGTGTTGTTGAACAGGGTTCCCTGCTCCTTCATGTATTTGCCGCAGATGTACATGATGACATCGCCATCCACTACATTGCCCTTCCCGTCCACGGCAATGCAGCGGTCCGCATCGCCGTCATAGGCAAAACCCAGGTCGCATCCCTGCTCCACCACGAACTTCTGCAGATACCTGATATGGGTGGAACCGCAGTCCGTATTGATGTTCAGGCCGTTGGGATCGTTGTTCATCACATGGGTCTCCGCGCCCAGGGCATCAAACACATTCTTGGCAATGGCGGACGCGCTGCCGTTGGCACAGTCCAGGGCCACCTTCATGTTCTTAAAGGAACGGGTTGCAATGGAAATCAGATAACCGATGTACCGGTTTCGTCCGGCCGCAAAATCCACCGTCCGACCAATCTTTTCTTTTGTTGCAAACGGAATCTTCGGAACATCATCATCAATATATCCTTCAATCATGGCTTCCACTTCCGCATCCATCTTTTGCCCGTTTCCGCCAATGATCTTGATGCCGTTATCATAAAATGGATTGTGACTGGCAGAAATCATAATTCCACAGTCAAAATTTTCCGTCCGCACTACATAGGAAACGCTTGGTGTGGTGGTTACATGAAGCAGATACGCATCCGCACCGGAAGCAGTCAGTCCTGCAACCAGAGAATACTCAAACATGTAGCTGCTTCTTCTTGTATCTTTTCCGATCACAATCTGTGCTTTGTGTTCTCTTCCGTAATACCATCCAAGGAATCTTCCTACTTTATAAGCATGTTCCACAGTCAGATCCACATTCGCTTCTCCACGAAAACCATCGGTACCAAAATATTTTCCCATGATGTTTCCTCCGATCCTTTTATTTACATATTTTGTTTATTGGTTCATTTTTGCCAGCTTGGCTGTCTGGTCTGCTGCGATCAGACTGTCAATGATCTCATCAAGATCACCATTTAAGATTGTATCCAGACGATGCAGGGTCAGTTTGATTCTGTGATCTGTCACACGGCCCTGCGGAAAGTTATAGGTACGGATCTTCTCGGAACGGTCTCCCGTACCTACCTGGCTTCTTCTTGCTTCCGCTTCTTCGTCATGACGTTTCTGCAACTCCATATCATACAGACGGGAGCGCAGAACACGCAGTGCCTTATCTCTGTTTTTGAGCTGTGATTTTTCATCCTGGCAGGAAATTACAATACCGGTCGGGATATGAGTCAGACGTACCGCGGAGTCTGTGGTGTTGACACACTGTCCACCGTTACCGGATGCACGGAATACATCAAACTTACAGTCATTCAGATCCAGCTGGAAATCAATTTCTTCTGCTTCCGGCATGATTGCTACAGTAATCGTAGAAGTATGGATACGTCCACCGGACTCCGTCTCCGGTACACGCTGTACACGGTGCACACCACTTTCGTACTTCAGACGGGAATATGCTCCTGCACCATTGATCATAAAAGTAACTTCCTTGAAACCGCCGATCCCGTTTTCATTCAGAGACATCAGCTCGGTTTTCCATCTGCGGGACTCTGCATATTTTACATACATACGATAGATTTCAGCGGCAAATAAAGCAGCCTCGTCACCACCGGCGCCGGCGCGTATCTCAACGATAACATTTTTACTGTCATTCGGATCTTTAGGCAGCAACAGGATCTTCAGTTCTGTCTCCAGTTCTTCAATTCTGCTTTTTGCATCTGCCAGCTCTTCTTTCACATGCTGAAGATCATACTCCTCATCACTCCACTGAAAGCATTCCAGAAGTTCTGCTGCCTCAATGACAATGGATTTTGCCAGATTGGCGGCAGAATGGAACTGGTCCCAGTCGCGGTCGTCGGTGAATTTTCGGATCCTGTCTATGGTTTCCTGTCTCATTGTATTGCTCCTCTATTTTCGATTGTGCACGCAGCTCCCTTAATCCTCCAGCCTCGGTCCGATCTCCTTCGGGATCGGGCATTCGTAGATGCCGTTTGTCTCGGCCAACCATTCGTCGTGGGCTTTCTTTAAGATTTCCGGGCTTTCCATGGTCTTTAAGGCAGCCAATGCTATGGCCTCACCCGCATTTAACATTGCCTTGTGGGCGATCTCCGTGTTGCCGTGTGCGGTCATCTGCCAGGTGTGGGCGGCAGTGCCGAGAGTCGCTGTCGCCGTGGTACACATCGCCGTTGGGATCACATAGCTGGCATCGCCGACGTCGGTGGAACCCGCCTGGACCTTTCCAGTCCATACAAGCGGAGAGATCCGGGTGTGGAGCGGGCGGGCTTCGATCTCATCCAGATGATCTGCACCGAAGAGTTTCCGCAGGGACGCTCGCTTTGCCTCCAGTTCCTCCGGCGTCGCGGTCTCATGGAAGAATCTGGATGCCAGCGCAAAATCCGCCTCATCGTAAGCCGGAGCGCCGATCTCCTCCATGGACTCATGAAGAACTTCCGAGAGTACATGGTTCGGGATGTAATCGGAAAGACCTGCATAGAGCTCATATGTCATCTCAGTCCCTGTCATCTTTGCGGCGCCTTCTGCCACATCAACCACACGCCTGTAGATTTCCTTTACCTGCCAGGACTTTGGCGCGCGGATGAAATAGTGGACGCGGCTGTGTCCCTGGACAACATTCGGGGCGATTCCTCCGACATCACGGTACGCGTAGTGGATCCTCGCGTCAGAGATGATATGTTCCCGAAGATAATTGACACCGACGCTCATGAGTTCCGCCGCATCCAGCGCAGATCTTCCGAGTTCCGGAGCTGCCGCTGCATGGGAGGTCACACCTTTGAAGTTAAAGAAGACGCTGACATTCGCCAGAGTGGACTCCGACCAGATTTCGTTCTTATCGCCTGGATGCCAGGTGAACGCCGCATCCACGCCGTCAAAGATTCCCTCTCTTGCCATGATCGCCTTGCCGTCGCCTTTTTCCTCGCTCGGGCATCCAAAAAGGACCACGCTTCCCGCTTCCGGATGCTCCTCAAGATACGCTTTCACTGCAAGCGCTGCCGCCATGGCTCCCGCACCGAGCAGGTTGTGGCCGCAGCCATGTCCGTCCGGGTTCTCCCCTTCGGCTTTCTTTCTCATCGTGCAGCCGCCTTCCTGGGACAGCTCCGGAAGAGCGTCATATTCCGCTAAAAATCCGATCACCGGCTTTTCTGTTCCATATGTAGCTTTAAATGCCGTCGGCATGCCGCCGACTCCCATTTCCACCTGGAATCCTTCTTTTTTCAGAACATCCTCATAGAGTTTTGCGGTCTTAAATTCATGAAAGCCTGTCTCCGCATAATCAAAAATTTTGTCACTCACCTCGACGATCAGGTCTTTTTTGTCCGCAACTGCTTTTAAAACAAATTCTTTTTTATCCATCGCTTCTGTCCGGGATCCGGATCTTCCTTTCATTGTTTTTTTGTCTGACTGCTCTTCACGAGCAAAAATTTTTCAAGTCGTATTTCCATATGTTGCAGCGGCAGCAGCAGACTTTACTGCTGACTTTCCACATCTCTCCTATTTGACAGATCCATTGTTTTCGAATAGACTTAATTATACTATTTTTATGATTTTTTTACAACAAAGGAGCTACCTCTAAATGAATCTTCAAAACATGCAATATCTCCTCGAGATCTCCGACTCCGGCTCTCTGTCGGCGGCCGCAAAGCGGCTGTCTGTGACCCAGCCGTACCTGAGTAAAGTTCTCCGTGAGACAGAAAAAGAATACGGGATCACGATCTTTACCCGCGGAAAAACAGGGATCATCCCGACGGAATCCGGACGTCTGTTTCTCGATATGAGCCGGGATCTCCTTGAACATGCAGAGCAGTTCCGCCAGACATTCCGGGAGCACCCGGACTCCTGCCGTCTTCGGATTGCTGCAGACTGCTGTTTTCCTGAGAATGATGCCCTGAGTAAGACGATCCATGCCTTTTCTGATCAGCACGATCGGACATTCCGCCTTTTTTACCGCGAGCTGGCAGGACACGAAGTCATCCGGGAACTCGATGCCGGACATGCAGATATCGGTTTCATCGTGTATCCGGAATCCGAAAACGAAAAGGTACAGGAGCTTCTGGCTCTTCACAATCTGGAAGAACAGATCCTGTTTCACTCTCCCCTTCAGCTTTTCTGCCGGAATGCCCATCCGGTTCTGAAGGATCCAAATGCACTGACTCCGGAGCTTTTCGATCAATACAGTTTTGTTCTGCATTCCGCCGAAGCGGCATCCCAGATTTCTGCAGAAAGCAGCATTCTGAACGGAATCCAGTCTCTTATCCGTCAGGATCAGCTCTCCGGGATTACCTATGTGAACAGCCGTGCTTCTTTTTACAACATCGTCGAGCAGACGGATTCGATCGGGATCGGCATTGCTCCGCTTCATGACCGTGAAAATTTCCCTGAGATCACCGCGCTTCCGGTTCCGGAGTGGTTGTGGCCCGAGAGCGGGCACGATCGTGAGCTTGTTGCTTCCTGCATCTTCCGCAATCGTGTACGCCTCTCCCCGGCAGCCCAGATGTACCTTGCTGAACTCTCCCGCCTGTAAAGGAAACAAAGCCTGGCACCTTCGCGTACCGGGTGCAGTCGTTTGTGATAAAAAAGCTCCCGAAAAGAACCACATCATATCTATAACATGCGGTTCCCATCCGGGAGCTTTTCCTTTCTGCCCAAGTCTCACTGCTTTTCACAGCCAGATCCTCAGGCACTCGATCTTAATTGTTTCGCAGCATCTTCCCTGCGCTTATCCCCACACTCTGGGATCTCACATCATCTTATCCACCATGCCCATCAGCTCATCACCGACAGCTTTGGACTTCGCCTCAGCATCATCAAGGGAGGTTCCCTTAACGCCATAGTAGAATTTGATCTTCGGCTCGGTTCCGGACGGACGGATGCAGAGCCATGCGCCGTCGTTCATATCATAGTAAAGAACATTGGACTCCGGAAGTCCTGTCTCCTTTACTTCGCTCGTCGCAACCTCTGTGATCGTGTTCTTCTTGTAGTCACGGACAGAAGTTACCTCGTAACCGCCAAGTGCCTTCGGCGGGTTCTTGCGGAAGTTCTCCATAATTTCCTGGATCTTCGCAAGTCCCTCAATTCCTTTTAAGCCGATGGATTTTACGGTATCTTTATAGTAGCCATACTTCTCGTACATTGCGACCATCGCATCCCATAAGGTCATGCCCTTTTCCTTGTAGTAAGCGGCAGCCTCACAGAGAGCGGCCGTTGCGGAGATCGCGTCCTTATCACGGGCATATGTGCCGATCAGGCAGCCATAGCTCTCCTCCATACCGAACATGTAGGTTCCCTTGCCGGTTGTCTCTTCTTTTAAGATCTGCTGACCGATATACTTGAAGCCGGTCAGAACCTCGACAAGCTTGCAGCCGTAATGTTTCGCGACGGCATCAACCAGATTTGTGGTAACGATAGATTTTACGACTTCTCCGTCGGCCGGGATCTTTCCTGCTGCCTGTTTCTGGCTTAACACATAGTCACATAACAGGGAGCCGGACATATTTCCGGTAAGCGGGATATATTCACCGGACTTTGTATCTTTTACATAAACACCGAGACGGTCTGCATCCGGGTCCGTTGCAAGAACAAGGTCCGCGTTCTTCTCTTTTGCAAGCTTCAATCCGAGTTCAAACGCCTCGGCAGCTTCCGGGTTCGGATAGCTGACGGTCGGGAAATCTCCGTTCGGAAGTTCCTGCTCCGGCACAACATAGACATTCTCGAAGCCGATCTCTTTCATCACGCGGCGGGCCGGGATATTTCCGGTTCCGTGAAGCGGTGTGTAGACGATCGTGATGTCTTTCTGCATACGGTTGATCGCTTCCTGGTTGACTACCTGGGCTTTTACCTGGGCGATATATTTGTCATCGATCTCTTTTCCGATGACCTGGAATTTTCCGCTCTTTAATGCCTCTTCCTCGGTCGTCGTTTTCACGGTGGAGAGATCCTCGATCGCAAGAACTTCAGCCGTTACCCCTTTATCATGCGGCGGTGTGAACTGTGCGCCGTCCTCCCAGTATACCTTATATCCATTGTATTCCGGCGGGTTATGGCTCGCGGTGATGTTGATGCCGGCGATGCAGCCTAACTCACGGACTGCGAAGGACAGTTCCGGTGTCGGGCGCAGGGATTCGAATTTATACGCCTTGATGCCGTTTGCGGCGAGTGTCATTGCAGCCTCCATGGCAAATTCCGGGGACATATGACGGGAGTCAAACGCGATCGCAACGCCCTTGTCTGCTCCACCCTGTTTGATAATATAGTTGGCAAGTCCCTGAGTCGCGCGGCGGACTGTATAGATATTCATACGGTTGATTCCGGCACCGATGATTCCGCGAAGTCCTGCGGTACCAAACTCCAGATCCATATAGAAACGTTCCTTGATTTCGTTTTCATCGTTCGCGATTGCGCGAAGCTCTTCTTTCGTCTTTTCGTCAAAGTACGGATTGGCAAGCCATTCCTGGTAGATCTTCATGTAATCCTTCATGTTTTGACTCCCCTCATGCATTATTTTCTTTTGGCAGAAACGGTAATTTCTGCCGCCTGCAATATAAATTTATTATATTACATCTTGGACGAAAAATAAAGTTGTTTCCGATCCGAAATGTGAAGGATCGGATCATGCATTCAGAATAAAATATATTTTTTTCTGATATGATCCATATCCATTCAATATCATAACTCTCAATAATCTACTTGTTTCATACCGAAAAAACTCCTATAATGAACATATATGGTATCGTTCATGTTTTACCGAAAATATTATATATAGTGAGGGATTACATATGGAAAATTTTAAAAGCAAATTTGTGACTGCAGAAGCTGCCGTTGCAGCTGCTGTAAAAGACGGTGACTGGGTCGACTATGGATTCGGCGGAGGCTTCCCGGAACTTCTTGATAAAGCACTTGCTGCAAGAAAAGGGCATTTGAGGGATGTTAAGATCCGCGGCGGTCTCGTGATCCGTCCGCGCATCGAGGTCGTTGAGGCTGACCCGGAACAGGAAAGCTTCTCCTACTACAGCTGGCATATCGGTGACTACGAACGGAAACTCCAGACCCGCGGTCTCGTAAAATTCATGCCGGTGGTCCTTCGTCTTCTCCCGACGCTCTACCGCCAGCGCTATATCCGGACAGACGTTGCTTTCGTCCCGGTATCCGCGCCGGATGAGAACGGCTACTGCGGTCTCGGCATCTCAAACTTCGCATGGAGAACCATGTTTGAGAGTGCAAGAACTGTGATCTTTGAGATCAATGAACATTATCCGAAGCTTCAGGGTGTTGACGGTTCCCACCGTGTCCATCTCTCCGAGGCGGATTATATTGTGGAGGGCGCTCATGAGCCGCTTCCGGTAAGAACTTACAAAGCTCCGTCTGAGACAGATATCCAGATCGCAAAGCTCGTCGTAAACGAGATTCCGGACGGCGCGGTTCTCTCTCTCGGTGTCGGCGGCGTTCCGTTCACCGTTGCGAATATGCTGGCGGAATCCGATCTCAGGGATCTCGGCTGCCATACCGGAACCATCAGCGACGCCTACTTAAACCTCTGGAAAGCAGGAAAGCTCACAAATGCAAAAAAAGAATTTGACACCGGTCTCTCCACCTGGAATCTCGCGATGGGATCTCAGGAATTCTATGACTGGATCTCTGAAAATCCGAAGCTATTCCACCCGGCTGACCTCGATTATGTCCATGATCCGCAGCGCATCGGAACCATGAAAAACGTTATCAGCATCAACGGCGGCGTGCAGCTTGACCTTATGGGACAGGAAAACGCAGAGTCCGCAGGAACCCGCCAGCTCTCCGGCATCGGCGGCCAGATGGACTTCCTTGAGGGTGCCTACCGCTCCGTCGGAGGAAAAGGATACATCTGCATCAACTCCGCAAGAAAGGCAAAGGACGGCACATTAAAATCCAACATCGTTCCGTTCATCCCGGGCGGCTCCACCGTATCCGCTCCTCGTACCATGATCCAGAGCGTTGCGACCGAGTACGGTATTGCGAACCTCTCCGGAAAGACCTTAAGAGAGCGCGCCGAGGCCATGATCGCGATCGCGCACCCGGATTTCAGGGATGAACTGGAACAGTATGCGAAAGAGGCGTTTCACTAAAAAATAAAAAGTTCCATATTGAAAAAATCTGCGGCAGAATCCGATGATATTCCACTCACCGGATTTCTGCCGCAGATTTTATCTCATCCATATAAGACTCCTGCCTCATTGACAAGGATCTACCTAATCCATTACAGACGTTTTTTCTGTGTATCCTAAAACTTCTCATCCCTGCACAAGATGTCAAAATCCTGCATGAGTTGTACTTTCAGGATAGTAAAACTTTGTTATAATGAATCATATAGAAACGAGAGGAGATTGTTGAGTATGAACAGCCCATTCTGGTCCCTTGTCATGAGGAATTTTCTGGAATTTTTTTCAATGGTGCCCTGTGCGGTTCTCTGCTTTCTTCCGGTTCAGGACCGGCTCCGCCAAAAACCGCTGAATATTTTTCTCACCGGTATCCCGCTCTCGATCCTCTGGGCTTTCGCCGGAGGCCTCGTCTGCGCAGACTTCGGGATTGCGAGAGACTTCTGGGTCCTGCCGTCCTTTATCCTGTTTGCGGTATTCTTCCATCGGGTCTGTGATCTCGCCCTCTGGAAGCCGTTCAGTATCCTGACCGCCGTCTGCGCGGTCTTCTCCTGTATCACAAACCTGACACTCGTCGCGGATGCCCTCATTGACCGGACGAACACCTCCGGTCTGTTCACGCTTCCGGGCGCGGGGATCCACCTGCTGCTCTCCGTTCTCATCGTGGCTATCGTATGGTATCCGGCAACCCATGCCGCGAAATGGCTGGTGGACGATATCGAAATGGCGAAGACCTGGTATATATTCTGGGTATTCCCGGCGGCCTTCTTCCTGCTGAACCGCCTGATCCGTCCGCGCTACTATGAGACGCTCTACACGAACCGGGTCATGAAGTTTTATCCGATTTTAATTCTGGCGCTTCTGACATTCCTCCTGCTCTTCTATTTTATGTTCTACCTGATGGCATCGGAGATGAACCAGAATACGAGACTTTTGAGGGAAAATGAGCTTCTGCAGCTCCAGAGTGCCCAGTACCGCAATCTCCAGCGCTCCATCGATGAGACGCGGATCGCCCGCCATGACCTCCGTCAGCATCTCACGGTGCTCTCGGGATACGCAGCGAACAAAGATCTTGACGCGATCTCAGACTATCTCGCGTCCTTCCGGAAACATATGATGCCGGAATGGCTGCCTGCTTACTGTGAAAATCAGGCTGTCAACGCGATCCTTAGCTACTACGCGCAGATTGCAGAAAACGCCGGAACTACTCTGGAGATCCAGGCACAGATGGAAAAGGAACTACCGGTTCCGGAGCCGGAATTCTGCGTTCTTTTGGGAAATTTACTGGAAAACGCGGTGGACGCATGTCGGGAAAACAATGAAAGCGGCGCGATCAAGGTCCATATCCGCCAGACCGGCACCTCCCTCATAGCCATCACGGTGGACAATCCTTGCCGGAAGCCGCCAGCTCTTGAAGGAAAGCGTTTTCTCTCCACAAAGCACAGTGGCCCCGGCATAGGTACCCAGTCTATCCGTCTCATCGCTGAACGGCACCATGGAGATGCGCGGTTTGAATGGAAGAACGGGATGTTCTACGCATCGGTGATCTTAATTCCGTCTGCAGAATCATGATAGAAATAGCAAAATGTTTCCGGGCAATTTTGATCGTTCACTGTAATTTTTCAGACTTTTTACTATCTTACATTAAAGTAGTAAAATAATGCCGTAAAAAATCGAAATACGCGTAGACGGAGAATAGTAGGCTGCAGGATTCCCCACAGAGAGCCGTGGTTGCTGGGAGCACGGCGGGATGAAACAGTCCGAACTCGCTTCTGAGCGGTTCCGCTGAAATTGAACGGTAGGCGGAAACAGGTTCTCCCGTTACAGGGAAAGGATATCCGGCCGGTATCCTGTAAAGCAGCGTCTTCTATGGACGAATCGGAGTGGTAACGCGGTGAAAACCATCGTCTCTTCATGCAGCAATGCATGGGGAGATTTTTTTTCACTTAAATATCGCATAAATGCCGGAAGTGAAGCGTATTATGGCTTCATTTCACACGAATTTCGATTGCAGAAAAAGAAAGATCCGCAGGTTCCCATTTTTAGGATCCTGCGGATCTTTTTTACTTCATGTCGTAACGGTTCAGTGCCCTCACAGTTACGCGCAAAAATCCATTCCAAATCGGCTGTGCCGATAGGATTTTTGCCTTCTATTCTAAGTTTTCTTACGGTCAGCGCAGTAAATGCGCAGACCTACTGAACAGTTACTTCATGTCTTAATTTTCTTTTGCCTCAAGTCCATCCCATGCACCGTCTTTGTCGACATAATATCCATCTGGTGTCCTGATCTCTCTGTACATGGAGCCAAGCGGCACAGCTCCGGATGTCTTTGACAAGTAGTACCATTTTCCATTGATGAACTGCCAACCTGTGAGCATCGCTCCGCTCGCCGGATCGAGATAATACCAATGCTGGTCTGACTCATCGTAATGCCAGCTTGTCTGCATTCCGGTGTTCTCGTCGATCAGATACCACTTTCCGCTGGCGTTATCCTGTGCCCATCCTCTCTTCAGATAGCCGTCAGAACCGAAAGCCCACCATTTTCCGTCTTTCTGGATCCAGCCCAGCTTTTCACCGTTCTGATCACTGGTCTTTTCTCCTGCCGGATAGGTGCCGTCCTTGAATTCAAACCACCAGCCCTTTTCATCGCGTTTCCAGGTTCCCTGTGCGTCATTTTCAGAAGAGCTGCTGTTAGAAACATTCTTTCCAAAGTTCGTTGCCGCCGGGTTCTTTGTGCTGCCGGAATTGTCGGAATCATCGGATCCGCTGCTTGCTCTGCGGACTGCATGAAGTGTTCCGTTCTCAAAGAGGATCTCGTAATTCTCAGATGTCAGACCGGACGGCAGGATCGAGTAATCGCCCGCCGCGCTGTCTGGCGCGTATTCACAGGTAAACTGCAGGCTGCCGTTCAGTACATCCGCGGTATCTGTTCCTACAAATCCTTCGTAGAGAACTGTGTACTCCGGAATCGCATCTCCAACTGTGACATTCTGATCCACTGCTTTTACGCTGAGCGGAGCTTTTTTGATCTCAAAGGAGAATGTCTGGCTTCCAGCCTCGTAGTTCTTTCCGGCTTCCGTATGAACTTCCACCGTGTAGGTTCCGGCATTCATCGGCGCTTCCGTTAAGATCTCGCTGCCCTTTTTGATCGTCACGGTCATGTTTCCATCACTGTCCGTCCATGCCTCCGGCGCGGTGTTTTTCGCATCATAGACACGGTTTAACTGATCCAGATTTCGAAGTTCAAACTCCGGCTTCGCCTGGGATACGGTCAGTTTTCCTGGCTGATATGT
>ERZ773259.2514-NODE-2514-length-11430-cov-4.077626_pt1 | contig 11430 bp, 7 predicted proteins | sample MGYA00511961_ERZ773259 | MGnify/ENA primary metagenome ERZ773259 (study PRJEB29015, sample SAMEA2737775) | human gut metagenome | biome: human gut; feature: human-associated habitat; material: faeces | place: China | collected 2012 ...
TACATTCTTACGAATCCATGGGAACATTCGACGGGCCGGGACTCCGGCTCGTCGTTTTCCTCCAAGGCTGCAATTTCCGCTGTCTCTACTGCGCCAACCCCGACACGATCGAGGCCGGAGCGGGCACATTGACCGACCCTGCGGAGATCCTGCGCATGGCCGTCGACCAGAAGCCCTTCTTCGGGCGGCGCGGCGGCGTGACCTTCTCGGGCGGGGAACCCACCTTCCAGGCCGCGGAACTCGTTCCGCTCGTAAAGTCGTTGAAGGAGGCCGGCATCCACGTCTGCATCGACTCGAACGGCGGGGTGTGGAACCCGGCCGTCGAGGAGCTGCTGGGGCTGGTCGACCTGGTGCTGCTGGACGTGAAGCAGGCCGATTCCGAACGCCACCGCGCCCTCACCGGACGCGAAAACGCGCAGACGCTCCGCACGGCCGCCTGGCTCGAAGCCCACGGAAAACCCTTCTGGCTACGCTACGTGCTGGTTCCGGGCATCAGCGACGCCGAAGCCGACATCCGTGCGCTGGGCGAACGCCTCGGCGGCTACAAGTCGGTCGAGCGGGTCGAACTGCTCCCCTACCACACCCTCGGAGTGCATAAGTACGAGGCGATGGGGCTGGAGTACAAACTCCGCGACGTGCGGGAGAACACCCCCGAACAGCTCGACCGCGCCGCGGCCCTGCTGCGCGAATACTTCCCGACGGTGGTGGTCAACTGACCCGAAGGGGACGTCCGCCGGAGGGAGTGCGGACAACCAAAAATCCGGGACGCCGCGGCGAAAACGCACGGCGGTCCCGGATTTTTTTCGTACCTTCGCCGGAAATCCATTTCTGCGACAATGAAGAACCGACTTCCCGACCTGAACGTCCCGGCCCGCGAACGCATCGGCTGGGTGGACCTCCTGCGCGTGATCGCCTGCTTTCTGGTGGTCTTCTCCCACAGCTGCGACGCCTTCGTCGCCGTGTTCGACAGCGACCGCGCCACCTTCCTGCAAGGAGCGTTGGCAGGCAGTTTCGTCCGGGCCTGCGTGCCGCTGTTCGTGATGATGTCGGGCGTGCTGCTGCTGCCCGTGCGGACCGGAACGGGGGCTTTCTACCGCAAGCGAATCGGCCGCGTCCTCCTGGCGCTGGTCTTCTGGTCGCTGACGCTGCCCGTGCTCTACTACCTGTATATGCGCTACGTCGGGACCTCCAGTCCGTCGATCGACCCCGCGCTGTTCACCGGCGAAGCGACGCTGCACAAGATGTGGACCTTCGTCTTCAACTTCTGCTACGACACCACGCCGCTCTGGTATCTCTATATGCTGATAGGACTTTATCTGATCATGCCGCTGATCAGCCCGTGGCTCGAACGGGCCTCGCGGCGCGAGTTGCAGAGCGTCCTCGCGATCTGGGGCGTGACGCTGCTGCTGCCCTACGTGAAGATGCTGGCCCCGGCGCTCGGCTACACGGGCAATTACGGCAACACGGGGCTTTACGGCGTCTGCGACTGGAACGAGTTCGGCACGTTCCACTACGTCTCGGGCTTCGCCGGTTACCTCGTACTGGCCTTCTACCTCGTGAAATTCCCGCCCGCATGGAACTGGCGCAAGACATTGGGCATCTGCATCCCGACCTTCCTCGCCGGATACCTCGCCACGGGGCTGGGTTACGTGGTGATGCAGAAACATTTTCCGGGCAACTACGCCTACCTCGAAATCGTCTGGTATTTCGCCGGCATCAACGTCTTTATGATGACCGCCCCGGTCTTCATCCTCGTGCAGAAGGCCGCCGCACGGCCCCGCGCATGGCTCTCGCGGCTGGCGGGCGCGACGTTCGGCATCTACCTCTGCCACTTCATCTTCGTTCAGGCCGGCTACGACCTCGTGCAGCGGATTCCGGGACTTCCCGCGCTGGCGCGCATCGCGCTGATCGCCTGCGGGGCCTTCGCCGTGAGCTGGGCGGTGGTGCGGCTGATGCAGCGGTGGAGCGTGACGCGCCGGCTGGTGGAGTAATGCGCTACCAGCACTCGGCCTTGTCTTTCAATTCGGGAATCCGGTCTTTCGTGAAGACCGGATTTTTGATGCCCTGCCGCTTCTGGGCCGTGTAGTCGGCCAGCAGCAGGAAGGCCTGACGGCCCAGCAGCACGATCGCCGCCAGATTGCACAGCGTCATCAGCGCCATCGTCACATCGGCCAGGCTCCATGCCAGATCGAGCGTCGCCAAGGATCCGAAGAGCACCATCGCGCCGACCAGCATCCGGTAGAGCGTCAGCGCCCACGGCCGCGGAGTGATGAAGCGGATGTTGGCTTCGCCGTAGTAATAATTGCCGATAATCGACGAAAAGGCGAACAGGAAGATCGCCACGGCGACGAACACCCCGCCCGCGGGACCGATCTCGCTCTCCAGAGCCGCCTGCGTCAGCTGAATGCCGTTGAGCGAAGCGTCGGGAACGCCCCCGAACAGGATGATGAAGGCCGTGCAGGTGCAGATGACGAGCGTATCGGTGAAGACCCCGAGGGTCTGGATAAGTCCCTGCTTCACGGGGTGCGAAACGTGGGCCGTGGCGGCGACGTTCGGGGCCGAACCCATACCGGCCTCGTTGCTGAAAAGTCCCCGCTTGATGCCCTGCATCAACGCCGCGCCGACCGCGCCGCCCAGCGTCTGCTCCCAGCCGAAAGCGTCGGCGACGATCAGTTCCAGCACTTCGGGCAGCCGCCCGAGGTTGAACAGCACGACGCCCAGCGCCAGCACGATGTACCCCAGCGCCATAATCGGGACGATCACGCCGCTGACACGCGCAATGCGCCGTATGCCTCCGAAGATGATGAGCAGCGTCAGCGCCGTGAGCACGACGCCCACCCACACATGATCGGCGCCGAAAGCTCCCTCCCACGCGGCGCAGATCGTGTTGCTCTGCACCGAGTTGAAGGCGAATCCGAAGGTCACGGAGATCAGCACGGCGAACAGCACGCCCATCCACCTCCGCCCGAGGCCGCGTTCCATGTAGTAGGCCGGACCGCCGATGAAAGAGTCCCTGCCGCGGCGTTTGTAAAGCTGTGCGAGGGTCGACTCGACGAAAGCGCTCGCGGCGCCCACAAGGGCGATGACCCACATCCAGAAGACCGCGCCGGGTCCCCCGACGACGATGGCCGTGGCGACGCCCGCGAGATTCCCCGTGCCGACGCGGCTGGCCAGCGACACGGCGAAAGCCTGGAACGACGAGACGTGCCGCTCGCCCTTCGGGCCGCTTCCGGCCGACTCGCCCAGCACGCGCATCATCTCGCCCAGCAGGCGGAACTGCACGCCCCGCGTGCGCAGGGTGAACCACACGGCACACCCCAAGAGCGCCGCGACCAGCACATAGGTCCACAGCACGTCGTTCACGCCGCCGATCCAACGGGAAAGAGTCTCCATCAGCATACTTTACACGATCCGACAGCAAAGTTAATGCTAAAACGCATTTTCCGCCGGACATTCGCCGGAAAGATGCGGCGCGGCACGAAAAAAACGCCCCGCCTGCGCAGGGGCGTCCGCCGTCACCGCGCCCGCAGGGTATACTCCCCGGCCCGCTCCGTAACGGCCTTCTGCAACTCCCCGAGGCCGACTTCCGGCCCGGAGTACTCCACGGCGGCCACCGGAGGGTCCAGCGTCACGACCGCCTTCACGCCGTCGAGGGCGTTCAGCGCATGTTCCACATGCATCCGGCAATGATTGCACGTCATGCCGTCCACGATAAATTCCTTTTTCATCTTTTCTTCGGTTTCAACCGGTTCGTCATGTTCACACTCATCGCCGATCCGCCGGCGTTTCAGCCGCAAGCTGTTGGCCACGACGCTCACGCTGCTCAAGGCCATGGCCGCCCCGCCGATCATCGGGTCGAGCAGAAACCCCCAGAGGGGATAGAGCGCCCCGGCCGCTACGGGAATGGCGACGAGGTTGTAAATGAAGGCCCAGAAGAGGTTCTGGCGAATCGTCCGCACGGTGAGCTGCGACAGCCGGATCATCTCCGGGATTTTCCGGAGGTCCGACGAGAGGATCGTCACCATCGCGGTATCCATCGCAATGTCGCTCCCCCGCCCCATGGCGACGCTCAAATCGGCCTGCGCGAGAGCCGCGCTGTCGTTGATCCCGTCGCCGGCCATGGCCACCGTCCGGCCTTCGGACTGCAACTGCCGGACGAATCCGGCCTTTTCGTGCGGCAGGACGCCCGCCCGGAAACGGGTGATCCCGGCTTTCCGGGCCGTTTCGCGCGCCGAACCGGCGTTGTCGCCCGTCAGCATCCAGACCGTGATTCCCAGCGCGTGCAGCCGGGCGACGGCCCCGGCCGACGAGGGTTTCAGCGCATCGGCAAGGGCGAGCACGGCGCGCGTCCGCTCCTCGTCGGCGAACCAAACCACGGTCTTCGCCTCCTGCATCCACCCTTCGGCCAGCCGTTGCAGGCGGGCGTCGGGCACGATGCCGTGGCGGGACAGCAGCGCGTCGTTCCCGGCATACCAGGTCCGCCCCTCCGCGACGCCCCGGACACCCTGTCCGGGAATGCTTTCGAACCCGGTCACGGGAACGTCCCGCTCCCCGCCGAGCGATTCGACGACGGCCTGCGAAAGCGGATGCCCCGAGCGTTTTTCAAGGCTGAACAGAATCCGCCGCGCCGTCTCCGGCCCTTCGGCCCACGCAGCGTCCACGACCGACGGACGGCCTTCGGTGAGCGTTCCGGTCTTGTCCAGCACCACGGTGTCGACCTTCCGGGCCACCTCCAGGCTCGCAGCGTCCTTGACGAGGATGCCCTGTCCGGCGCCCTTGCCGATCCCGACCATGAGGGCCGTGGGCGTCGCCAGACCCAGCGCACAGGGGCACGCGATGATCAGCACGGTCACCAGCGCCAGCAGCCCGCGGGTGAAGCCCTCCTCCGGAGCGAAAAGCATCCACGCCGCGAAGGTCAGCACGGCGAGGACGATGATGGCGGGAACGAAAACGCCGGCGATCCGGTCGACGGTCCGCTGCACGGGGGCCTTGCTGCCCTGCGCATCCCGCACCATGCGGATGATCCGGGCCAGCACCGTGTCCTGCCCCACCCTGTCGGCCCGGAAACGGAACGCACCGTTGCCATTCATCGTTCCGGCGAACACCGCCGCACCCTCCTGTTTGCAGACGGGGAGCGGTTCCCCGCTGAGCATGCTCTCGTCGACATACGACGCGCCTTCGGCCACCGTGCCGTCCACGGCGATGCGTTCGCCGGGATGCACGGCGACCAGATCCCCGGCGCGAAGCTCCGCAACGGGCACGGAGCGTTCGCCCGAAGGGGTGATCACCGTGACGGTTTTCGGTTGCAGGCCCATCAGTTTCGCGATGGCCGTCGTCGTGCCGCGCTTCGCCCGCTCCTCAAGCAGCCGCCCCAGCAGGATGAAGGCGACGATGACGGCCGCCGACTCGAAATAGACGTGCGGCTCGATGCCCCTCGACAGCCAGAATTCCGGGAAAAACAGGTTGAAAAGGCTGAACAGATAGGCGATTCCGGTACTGACGGCAACCAGCGTATCCATGTTGGCCGCCCCGTGGCGGAGCTGTTTCCAGGCGTTGACGAAGAACTCCCGTCCCAGTCCGAAAACGACCGGGGTGGAGAGCGCCCACACGGCGTATTTCACGGCCGGAGCGTCCATGAACAGCATGCCTCCGGCCACAATCGGAAGACAAAGCCCCGCCGCCCAAAGAGTCCGCCGTTTGAGCGCCCGGTAATGCGCCGCACGAACGTGCGCCGCCTCGTCCTCCGCCGGGCCTTCCGCGTCGGTCAGCAGGTCGTAACCGGCCGCCTGCACGGCCCGCTTCAGCGTCCCGGGAGAGCACTCCCCCGAACGGTAGTCCACCCGCGCCGTAGCGGAAGCGTAGTTCACATGCGCAGACTCGACGCCCGGCAGGCCGTTGAGCGCCTTATCGACCCGGACTGCGCACGAAGCGCAGCTCATGCCTGCGACCGGGAACGTATTCGTGATGATCTTACTCTTTTCCATGGGAACAAAGGTAAGGTCCCGACACGCTCCGGGTGTTACAGAATTATGGATATGATTTATACCTACACTTCATCCAGCGGTTTCAGGCCGCGTCCTTTCAGCCGGCGGAATTCAGTGGGCGACATCCCGGTCTGGGCGCGGAACTGGGCGCTGAGGTGCGCCACGCTCGAATAACGGAGTTTGTCGGCGATCTCGCTGACGGTCAGGTCGCCGTAGGCCAGCAGTTCCTTGACCCGCTCGATCCGCTGGGCGAGGAAGTATTTCTCGATGCTGATGCCGTTGACCTCCGAAAAGAGCTTGCTCAACGCACTGTAATCACGGTGGCAGCGTTCGCGCAGGTAATCCGACAGGTTGACTTTCGAGGCATCTTCGCTGTAATGCACCAATTCGATCACGGCCGTCCGGATCTGCTCGATGAGGCGCATCCGGCTGTCGTCGATCAGTTCGAACCCGTAGGCTTCGAGCAGTTTGCGGAACGCCTCCCGCTGCTCCCGGCCGGGCTTCTCCTGCACGACGACCGTTCCCAGTCCGACATCGAGGGGCGTGAACCCCGCTTTTTCGAGCAGCCGGGTGACGACCAGAATGCAGCGGTTGCAAACCATGTTTTTGATATAAAAGACGTTCTCCCGTTCCATAACCGCATTCGTTTTATCCGTAAATATAACACAAAAACGATTCCGTCCCGCCGACCGTCTTCCAGCCTTTCAGGTTCCGGCCGTTGAAAAGCGTCGGCCACGGGACCTGCGCTCCGACGAAGGTGCAGGGTCCCCAACAGTGCAAGAGTCTCTTTTTCCTATCAGTCGGGCAGTTTTGATCGTACGAATATAGTCTATTTTTTTCGGGTCTTCAGCCTGTTCCCCTGCAAAATTAACCTCTGACCCGCTCCGTATTCCGAAAAAGTTTCGTAACTTCGGCACAGCAAACCCATAGACGAAGCCATGAAACATGCGCACATCCTGCTGCTGCTCCCTTGCGGCATGCTGCCGCCGCTCGCCGGGGCGCAGCGCACGGAGCCGCCCGGCCGGTTCGACATCGCACCGGAATAACCACCCCGAAAACAAGCAAACCAACCAAAAACAACCATGAAGAAAACCGCAATCACCCTCTTTTTCCTGCTTCAGGCCGCGTGTCTGTTTTCGCAGATCCCCCGCCCGGAATATCCCCGCCCGCAGTTCGAGCGGACGGACTGGATCAACCTGAACGGCGAATGGACCTACACGTTCGATTTCGGCGCAAGCGGCCTGGAACGCGGCTACGCCGGCTCGAAGGGATTCGACGGCAAAATCATCGTGCCGTTCGCCCCGGAGAGCAAGCTCTCGGGCGTCGGCCACACGGACTTCATAGGCCGCATCTGGTACCAGCGTACGATCGACATTCCGGCAGACTGGTCGGGACGCAACGTGATGCTCAACTTCGGAGCCGTGTACTACACCTCCGAGGTGTATGTCGACGGCCGCTTCGTCGGACGCCACTTCGGAGGCAGCACGTCGTTCTCCTACGACATCACCGCATTCGTGAAGCCGGGCGGCAGCCACAGTCTGGTCGTCTTCGCCACGAGCGACCTGCGCAGCGGCAAACAGACTGCCGGCAAACAGTCGCTGCAATACGCCTCGCACAGTTGCGACTACACCCGCACGACAGGCATCTGGCAGACGGTGTGGATGGAGGCCGTGGCTCCCGAGGCCCTCGCACGCGTCCAAATGACGACCGACATCGACCAGCAGCAGCTGATCGTCGCCCCGCAGTTCTTCCGGGAAAGCCCGAACACGCTCCGGGTGACCCTTCGGGACGGCGGCAAGGTCGTCGGCACGCGGCAGGTCCGGGCGTCGAACAGCAGCGTCGTCGTCATCCCGGTCAAAAAGGCCCGGCTCTGGAGTCCCGAAGACCCGTTCCTCTACGACCTGACCTACGAGGTGGTCGCCCCCGACGGCCAGGTGCTCGACGCCGTGAAATCCTATGTCGGGATGCGCAAGGTCCACATCGAAGGCAACAAAATCTACCTCAACAACGAACCCTATTACCAGCGGCTGGTGCTCGACCAGGGTTTCTACCCCGACGGTATCTGGACCGCCCCGTCGGACGACGCCCTGCGCCGCGACATCGAGCTGGGACTGGCCGCCGGGTTCAACGGCGCACGCCTGCATCAGAAGGTTTTCGAGGAACGCTACTATTACTGGGCCGACAGACTCGGCTACATCACCTGGGGCGAAAGCCCCAGCTGGGGAATGGATGCCAACGACGTGGAAACGGCCCGCAACTTCCTCTCCGAGTGGGCCGAATGCGTGGTCCGCGACCGGAACCACCCCTCGCTGCTGACGTGGACGCCGATGAACGAGGAGTGGTGGCCCGACAACACGCAGTTCCCGCGCTTCGCCTCCGACGTCTACGACCTGACGGGGCGCCTCGACCCGACGCGCCCCGTCAACACCGTCAGCGGCGGCGCCGTCGTCAGGACCGACATCTGGGCCGTCCACAATTACGAGCAGAACCCGGCCAAACTGAAAGAGAAAATCTTCAGCGACGGCACGTTCTTCCATCCCCGCCTGCGGACGACCCGCGACCAGACGCGCAACATCGGATTCAACGAGGTGAAGGCGACCGCAAACTACGCCTGGCCGCAGTACGATGGCTCGTGCCCCTACCTGGTCGATGAATTCGGCGGCATCAAATGGGTGAAGGACCAGGAGAAGCAGGCCACGGATTCCCAGACCGAATCGTGGGGTTACGGACAGGCGCCCCGTACGCTCGAAGAGTTCTACACGCGGCTCGAAGGCCAGGTAGACGCGCTGCTCTCGCTCTCCGGACAGGTGTGGGGCTATTGCTACACCCAGCTCACGGACGTGGAACAGGAACAGAACGGCATCTATTGCTACGACCGCTCGGCCAAGTTCGACATGGACCGGATCAAGGCCATTTTCAGCAAACGCCCGGAACATCCCGCCCGATAACGCGCCGGACAGCCGCCCGCCCGAATGAAGCGCACCCCGAAAATCCGGAAAAGGATTTCGGGGTGCGCTTTTTATCCGGTTCGTCATCGTCCGCCCGCGGCAGAGCCTCGTGCGCGAATGCGCCCGGGAACAGAAGGCGTCGCTGAATTTCCATTCGCGTGTTTTCCCGGTTTCAGAGTCTCGATATAAAGTATTCCTGCATATTCCAACGATATGCCCTTGATGAACGCTGCAATTGGGGATGCTTCATGTCGGTGCGTCGCACGGCGAGTGGCGGACGGTCCGACATGCGACCTTCTGTTTTCGGCACCATGAACTCCCGAAGGCAAAAAGCCACAGCGCCGGCACACTCCGCAATAGCAACCGACGGTTTTTAAATTATTCACGAAATATAAAAAAAGTCTCCACGGAGTACGCGGAGACAATAGGTTGAAAACCTTCGGCATATAGCCTTATTGTGATAAGATGTAGAATTCTTACACCACAAATATATAAAAAAAACTTTAGTTGTGGTTTGATGTAGAATTTCGATAAGATACAACTAATTGTCCGATGTTGTGGCTGCTTCGTTTGTTGTGGTTTGATGTAGAATTTCGATAAGATACAACCGGCCGTTCTTAACGGCAGCGCGATCTGTAGTTGTGGTTTGATGTAGAATTTCGATAAGATACAACAATAAGCGAGATACGAATCGGCCGTACACGTTGTGGTTTGATGTAGAATTTCGATAAGATACAACCGAAGGTGTTTCCATGTCCGGCGTTTCTACGTTGTGGTTTGATGTAGAATTTCGATAAGATACAACGATAGGCGGCGACCAGTTCCGGGTTGGCCTGTTGTGGTTTGATGTAGAATTTCGATAAGATACAACTCGAAGGATCGTTGTACGCGTTTTCATAATGTTGTGGTTTGATGTAGAATTTCGATAAGATACAACCCGTTGGTTCATAATTTGTTCTTAGTAGTTGTTGTGGTTTGATGTAGAATTTCGATAAGATACAACCATTTTCGTTGTTAGGTCGATGTCGTAGGTGTTGTGGTTTGATGTAGAATTTCGATAAGATACAACCGGACCAGCGACCACCGTTCAGCGCGAGGTGTTGTGGTTTGATGTAGAATTTCGATAAGATACAACTTCGTGATCAGCACGGTGACAGAATCCCCGGTTGTGGTTTGATGTAGAATTTCGATAAGATACAACAGGAGGCTTTATGGGAAGAACGGATCGAGAGTTGTGGTTTGATGTAGAATTTCGATAAGATACAACGCGGTCAGCGTATCCTCTCCGTTCTCGATGTTGTGGTTTGATGTAGAATTTCGATAAGATACAACGCTGCGTAAACGCGGGTTGATCGTTACGCGGTTGTGGTTTGATGTAGAATTTCGATAAGATACAACTAGTCCATTTTCGAAGCTGGTATGAACACGTTGTGGTTTGATGTAGAATTTCGATAAGATACAACGCATAGACCCTTCGCGCGTGGTCATCATCAGTTGTGGTTTGATGTAGAATTTCGATAAGATACAACAAGGCGGGAGCAAAAGCGCTTCGAGGACCAGTTGTGGTTTGATGTAGAATTTCGATAAGATACAACGGAATGTAAAGTAAATTGTATACATTTGCAGTTGTGGTTTGATGTAGAATTTCGATAAGATACAACATCTCTTGATCTGTCTTGTCAGTCCAGATGTTGTGGTTTGATGTAGAATTTCGATAAGATACAACTCTGATAGCGGGCAAAAACCTTCGAAGGGTGTTGTGGTTTGATGTAGAATTTCGATAAGATACAACATAAAGTAAATTGTATACATTTGCAGTGTGTTGTGGTTTGATGTAGAATTTCAATAAGATACAACCGGCAGTATTGGAATGCTGCATAATTGCAACTGTTGTTTACATTACCCTTTTGACTCAAGAAGATTTCAAACTCCCTTAAATACGTCAAATCCAATTCATCAAAACGCATATTGACCGAGCGGAATTGCGACACAAGGACCAACGTTACCTTATGTTTGCTGGCGGAACTGTACTTTTCGACTTTTTCCAAGCGTTCGATAATCTGTTTGAAGTACTCCCCGACCGTGCAGTTGATTCGTTTGCCGTTCTGTTCAAACAGCGTATCGAATGTAACGGGAATTTCCAGCACCTCCAACTTTTTGATTTTCCTCTCGTATTCACGTATCTTGGAGGTTATTTGAAACTGTATTTCTGCTCTATCGGGGCAGTCGGCGGTAGGTTGTTGCTTGTCGAAATCCCAATGCACCAAAGCTTCCGAAATGCCCAGACCGACGAACTTACGGCGGCGGTCATGGGTAAAGACAAGAGCAAGAGGGGCTAAACGGTTTCTGTTGATAGCGTCTCTGCGACATACGACGTTGATTGTCATAATCTTTACGGATTACGCAAGCAACAAAATGCGATTCGTGTGTTACACGATTTTCAGACTTATTAGTCAAAACGGGTGCTGAAACGCCTCAAAAACAGGAAAACGCCACGC
>ERZ773259.2529-NODE-2529-length-11387-cov-2.881398_pt1 | contig 11387 bp, 8 predicted proteins | sample MGYA00511961_ERZ773259 | MGnify/ENA primary metagenome ERZ773259 (study PRJEB29015, sample SAMEA2737775) | human gut metagenome | biome: human gut; feature: human-associated habitat; material: faeces | place: China | collected 2012 ...
TGTGTTCTTTTCTTTCCTGGTGTTTTCAAACACCCAGAATATAGCGCCCAGAATCACAATCCCGCCAATTATGGAGCTTTTGCTCAGGGTCTCTCCCAAAAAGGCATAGCTGAACACGGCAGTGAACACAACACCGGAATACTGATAGATGCTGACCTCAGAGGCCGGGGCCTGCTGATAAGCGTATGTCAGGAAGAACTGTCCCCCTGCCGCAAAGACGCCGATCAGCAAAAGCATCACGAATACCTTTGGAGACGGAATCACCAGATTCGGCAGCATCATCAGTCCTGCGCAGACCGTACTCAGTGCGGAAAAGTGGAAAATGATCGCAGATGGGTGCGTGAAATTTTTACAGTAGGACAACATGGTGTAAGCCATGCCGGATACCACCGCTGCCAGCAAAGCCGCCAGAAGCGGGAACGGGTTGGAGTCGAAGGACGGCTGCATGGCGATATATGCGCCCACAAGACACAGGATCGTTGAGGCGATCTTGACGGGAGTGATCTTCTCCTTCAGGAAAATACCGGCGAGCAGTGTGACAAATACCGGAGATGCCCGGTTCAGCATAGCTACATCCGCTTGGCGGGCGTGACCGGCCGCATAGAAGAAGAGCACGATCCCCAGAAAGCCGAAGAACGACCTTCCCCAAAGCGCCCAGCCTCCTCGTTTGATCTCCTGAAAAACCTGCAGGTTTTCCCGTCGGACCATAACAGCTGCAATAATCAGGCTGACAAGATTGCGGAAGAAGGTCTGCTCAAATGTCCCCACCTCTTCAGAGCTCAATTTGACAAATACCTGCATGATGGAAAAGGACAGCGATGAGACCAGCATCAAATATATAGCTTTGGTTTTTTTGTTTTTCGTAATCAGTCTCTCCTTTTATATGGCAACATACAGCGTGGCCGTCTGCACGGGAAATCAGCGCAGACGACCGGAATACACTTCCGGTCGTCTGTTCCGATCCCACCCGGGGCCTGCGCAGCAGAAATCAATAGTCGCCGTTGTAACTGGTTCCGTGGGGCGTTGTCCAGCTATAATCTCCCAGCTTTTCCGCCTTTGTCTCCTCGCCGTTGGCCACACGCAGAAGCAGCTCGTAAAGCTCGCGGCCGCTTTCTTGCAGGCTCAGTTCCCCATACAGCATGGGAGCTGCGGAGTAGTCGATCATGTCCTCCAGCGCCGTCGCAGTCTGGGGGTTGCCTGTGATCTTGATGGTCGTCATACATGCGTTGCCGATGGGGTTGCCCCGCCCAGTGGTGAAGAGGCAGATATGGCATCCGCTCATGGCCAGCGTGGTGGACGCATAGGCATCATTGGCGCCCTGTGCCTGGTTGATGCCCCAGGCTCCCGCGCCGGGGACCGGATCACCGCAGTCCAGGATCCCCAGGATCCGGCGATGTCCCTGGGTTTTGAAGCTGCCCAGGTTCTTCTCGGTCATAGTGGTCAGTCCGCCCGCCTTATTGCCGGGAGTGGGATTGACCTGGGAGAGGCCCTTACCGCCTCTGCGGGTGCAGTCCTCATTGAAGAAATCTCCGATATCCATCAGGCGCATGCCGATCTCATAAGAAGCCGCTGTGGTGGGATAGCCGCCGCGGCCACAAACCTCCACCGCTCTTCCGCCGGCGGACAGGTGCATATCGATTGCCTCACCCACCACCGGATTGGCGGACAGGCCGCTGGTCCAGTCAGATCCGCCGTTATAGCCGCCGATAATCAGTCCGCTGAGGGGGCAGGGTTCGCGCTTCTGGGCCTCTGCCTGCCGCTTCAGATCCTCCACAGCTGCAATCCCGTCCTGGATGGCCTTGGTGACACCGCCGTCCGCCTGGATGCTGATATTCACCACCGGCCGGCCAGTCTTACGGATCTCCTCCGCCACATCTTCAGGATCTGTCTGCTGGCACCCCAGGGACAGCAGTACCACGCCAAAGGTGTTCGGGTGCGTGCCGGTTGTGATGAATCCTCTGCGGGTCCGCTCAAAGCGATCCGGAAACTCACCGCAAGCCGCATCGACAAACGTGGCGGGGACATTGCAGGCAGCAGAGATCCGCTGCGCCGCATTGTTGGAGCACTGAACCAGAGAGATCACCACCACCTGGTTCCGGATCCCAAAGGAACCGTCTGCCCGCTTATAGCCCATGATCGTCTCCGGCAGGCCCAACTCTTCCTTTTTGTATTTATGGTGGATCGTGTAATCCATGGCATCCGGTGCCATGGAGCGATAGTAAGCACGCTGTTCCCGGTTGATTTCCTCAAAGTCATCGTAAACATTGTGCTCATGTACCCAGTCTCCCTTTTTGATGAACTGGGTGGCCACGCCGATATGTACACCATACTTGATGATCTCGGCTCCTTTTTCGATATCAGTGCGGGCGATTTTGTGCCCCTCTTTGATATATTCGTTGGCCGTGATCTCCTCACCAGCCACTAGTGTGCACTCACCCGCCTGGATAGGCTCTACGGCAACTGCGACGTTGTCGCTCTCCTCAATCAGCATGCTTTTTTTGTAAATTTTCATTCCTGTTTACTCCTCCAGTAATTTAGGATTGGTGTTCTCTTACCGTAATACTGCGGCGATGCGATCCATGATCTCCTCGATCAGATTTCGGGGTGCAGCCAGGTTCAATCGTTCAAATCCATTTCCCTCTGGGCCGAACATACTGCCTTCGTCCATCGCCACATGGGCCTGATACAGCATCTTTTGGCGCAGTTTTTCGGCATCCGGCTCCAGTCTCCGGAAGTCAATCCATTGGAGATAGGTCCCCTCCAGAGGGGAGATCTTGACGTCTCCATTCCAAGTATCTTCCGCAAACTCCCGAACGAACTGGTCATTTTTCTGAATATAAGCCAGGCATGAATCCAGCCAGGCTTCCCCGTGGTCCCAGGCAGCCTTTGCAGCAACGGGGGCAAAAAAGTTCGGATGGGCACGACAATACCGTGCGAACATCTGGTCAAATCGTTTCCGGCGTTCCTCATTGGGGATCATAATGCAGGAAAAAGAAAGCCCCGCCAGATTGAATGTTTTGGATGGAGCATGGCAAACGGCACAGTTTTCCGCATAGTTCTGGCCCAGCGAGGCAAACACGATATGCTGGTGGCCCGGGAAGATCAGATCGCTGTGGATCTCATCTGCGATTACAAACACATGATGCCTGCGGCAGATCTCGCCCACTCTGCGGAGCTCCTCCTCCGTATAAACACGGCCCACCGGATTGTGCGGGTTGCTTAAAACGAAGGCCCTGCATCTGGGGGATGCCGCTTTCCTCTCAAAATCTGCAAAGTCGATCTCATAGCGCCCATCCCTGAGCTGTAACGGACTGTTTACAACAACCCGTTTCTGCTGCTGTATCGAATCAGCGAAGGGATAATACACCGGTCTCTGGATCAGGACCTCATCGCCTTCCTCCGTCTCTGACAGCAGCAGGAGATTGATGGCTGTCACGACACCGGGGGTAAAACGGAACCAGTCCGCCGCCGCATTCCAGCCATTTCTCCGTTGCTGCCAGCGCAGATAGGACGCAATAACCTCATCAGTGACTTTGGTATATCCATACATGCCGTTCTTAGCTGCCTCAATGATGGCTTCCTGAACCTCCGGAAGCGTCTTCAGATCCATATCTGCAATCCAGGCGGGCAGAACGTCTTGGGTTCCAAAAGTCTTTTCCAGTTCAGCTGGCTCCCACTTAACCTGCCCCCACGGCAGGCGGCTTTCAAAGTGGTCAAAGTCAAACGTTTTTTCCATCCTTACCTCTTTCTGATCCTAAATCGGGATTTATCACAGGCCATTAATCTCCCTCACAAAATGGCATTTGACAAAATGATCCTTTTCGATCTCTTCCAGCTGGGGCTCATTTTCAAAACATTCCGGCTTCGCATATACACATCTGGGGGCGAAGCGGCAGGACTTTGTCACGTTGATAGGCGAAGTGATCTCACCCTTCAAAATGATCTGATTATCCGGCGCATTGTACTTGGGCAGCGGGATCGCAGAAATCAATGCCTTTGTATAGGGATGATATTGGTGGGCAAAGATCTCTGCGGATCCAGCCTTCTCTACCATCTGTCCCAGATACATCACCGTGATATCATCGGAGATATGCTTGACCACGGACAGGTTGTGGGTGATAAACAGATATGTGAGATTCCGCTCCTTCTGGAGCTCCATCATCAGGTTCAGAATCTGTGCCTGAATGGACACGTCCAAAGCAGAGCCCGGCTCATCGCAGACCACCAGCTTGGGATCCAGAATCAGCGCCCGGGCGATACCTACCCGCTGGCGGCGTCCACCATCCAGTTCATGCGGATACTGATCCCACATATCCTTTGAGATTCCTGTTTTCTCTGAAAGCAGCGCCAGAACATCATTTAAATCCTTTTTGGATACAGTATGATGAATCAAATATCCTTCAGACAAAATGCTCCTGATTGTCTTCTTCGGATTCAGGGACGAATATGGATCCTGGAATACAATCTGCATTTCTTTGCAATACTGAAGATTTTCTTTCCTGTTTTTACACTTGAAAATATCCTTTCCCTCAAAAAGCAATTCACCGGAAGTCGGATCCTGCAGGCGCATGATTACGGTACCAACGGTACTTTTTCCACATCCGCTCTCTCCAACAAGCCCCAATGTCTGTCCTTTTTCCAGGGAAAAGCTGACATCATCCACTGCGTGGAGTGTCTTTCCGCTTCCCACCTGAAAATACTTTTTCAGATTTTTCACTTCAATCAGAGGTCTTTTTTCTTCAGCCATATTATTGTCCCACCTCTCCGCAATGACAACATGCTACATAATGAGATTCATTGATCTTTATCATTGGCGGAATTTCCTCCGCGCAATCTGCATTTTTGCATTCACATCTTGGATTAAAACTGCATCCTTTCGGCAAATGGTATGGATTGGCAACCTCACCTGGTATTGCCACAAGCCGCTCTTTCTGGTCATCCAGTGTCGGAATTGCCCCAAGCAAACCTTTTGTGTAAGGATGCATTGGATTCGTAAATACTTCTTTTACACTTCCGTATTCAATAATTGCCCCCGCATACATAACTGCCACATTTTTGCACAGTTCACTGATGATACCAAGATTATGTGTAATCATCAGCAGAGAAGTGTCATACTGTTTCTGAAGTTTTTTCATAAGTTCCAAAATCTGCGCCTGAATAGTCACATCCAACGCAGTCGTTGGCTCATCTGCTATCAACAGTTCCGGACTGCAGGCAAGCGCCGCAGCAATACCAATCCTTTGACGCATTCCACCGGAAAATTGGTGAGGATAATCATTAATTCTCTCTTTTGCAATCCCCACAGTTTCCATTAATTTTCCGGCTTCTTCCATTGCCTGCTTATTTCCGATATTTTTATGTTTCCGCAATACCATTGCAATCTGTTCCCCTACGGTAAATACAGGATTTAAAGAAGTCAAAGGATTTTGGAAAATCATGGAAATTTTATCTCCGCGAATTTCTCTGAGCCTACGCTCCGAAAATTTTGCCATATCTTCTCCATGAAATTCAATAATACCGCTTTTTATTTTGGCAGAGTGTTTTGGAAGCAGTCTGAGTACACCAAGTGCAGTTGTTGTCTTGCCTGCACCGGCCTCCCCTACCAGGCCAAGAGATTCTCCTTTATGTATTGTCAGATTTAAATGGTTGATGGCCTGTTTTGTTCCATTTTCGGTTTTGAATTCTACCACATAATCCGTTATTCTAAGTAAAACATCTTTCTCCATACCTGCTCCCCCTATCTGGTCTGTTTTGGATCCAAAACATCTCTGAGTCCATCACCAAGAAAATTGAAGCCCAGTACCGTAATCATAAGTGCTACACCTGGAACAATTACCATCCATGGGTATGCAGCCAGATAGGTACGTCCTCCCGCTATCATATTTCCCCAGGAAGGATTTGGAAGCTGAACACCTAAATACAAGTAGCTGAGTCCTGCTTCGGTCAGAATAATTCCACCAAAAGTTCCTGATAACTGGATCAGAAGAGGAGTTGTCACGTTTGGCATAATCTGAGTCATGATAATATGCCATCCGGAGCCGCCTAGCGCTCTGGATGCCTGAACAAATTCCCGGTTCCGCATAATCATAACCTGGTTTCTTGATATTTTAGCGAAATTTTTCCAGGATGTTATGATCATTACAAGAATCAGGTTAGAGATACTCGGTCCGAAAATTGCCATAATAACAATGCCAAGTGTCATAGACGGAATTGCCATGGTAACTTCTGTTGCACGCATAACAATATCATCTACTACGCCTCCAAAGTACCCAGCAAACACGCCCAGGAGTGTTCCAACCACCGTTACACACACAGTTCCAATAAAAGCAATTCTTAAAGAAATCTGACTTCCGATCAGAACTCTTGAAAGAATGTCTCTCCCAAGTTCATCGCTTCCAAGCACATATCCACCGGTTTTATAAGCATCAATTCCCTGCGGCGGAGTAAATCTTGCCACAATGTGGTTCATATTTTCATCCATAGGTGCCAGCTGCCTTGCAAACACACTGACTATTACAATTCCAAATACTATAAAAAACCCGATCATGAACTGGGGACTTCTTAACATACGGCGAACAAGTATCTTTCCTTTCATCTGCATCCCCCTCCTTATCAGTTTAGTTTCATCCGGCGGTCAATGAAAGCATTTACAATATCTACCACCAGGTTCACAATTGCAAACATCGCGGCCGTTACAACCAGCGTAGACTGGGTTAACGGGTAGTCACGATTGGAAACTGCTTTTACGAGCATGCTTCCAATTCCTGGAATCGTAAATGTTGTCTCAATAATGACCGCTCCGGCTAACATTGCTGCAACATCCATGCCAAACAGAGTAATAACCGGAATGATAGAGTTTTTAAATGCATACTTGCAGTTTACTTCAAACCGACTTAAACCTCGTGCATAGGCACAAGTGATATAATCCTCATTTAAAACATCGATCATTCCGGAACGGCCCATTCGTACCATTCCGGCACACATTTTGTATCCCATCGCAATTGCTGGCATAATTAGATACTTAACATCAAACAGTCCATTATATCCCATACTAGGAAGCCAGTTGTGTTTAACAGAACACAGCAAAAGAAGCAATACACAGATCCATACTACGGACATAGACTGACCCAGGAGTGCAAATAATACTGCAAAGAAATCTACCGGTCCGCCTTTATTGACGCCTGCAATGATTCCCAACGGAATACTGATGATCAGTACCAGTGCTGAGCACACGATAGTAACACTCAGAGTTGCCGGAAGCCGCTCCATAATTACATCCAGACATGGTTTTTCATATAATACGGAAGTTCCCAGATCTCCTTTCAGAAGATTTCCAAGATACATCAGATACTGGGTAATATAAGGTTTATCAAGACCAAGTTTTGCCCGCATTGCCTCAATTTGCGCCTCCGAAGCATAATCCGGAAGTGCCATGACTGCAGCATCGCCCGGTGCCAGACGCATCATGACAAATGCCAGTACCGAAACAATCCACACGACTAATAGCAGACACAGGATTCTTTTTGTAAAAAATTTAACCATAAACGCCTCCTATATATTGCCATTATGGAGAATGAGCCGCTGCTAAAAGCATACAGCGGCTCGTCTCCATTCAGTTACTTGCTATATGGCTTCGTCTTACTTAAGATAATCCTCCTCAACCGTTACATTGGTAAAGATATAGCCAGACAGCGGATTTTCAATAAAACCGGTAAGGCCTTTTCTTACACAGGAGCTTCTCATAACCTGCATCAGCGGAACGATCGGTCCCTGTAAATCATAAAGAATGTTATCAACCTCTTCCAGAGTTTTTACACGTGTCTCCTTATTCATATCACCAAATGCTTCCATAATTTTTGCATTCAGTTCATCATTCTTATAGCCATTGCTGTGCATATCCTGTACAACACGCGGAACCAGGTTCTGAGTCAGTGCGTTTCCATCCCAGGTTGCCAGATTTACCATAAAGATATCATAATCACCATCGGTTCGTCTGGTATTCATGGTTGCTGTATCAACCATATCTACCCTTGTCTTAATGCCAATCTGATTCAGGTAATCTGCCATTGCAGTCATAATGGAATCTGCATAAGAAATATCACTGCGGCTTAATAATACTAATTCCTCACCGTTATAACTGGACTTTGCCAAATACTCTTTTGCCAGTTCCGGATCATATTTCAACGCTTCTAGGCTGTCCTGATGGCCTTCTGCATGGGTGGTAAAGAAATCGTTCATTACAAGTCCGCCACCCATCAGGGAACAGAATGCATCTCTGTCAATTGCATGCATAATCGCATAACGTAAATTCTGGTCTGTGGTCGGAGCCTTACCATCCATCTTAAACTGCAGATAGTACATAACTTCGGAAATAGAATCTGTGATCTCACACTGATCTGCTACCGGATCCAGCATAGACTTCAGATCCACATTTACATTGTTGATATAATCAATATCACCATTGATAAATGCTGCATTCTGTGCAGTCGGGTCGGAAATGAACCACAGGTATAAGGTATCGATGTTGCTGAAATCTCCGCCCTGCCAGTAATCGGTGTTGCGGCTGAATTTCAGATACTGGCCATCAACCCACTCATCTAATTTCCAGCGGCCGGTGCCGTTAAGCGTATCTACAGAAGAGAACAGGCTGGAACCATACTGTTCAATTTCTTCTGCTTTTGCAATATAGGTATACGCCAGAGAAATATCCAGAGAGAAGAACGGCTCACTTAAATACAGTTTTACGGTGTGATCATCCACCTTCTCTGCTTTTTCCAGATACTTCCAGTTTGTTGCAAACAGTGCCATTTCATCTTTATGCTCTGCAATGTACTGCATTTCCGTATAGACATCATCTGCATCACAGTCAGAACCATCGAAGAATTTTACGCCCTCTGCAATATGTAAGGTTACTTCTTTCTGGTCATCGCTCAGATCATAACCGGTACAGATCAACGGCTCACAATCGCCGCCATGGTTAGAACTGTACAGCGCATCAAATACCATCTCAGCAAACATATAGTTCGGTCCGGAAGTGTAATTCCAGATATTCAGAGACTGAATACCATCTTCTCGCTGTAAGTTTACCACAACTTTGCCATCTGCATCCACATATGCTGATGTACCGCCTGAACTTCCAGTTTCGGAGTTTTCACTGCCGGCTGCAGCTGTACTGTCTCCCCCTGCCGGCTGAGTCGAAGCTGTTGATCCGCCGCATCCCACTAATCCAAATGCCACAAGCGCTGCCATCATAAGTGCTGTAAATCGTTTTGTTTTCCTCATAAGCTCCTCCTCTGTGAATTTAGTTATCTTTTAATAAATCGAAAGGCCGGATTGTCAGAAATCCTTCACATGGCCGTTTCGGTGCAAAATGCATTTCCAGTGTTGTCAGATTGCATACAAAAGAAAATACCGTCTCTAACTGTTCGTCCTCCGGTTTTAATTTGTCTGCGTGACGGCAAATACACTGCGGTGAATTTCCATGATCACTGAATACCCGCTTAATGTCATCAATGGAAATTTTCCCTTCGATCATACGCAAAAGTTTATCACTCCGGTTATGTCTTACAAATGAGTTTCCCTTTCCCTTATCCAAATACGGATATCTGGGATGACCAATGGATACATAATGATTCGCATGCGTCAAAATCGAATCTGTTGGATAAAGAATTCCGCAACAGTCCGAATCCATTTCCACATCAGCTGCTTCATTATCTCGCTGTGCTATCATGATGTTGTTCACTGCACCATTTTTACCATCATTGATTGCATCAATTGCTGCACCCAGATTATCGGAATCCAGAACCCCCCGAAGTAAAAACTGAAGCGGAACACCCTCAAAATTTACCGGTGCATTCGTTGTCAGTGTGTTTACTCCATCGCCCAATCCTGCAGAATTCATTCCAGATCTGCAGATGATTCCGGCTTCTCCGCAATATGCAATGGATGGTTTTCCATTTTTCTGCTCAATGATATGGTAAATCAGGCACTCTTCTGACCACGGGTAATTGTCCCAGTTCTGGCCCACGTAAGTAGCACCATCAACGGTTCTCTCCCCAGTGACTGCTATCGATGTACAGGCTTCCGGCTCAAGATCCGGATGAAGGGAAATCAGCTTTCCGCTTCTGTTTTTCCGGTTGCAGCCCAGTTTCTGCAACTCTGTCCGTGAATTCAGAACCATGATGTCTTCCAGCTTTAGCCCGGCACCATCAGCAATTCCCTGTACCTCTTCAATGTAATCCTTATTGTACGCTTCTACATTTTTGATATAACCACCTGCAATCCGGTACACTTCTTCCTTTGAAACATAGCCTGATTTCAAACAGGAAACCAGATTATGTTCAAAACTTTTCCGTACCTTGTCCGGATGAGATTTCCCATGGTTATACCCAATCTCGTAGGGTGTTCCTCTTGACAGCACAATAGGGATTCCGCCTACATCCTTCATTCCATTCCTCCCTTGTTGAATTTTCATACAATTCGCGCAATTTGTATCTTTTACATAAATTTTACCGCTAGTTTGTATTCTCGTCCAATATATAAAAATCATGCAAACTATTGATTTTGTTAATAGTTTCGACTATAATTTTTTCAATACATTTATGGGAGGGATTTTTGTGGATTTTAAGCAGCTTACTTATATTATTACGATTGCAGAAGAACATAATTTAACCAAAGCTGCAGAGCGCCTTTTCGTATCCCAGTCCACGCTCAGTCTGTATCTGAACAAATTGGAGCGCGAACTCGGCGTTGCACTTTTTACCCGGAATAAGAACCGGCTGACGATTACACCAGAAGGCGAAGAATATGTAAAAACAGCTCGAAAGATTCTGGAACTGAGAAACGATCTTTACAAAAAACTGAAAATATCCCAGAATCAGTTTTCCCTCAGCATTGGCATCTCATGTCAGACCTTATTTGAACAGTTTGGCCAGATTTACGCAGATTTTCATGAGATATTTCCCAACATTTCTGTCCGGGTCACCGAAGGCTGGTCGAAAGCTATTATTGAAAAACTTTATGATGGAAAACTGGATCTGGCATTTGCCGGATTTCCTGAAATTATCAATAATCCGCTTTTCAATACAGAAGTCATCAAGACCGATGAACTTCTTGTACTATTATCTCCACAGCACGCATATGCCCATCTTGCATCCAGAGACTATGACAATCCTCCATCTGTCGATATGAGACTCTTCAGCCGGGAAAGCTTTATTCTTTCCGGGCATGGAGTCTGCGAATACCTGCTTGCCCAGAATATGTTTCATGATTACAACATTGCTCCGCATACCATCTGCGAGATGAACAATCGCCACAATATTTGCCAGATGGTATTAAACAGCAACAGTATTGCCCTTCTTCCCGCTTATGGGATTCCAAGAAACACC
>ERZ773259.2533-NODE-2533-length-11343-cov-3.084692_pt1 | contig 11343 bp, 10 predicted proteins | sample MGYA00511961_ERZ773259 | MGnify/ENA primary metagenome ERZ773259 (study PRJEB29015, sample SAMEA2737775) | human gut metagenome | biome: human gut; feature: human-associated habitat; material: faeces | place: China | collected 2012 ...
CTCCAAGGCGGAGACGCCCACCACGGTCTGCAGCTCGTGCAGCAGGCCCCGGGCCTCCTGCCGGAGCCCCGGCTTCTTTTCCACATAGATCCGTCTTACCATCGTATGACCTCCCGGCGCCGGTTGGGCGCTCATCAAAATATGCGTTTCAGTCCGCCAGAGCCGCCAGAGCCCGCTGGCCGATGTCATGGCGCAGGTATTTGCCGTCAAAGTCCACCGCCCTGGCGGCGGCGTAGGCGTCGTGCAAAGCCTGCCGCAAAGTGGGACCGGTGGCGGTGACGCCCAGTACCCGGCCGCCGCTGGTGACCAGCTGCCCATTCTCGTCCAGTCTGTCCCCGGCGTGGTAGATGGTCACGTTTCCCGGTGCCGACGCGGGCAGAGAGATGGGCTTACCCTTTTCGTAGTGCCCTGGATACCCGCCGGAGGCCAAGATCACACAGGCGGCGGAGGCGTGCCGCCATTCCACGGTGAGCGATCCCAGGGTCTCGCTTTCCACCGCCTGCATGACCGTCAGCAGGTCTGTTTTCAGCAGGGGCAGCACCACCTGGGTCTCCGGGTCCCCGAAGCGGCAGTTGTACTCGATGACCTTGGGCCCGTCCGGGGTCAGCATCAAACCGAAGTACAGGCAGCCCTTGAAGGGGCAGCTTTCCGCCCGCATGGCGGCCAGAGTGGGCAGGAAGATGGTGTCCATGCACACTCGGGCGATGTCCTCGGTGTAGCAGGGGTTGGGAGCCACGGTGCCCATGCCGCCGGTGTTGGGGCCAGTATCTCCGTCCCCCACCCGCTTGTGGTCCATGGAGGACACCATGGGGGCGATGGCGGTGCCGTCGGTGAAAGCCAGGACGCTGACCTCCGGGCCAGTCAAAAACTCCTCGATCACCACCCGGCTGCCGGAGTCCCCGAAGGCCCGGTCCTCCATCATGGTCCTGACGGCATCCTCTGCCTCTTCATAGGACCGGGAGATCAGCACGCCCTTGCCCAGGGCCAGACCGTCCGCCTTGATGACGATGGGGAAGGAGGCGGTTTTCAAATAGGCGAGCGCCGCAGCGGGCGTATCGAACACCTCATATCGGGCGGTGGGGATGTGATATTTTTTCATCAGGTCCTTGGCAAAGACCTTGCTGGACTCGATCCGGGCGGCTCTGGCGTCCGGCCCGAAGCAGGGGATGCCCGCGGCGTGGAGGGCGTCCACACACCCCAGAGCCAGAGGATCGTCCGGCGCCACCACCGCGAACCCCACGGCGTGGGAGACGGCGAAGTCCACAATAGCGCCGATGTCTGTGGCGCTGATCTGCGGCACACAAACGGCGTCAGCGGCGATGCCGCCGTTGCCCGGCAGGGCGTAAATCGTCTCCACCACCGGATTTTCTTTCAGTTTTTTGATGATGGCGTGCTCCCGGCCGCCGCCGCCTACTACGAGAAGATCCATCGAATCGTCCTCCTTGCTTCGTGTATAAAACAGTGTGAAGAGAGACCGGGGAAAACCGGACAGGCTTTCCCGGTTGATTTGCCATCGCAAATCAGAAAAGGAAACTTCATTGCCCCTATCCGGGCCCAGACTCGGCAGACCCGGCGGCAGGATGCCGGACAGGCCCGCTTCTCTTCAAAGACGCTCAGTGGTGGAACAGCCGCATCCCTGTAAACGCTATCACCATGCCGTATTTGTTGGCTGTTTCAATGACATGGTCATCCCGGATGGAACCGCCGGGCTCAACGATGTACTGGACGCCGGATTTTCTCGCCCGCTCCACATTATCGCCGAAGGGGAAGAAGGCGTCGGAGCCGCATGTGACGCCGGTGAGGGCTGCGATCCAGGTTTTTTTCTCCTCCGCCGTCAGAGGATCGGGGCGCACGGCGAAGGTCTTCTGCCAGATGCCCTCCGCCAGCACGTCCTCATACTCGTCGGAGAGATATACATCGATGGCGTTATCCCGGTCCGGGCGGCGAATGTTCTCCACGAATTGCAGGCCCAGCACCTTGGGATGGTGGCGGAGCCACCAGGTGTCCGCCTTGGTGCCCGCCAGGCGGGTGCAGTGGATGCGGCTCTGCTGGCCCGCTCCCACGCCGATGGCCTGTCCGTCCTTCACGTAGCAGACGGAGTTGGACTGGGTGTATTTCAGGGTGATGAGGGCCACGATCATGTCCCGCTTGGCCGCTTCCGGCAGGTCCTTGTTCTCCGTGACAAGGTTGGTGAGGAGCGCCTCATTGATCTCAAAGTTGTTCCGCCCCTGTTGGAAGGTGACGCCGAACGCGTCCTTGTACTCCTGGGGGGCGGGGACGTAGTCCGGGTCGATCTGCACGACGTTGTAATTGCCCTTCTTCTTGGTTTTCAATATCTCCAGGGCTTCGTCGGTGTAGCCGGGGGCGATGATGCCGTCGGACACCTCATATTTCAGATACCGGGCGGTGGCGGCGTCGCACACGTCGGAGAGGGCCGCCCAGTCCCCGTAGGAGCACAGCCGGTCCGCACCCCGGGCCCGGATGTAGGCACAGGCGATGGGGGAAAGGTCTGCGCCCTCCTCCACAAAGTACATCTGCCGCTCCACATCCCTGAGGGGGTTGCCCACGGCGGCCCCGGCGGGGGACACGTGCTTGAAGGACGCGGCGGCGGGCAGGCCGGTGGCTTCTTTCAGTTCCCGCACCAGCTGCCAGGCGTTCAGCGCGTCCAGAAAGTTGATGTAGCCCGGCTTGCCGTTGAGCACCTGGATAGGCAGCTCGCCCTCCTCCATAAAGATGCGGGCCGGCTTCTGGTTGGGGTTGCAGCCGTATTTCAGTTCCAGTTCTGTCATTGCGATAAACCTCCGTCAAGTGAGCGGCGGCCGCGGGCCGCCCTCGGACTGTGTGTATCTGGGGCGGCCTGCGGCCGTCCGTCAGGCTGATGCATGCTTGTTTTTGATCACAGTCTCCCAATCTCCGGTTTTCCGGTCGATGTAGCGCACAAAGAGAGAGACCTTGTTCTCCGCGTTGAGGCTGTCCCACAACAGATCGGCAAGCTCCGCGGGGGTGCCGCAGGGGATTTCCACCTGCTCCGGTTCCCCCACAAAGGAGGGCAGGGGGGTGCCGTCGCCCATGTAGGTGTGGATGAAATGGCCCTCTCCAGCCACCGGATTCTCGTAAGCGAAGGTGTAACGGTTGCAGGCATCCGGGTTGCCGTTGTTGCTCTTTAAGATGGACATTGCGTAATTGTAACGTCCGTTTTCAATATGAAGGACACCGGAGATCCGGGGGGTGTAGTTCGGTGCGTCCGGCTCGAACTCGCGGCTTCTGAGAGACTGCTCGAAGGTGAGCTGTTTGTCCATGCCCTCGTAGATGGTGTCAGTCTGATCGCCGTTGGTCACAATGATCTTGTTGCCCAGCACACGAACCGGAGCGTAAATAATAAGACTCGGGTCGGTCAGCTTGCTCGGATCAAAGGCCTGGGTGCGGATGCCCTCTCCATCTTCCACAAACACACGGTTGCGGCTGTTCTCGCTGCGTCCCATGATGAAGTAGGCAGTCACCGCCCTGGTTCCGTCCGGTGTTTTTCCGATGACGATACCTCTTCCCGGGTATGCGTTTGCCTGTAACTCTTCCTGCAGGGATAACTGTTTCATGGTTGATTCCTCCTATGAATGAATGTTTGATGGTTTTCTCTGTTTCCACGTTTTGCAGTCCGTCCGGGTAGTCATGATCTGAAAAAAGCCGCCTGAGTACCACAAAAACATGGTGCCCAGGCGGCCGGCAATCGAAATTCTGCGTGCTCCCCTGTGGTTTCCCACCTTTTCCGCCAGTCACACGCTCTGTATACAGGATAACGGATTCAGATGGAAAATGCAAGTATTTTTTTCAGTCCTTTATTCGTTCCGGATGGCCGCCAGCGGGCTCAGCTTCATGGCCCTGAGCGCCGGGAAGAAACCGGCAGCCATGCCAATGAACACGGCAAAGGCCAGTGACGCTGCTGCCAGCCATAATGGAATCCGGGAAATGTTTCCGCTCATTCCGGTCATGCTCTGACCGATGTTCAGCAGGTGGTTGATGGCAAAGGACACCGCCTCACTGAAAGCAAGGCCCACGACACCTCCCATAAAGCCGATAAAGCCGGATTCCAGTAAAAACATGTTGCGGATCACCTTCATGTCACAGCCCAGCACCTTGATGATACCGATTTCTTTGGTGCGCTCATAGATCGACATCATCATGGTATTGGCAATTCCGATGGCCGCTACAAACAGGGATACGGCGCCGATACCGCCAAGCACGGCCTGAATCATGCTGGACTGCTGTTCCGACTGTTTCATCCAGTCGGCATTGCTGGAGGCCTGAAAGCCCATGTCGGTGAGCTTTTTCTGAACCTCCTCCACATGCTCCACATCATCTACACTGACGATGCAGGAATTATAAATAAAGTAGTGATAAGGCTTTCCCTTCTTGTTGGTAGGCTGCCCCGGGATGGCCTTTTTTTTGAAAACACGGCGCAGCTGGGTCTCCAAAAGATCCAGTCTTGTATACACGTTGTAGGCATAGCCGTTATAATCATCGACACCGCCCTCTACCACGCCATCGGTCTTCAGCAGGTACTTCTTCGGCGGCTTCGGGGCATCCTCCCCGCCGCCCTGGGACTGGTAGTAGGTGTCTGTATCAAAGATCACAAACATCGGCTTTCCCATGAAGTCTATGTCCGGAAGCTGCCCGGTTTCCCAGTATGTGTTATTTCCTTTGGAATCCTGGAACCACTGGATGATGGCATTGCCGTAGATCAGCTTCATTTCCTTGTCCGATGGTTCGGAAAGCGCCCCCTGTCCCAGCGGGATTTTCTTCAGATACTCATAGGGTGCTCCGTTTAAGGTCAGGTTTGTAGAATATTTTCCCTGCTGCAGCAGCACATTCACCTGCAGCATCGGATACACATCCGTGACATAAGGAAGACGCTTCATCTGCTTTACCACATCATCGGTCAGATACAGCGGATCTTTGGAGTTGTCTCCGTTGTAAGGATTCTCCACGTTAATCTCTGTCAGGCTTCCAAAGGAAGAGATCAGCTCCCGGTTCAGTTCACTTAAGCCAATGCCGAGAGAAACCATGACCACGATGGATGCCGTACCGATCACAACACCAAGGACCGTCAGCGCGGTCCTCAGCTTTCTTCTGCTTAAATTTTTCAGGCTCATGATCAGCAGATCCACAAATTTCATCATAAAACAGCGCAGGATACCCCGACCTCTTAGGTCGTGGGAGGAATGCGCCCGTCGTTAGACGGCTCTCCTTTCTGTTAAATAATACGTTCTCGTTGCAATGAACTTTAATTTTTTACAACTCAAACTACCTTTGTTTACTTTCTCTCCAGATAATGTCCGTATATCAAAAAATCCGCTTTGCCGTCGTCCGAAAACGAAATATCCTTTTCCCTGATATGAGACTTTATCGAATAACCGATAACCTTTTACCAGATATGTGGCTTGATTCTGTTTCCGTATTCCACCCTTCAAAACTGTTAGTTTGTGAATCTGACGGTTATGACAACGGACCTTCTTTTGATAGTAATACTCACCGTTTGAAGATGCCTCTGGATTACCACTGATACATCTTGCGTCAACATAGTGCTCTTTAGGCAAGTTATACGCAATACGAGTATGTTTCGTGATATATCCGTATGTGTTATGCACTGGGGTACCAACTGGTTCGTACTGTTGCTTTAGTGCTTCGTAGAAAGCCCATCGCATAATTCCCATAAATGCAGCATCCTTAAATCGCATACCGCGTTTGACGGTCTTCGGTAGCTGTACGGCACCTTTATGATAACCAGTATGACAGATCTCACAAAAACACCTGCAGGTACCTATTTACGTAATCTAATGATTACACATTCTCTCCTAACGTAGTGCTCGAAACACTTAAGCTAGTCAATCAGGCTTTTACAAGCCCCCACTTCAAGCCGTTAGGTTAAGTGGTGGGTAATTGACCGTTCTCGTTTCCTCTCAACCATTTCATGCACCGGATTACGGATTTTTGCTTTCCTTATCCACCGTTTCATCCGGTTCTTCATTCACTTCGTCTTCGTTTGCCAGCAGGGCCGCGTCTTTTTTCCGTTTCCGGTGCTTCCGGAATACCGTGATGCCCACAACCGCCCCCACGATCACCACAGCCGCCAGAATGATTTTTCCGTACTTCTGCACCGGTCCCGGCTCTTCCTGGGGCATCTCATCCATGCCGCTCATGTCCATGTCATCCATGTCCGGAGCCGGTTCACTGACATAGAGGGTCAGCTCCTTCTCCACCTCCGACACCTCGCCATTCTCATCTTCATAGGAAATGATGACCTTTACCTTGCCATCATCCGTGGTGGGAGCCGAACCGGTTACCATGCAGTCAACATTTCCGGTCTCTCCGGATTTGATATTTCCCACGTAGGTGTCCGTTGTCTGGATGGAATCTGCTTCAAACCGGGCCATAACGTTGTAAAGCGTTACCTTTCCGGTATTGTTAATGCCGAACATCACATTGGATTCCTCACCCACGCTGACAGAATCCGGCATTACCTCAAAGGTTCCGGTGTTCAGGCGAGGAATCTGTTTAACCGGAATGTCCACCGACATAGTGCCCTCCGCATTCTTAAACTCCGGGCTGTCATAACCGGCCTTGATGGTAATGCCGTAGGAACGCTGGTCTACTCCGGGACGGGAACTCATGCGGAAGCTCACCTGGGCGGTGGCACCCGCTCCCAGGGAACTGATGGCCACAGAACTGGAACCGGATTCTGTGGTAAATACCGGACTGTCAGAAACCTTTTCCGACTCCATGGTCAGCAGAATATCGGAAGCAGACACACTGCTGGATGCGTTTTTCACCGTCAGAAGCAGATTGAAGCTTTCTCCAGCTATGATCGTTTCCGGATCCGTGGTGTAACCGTCAATGATGAGACGGGCCTTGGTGCGGTCGTGCTCATTGAACTCTTCATAATCGTCCTTGGTCGGCTTGCTCACAATATGTACAAAGAAGGATGTCTCATAGGTCTTTAGCTCCTCGCCGGTCGAGCTATCGGAATAATAGATCTTCATCGTGATCGGATAATAGCCAGTATAAGATTCCTTGCGGATGGCAAAGCTGTAATCCAGCTGGACCGTCTCATCCACCGCGATTTTGTCAAACATCCTGTCGTAGTTGGCATCGTTGATCTCAAACGGGAACTTGGCACTGTCCGCGTCGAGGACCATGCTGGCCTTCACATTGTACACGGTAGCCGGGCTGTTGTTGCGCAGACCGATGGAAAAATTCATGACATTCGGGTAAACACCACGCGGTGCGTCCTGCCCCTCTCCCAGAACAAAATCGTAGGTCTTGTTGGTGTCATCGTCGTCGGTGGAGGTGGAGGTGGATTTGGTGATCCAGACGCGCAGGTCCTCATGGCCGATCCAGCCTCCGTCCTTATCCATAACTACTACAGGCACCTTATAATAACCCTCTGACAGATCCCGCCGTACCGTACCGGTCAGAGATACCTTCTTCTCTTTTCCGTCTGAAATGCTTCCGATCCCCTTTGGATGATCGGTATCGTTTAGCTTTCCGGTCACCTCAAACGGAAAGGAGTAACCATACTGACGGTCCTCCTCGTCCTCATCCCAGATCTCGCCTCCGCTGGTATCGAATGCGATCTTTGCGTCTTTGATCTCGCTGCCGCTGGTATTCTTAATGGTAAAGCTTACCGTCAGGGACTTTCCTGTTTTTCCCCGCTGGATCTTGTCGGAGTATACGGATACCTCCGATGCGTAGACCTGTACCGGCGCTGCGGCAGGTACCGCTCCCGCAAACAGCATGACTGCCAGCGCAAATGCCGCCAGCCGCTTCCATCTCATTTTTCTCATGACTCTTCTCCTCTATGCAAAGCATCCTGCATCTCCTGCACTGCTTCCTGTGTTTCTTTTTTCTTTTCCTCGATCTTTAAGATCTTTCCGTCCACTATGTGGAACTGCCGGTCCGCAAATCCGGCTATGTAATTATCATGGGTAACCATAACCAGAGTCTGCTGCTGTTCCCGGACAATACGCTGCATCAGCCTTAACACCTCCATGGTCGTCTTAGAATCCAGGTTTCCGGTCGGTTCATCCGCAAAGATGATCTTGGGATCCACGACCAGTGCTCTCGCAATGCCTACGCGCTGCTGCTGGCCACCGGACATGGCGTTTGCCATGTGCTTCATCTGCTTTTCCAGCCCCACCAGCTTCAGATATTCTTCCGCCCTCGCATTGCGGATTTTCTTCGGTACACCGCGAAACGACAGCGGAAGCGCTACATTTTCCACTGCGTTTAACGTTTTCAGCAGGTTGTAGGACTGAAAGATAAACCCCACATTCTCCCGCCGAAACTGCACCAGCTGGTTCTCATCCATCCGCTCCATATGCTTTCCGGCTATGATGATCTCACCCTTTGTCGGCTTTTCCAGACCGGCCAGCATATTTAAGAGTGTGGACTTTCCTGAGCCGGACGGGCCGACTATGGCACAGAACTCACCCCTGTACATAGTAAAATCCACACCATTCAGCGCATAAACCTTGTTTGTGCCCACCTGATAGATTTTATATAGGTTCTTCACCCGGATGACGGGTGTTTTCTTTTCTTCCATAAAATATGCTTCTCCCTTTTGCAGATATTCCCTGGCTAAAACCGGCAAAGCAGCTTCCTGGCATTCCTGTCTGCTCATGCACATCATACCATGAACCTGTCATTTTTGATATCCGCTTTTTCTTAATCTTCCTTACGGATTCATTACATACTCAGGCAGGAAAAAACTATCCAAAAAACTGCAGGCGAAACCCGCCAATTTTTGGATAGTTTTTTCTAAAAAAGGGACTGGTAATCTAACATATTTTCCGCTATAATGTCCTAAGACCTGCGGCCAGAAGTTTGGGCCGCCAGAGAAAAAGCAAAGGAGATACGTTATGAGACATTTGTTGAATCCGTTGGATTTTTCCGTTGAAGAGACCAACGAATTACTGACACTGGCATCTGATATCGAACACAACCTCAAAAAATATGCTCACGTTTGTGATGGCAAAAAACTGGCTACTCTTTTCTATGAACCAAGTACAAGAACCCGTCTTAGCTTTGAATCCGCTATGTTAAGCTTAGGTGGCAGCGTACTTGGTTTTTCTTCGGCCAATTCCAGCTCCGCATCAAAAGGTGAGAGTGTTGCAGATACCATCCGCATGATTTCCTGCTACGCAGATATTGCTGCTATGCGTCATCCGAAAGAGGGTTCTGCACTGGTTGCTTCCATGCATTCCCAGATTCCGGTCATCAACGCAGGTGACGGCGGACATCAGCATCCGACCCAGACCCTGACCGATTTAATGACCATTCGTTCCTTAAAGGGCCGTCTGGACAACTTAACCATCGGTCTTTGCGGAGACTTAAAGTTCGGACGTACCGTTCATTCCCTGATCAACGCTATGGTCCGCTACCAGAATGTCCGTTTCGTACTCATTTCCCCGGACGAGTTAAAGGTTCCGGAATACATCCGTGATGATGTGCTCCGCGCAAAGGGCATTGAGTTTAAGGAAGTCAGCAACCTGGATGAAGCAATCCCGGAGCTTGATATTCTCTACATGACCCGTGTTCAGAAAGAGCGTTTCTTCAATGAGGAGGATTACATCCGCTTAAAAGACAGCTACATTCTGGACAAGGCAAAAATGGCACTGGCTAAGGACGATATGTACGTGCTGCATCCGCTCCCGCGTGTAAACGAGATTTCCACCGAGGTGGATGATGACCCGAGAGCTGCTTATTTCAGACAGGCTCAGTACGGTGTATATGTTCGTATGGCTCTGATCATGACTTTACTGGAGGTGGAAAAACCATGTTAAATATCAGTGGATTACAGGAAGGCGTTGTTCTGGATCACATTCAGGCTGGTAAGAGCCTTGACATTTACTATCACCTTGGTCTTGACCGTCTCACCGACTGTCAGGTAGCCATCATCAAGAACGCGCGAAGCAACAAGATGGGCCGCAAGGACATCATCAAGGTTGAGGGCCCGATCGACAACATTGACCTGGATGTACTGGGCTACATTGACCACAACATCACCGTCAATGTCATCCGTGACAACAAGATCACCGAGAAGAAAGCCCTGAAGCTTCCGAAAAAGATCACCAACGTGATCCGCTGCAAGAACCCGCGCTGCATCACCTCCATCGAGCAGGAGCTGCCGCACATCTTCTATCTGGCAGATGAGAAGACCGAGACTTACCGCTGCATGTACTGCGAGGAGAAATACGGCAAGTCCAAATAAAAACCGACTGGTAACTGTTCAGTACCCTCACAGTTACGGGCAAAAATCCATTAAAAATTGCCTTCGGCAATGGGATTTTTGCCTGCAAGCCCATGTTTTCATACGGTCAGCGCAGTGAATGCGCAGACCTACTGAACAGTTACACCGACTGCAAATGCAGATAAAAAGGAGCATGGCCTGAATCAACGAATGATGATTTGGGTCATGCTCCTTTTGTTTTACAGATACCGCAGAACCTTTCCCAGTTCCTCTACCGTTTCTGCAATATGTCCGGCACCGGCGTTTTCCAGCTCCTCACGGCTTCCGTAGCCGTAAAGGACGCCGACGCTGTCCATATGGTTCTGCTTTGCGCCGTTCATGTCGTTTTCCCGGTCTCCGATCATAACGATCTCATCCGGATTGATAAGACCGCAGCTTTCCATAACGTAACGGATCACGTCTCCTTTGTGAACTCTGGTCTCATTCATGTCGGCACCGCCGATCATCTCAAAATACTCTGCCAGGCCGAAATGCTCCAGAATTTTCACGGAGTACTGCTCCGGCTTGGAGGTTGCCACATAGAGCTTATATCCGTCTTTTCTAAGGCCGTCCAGAAGTTCCGGGATGCCCGGATAAACCGCATTCTCAAACATGCCCTTATCCTCAAAGTACTCCCGGTAGATGCCTACGGATGCTTTCGCCTTTTCCCGGTCAAATCCATAGTATTTCATAAAGCTTTCCACCAGCGGCGGGCCTACGAACACATTCAGACTGCTCTTATCTTCCACTTTGATTCCGTAACGTGCCAGTACATAAGCCACAGAATTGGTGATGCCCTCCGCGGAATCGGTGAGGGTTCCGTCCAAATCAAAGAAAATGTATTTTTTCATCATCGTCTCCTCTTTCGTTCATTATTTCTCCAGTATACCAGAAAACCCTGCATTCGCACAGCCTTTGTTCCGGAATACAGAAAAGCTGCCACAAGGGCAGCTTTTCCATATGTATTGCAATGTGTAATTGTTTACGCGATTAGATCTGCGGGCCTGCTGCAACCAGAGCCTTGCCTGCTGCGTTGCCTTCGTATTTTGCGAAGTTCTTGG
>ERZ773259.2550-NODE-2550-length-11233-cov-3.095724_pt1 | contig 11233 bp, 22 predicted proteins | sample MGYA00511961_ERZ773259 | MGnify/ENA primary metagenome ERZ773259 (study PRJEB29015, sample SAMEA2737775) | human gut metagenome | biome: human gut; feature: human-associated habitat; material: faeces | place: China | collected 2012 ...
CCTCTGCTAATATTTCCATAATTCAACTCGCAGTTGAGTTAACTCAATTTAACTCGTTTTTAACTCAACTGCGGATTGCGTTAAATTTCAGTTTCGTTGCATTACCTACCAACCCAGTATTTTCTTCGCATTTCATCAACATCAAATCCAAGCATCGCAAGTACACTTTCAAGTGCAAGTGCTTTTCCGTATTCAATGTTATATTCAGGACTATTGTGTTCGCAATATTCCTTCATTGCAATCTTGGCGTTATTGTATTTTGCAACAATCTGCTCAACGTCTCGTGGAGCCAATGCATAAGCTATATCTTCGCAAGGCTTATTGATGGTTCTCCAAACCAACAATTTACATTTGCCCTCTTTTGCTTCTTTTTCCGCATTTAGCATACGCTCTTCATTTTTTCTACCAGAAATATTTTTCGGGGGGTGCGGATAACAAGCACAAACTGTTTCGTTATCCATTGCTTCACTTAAACTATAAATCTGTATATATTTTTCCATTCATTAAAACCTCTTTTCTCCAAATCTTAATTTCAGTTTAGCAATTACTTCCCTCTTTCTCATACAATGCACAACTAGAAACATGGTGATGGATCCAGCCGTTCCCGCATATCCTCCGTTCTTTCCACGGTTCAAGGTATACGATGTTTCCGCTCATGCCGCAGATGCCATATCTTGCGCCATGTCTTAGCCCGTATTTAGGCGTACATCTCGGACATTCTGTACAGTCCAGAAACTCTTTGTTCCCGATTAACTCCGACATTGCACATACCTCCAAATCTTAATTATCCCTTATAATCTTCAAACTTCCTTACCGCTGCAAAAGCAAACCTTGAATTTACCCAGCGCTGCAATCGTTTTAGGTCATCACCCCGCCGCAGCTTATGCTTGTCATAGATCATCACATAAGGGCTGTATCCCAGATCCCGCAAGGTATAAATTCGTTCCAGGTCCTGCTGCAGCGTTGTGTCAAATCCACAAAGCACATACACACTCATTCTCCGGTAATCCCAACCAACCTCCTGTTTGAACATCTCAAACTTCGGAATGATCTTATCTTTATCTTCGTATCTGTCCCATGCGAAATGAATCTGCTTAATCTTCATCCCTTTGAGATACCGGGCTTTCTCCGCTGTCATAATCCGAATATCACACCCCTGAGAAAAATCTACCAAGGCCCCGCTATCAATGAGCTGTTGGCTTAGGTCCCTCCAGTCTTGACACGCAAACATATTCGGATCCAGAAGCACTATGTTCTTTTGTCCGGCCCAAAACTCCGACAAATCAGCCACTTTCCTGCTGCAGCATCCCTCCTTCTTCCCCACGATACAAAAATCGCATCCCCGCGGGCATCCTCTTGTCAGAAATCCATACGCCGTGTCCTTACACAAATGCGGATAAAGGCTGTAGTCCGGATAAATATGCTCGATTTTTTCTGGCAACTGATCGCCACCGGACGGATATGTATATCCAGTGCCACCATGTACTATCTCCACAGCATTCACAGGATGCGGATAGTCTGGCGTGAAGGTAAACACTTTGCTCATGTATACCCTGTCCGGTGGATCCAGCCATGCTGTCAGCGGATCGTACCACTCCACTGCATCCCCCTGTTGCTTATGCCATGCTGATAGCTTCATAAGCGGCAAGCTGGGGAAGTTATGACCGTCCACATCAATCAATGCAACTCTCATCATGTCTCCTAAATCTTAAATTATTCGACCTTTCCAAAGCGTCTTGTATAGTAGCCTTGCCAGCCGATACTATCAACAGGTGCCGCTTCTCTTTTCTTGTACTTTTCCAACAGTGGGTCTACTTCCGGCATTGAAGCAATTAAATTGATCCAATCCATTGCACTCGACTGCTCTGTAATGGTGCTTCTTACTCGTTTCATCAATTCATCAGCATCAATTAATCTCATAGCAACCTCCAATCTTAATTCCTCTATCATTTAATAATCGGACATATATCCGCAGTCTTTCCGCTCATGTACGCTACAGTTACTCTGCAATACTTCCCCATCAGTTTTAGCAGCATGCAAATTCCGTCATTTTCTCCTTGTATTTTTACGCAATAACCGCAAGTCCTACATGAATACGGTCTATCAACTTCAACAATCCCTTTATCCATTTAATAGCCCTTTCCAAGTCTTAATAAAGGTCATCTGTATCATCCAGAAAATCCTCATAAACCTCGCATCCCGCGCAAGTCTGCTCATCACAATCTGGATAGACTTGTCTTCCAAGGATGATGCACTAACTCCCGGTACATCAATGCCGCACACCTCATTCAGAAACAGGTGCAAAACAATGCTGTCCAGCCCTCCTACAGACACATGATAATTCAAACCACGCCCATCGCATTCCCGGGCGAATTCTTCCGCCCGGATCTGTGCATACCGCCGCTTGAATTTATATGGCTGTTTCTCTTTCTGAATGAAGGAAGCCATCTTTTCCTTTGTTCCCAGTCGCTCCATCCGCTCTTGAACTGATTCCATATCATGCCTCCTGCATATCCATAAAATCAAACAGCGTGGGCATCGAAATTTCATTTTCTGCAGCCTGCAGGTATCCAACACCATCCCGGAAATAATCCGGATTCAGTTCAATCCCGTAACCTTTCCGGCCCATCTTCACCGCGGTCATCGGCACGGTCATCAGCCCGCCGAACGGATCCAACACCAGGTCACTTTTGTTACTGTACCGGTTAATGATCCGTTCCACGATGTCCAGCTGCAACGGGCAGACGTGCATCTGTGCCCGGCGACGGCTCTGCGTGGTATTGAGGGTTCGCATACGGTTGATATCGTCCCACACATCCAGAGTGTTCCAGGAGCCCGGAGCCACCACCATGAAGGTAGCCGGAAGCTTTCCGTTCTCATCCAGCTTTTTCGCCAGTTCCACATGTTCCTCATAATCATAGACATGTTCCCGGCTATATTCCCGGTAAACTGCCTGAAGGTTGTCCACAGAGATATTTTCCAGTTCTTCCTTGCTGACCAGCCGGTCCCCTGATGATCTCCAGTATCCATGTGCGTCAATCTGCCACTGGGCGCGGGTGTAATCTTCCTTGCTCTTGGTCACCGGAGTATCCGCATAAGCCGTGGAGCGGTCCGTGGGGAGCTTGCGGAACAGCAGAATGTATTCCGGGCAGCCTACGCCCATCTTGGAACCGTCCTTGCACTGCTCTGTCCATCCCAGTCGGTAGGTCTGGTTGTTTTCCCTGACCACATCTGTCACAACCGTGATCATGCCAAAATACTGGAAACCATGTTTCATATAATGGCTGATGCACTGCGCATGGAACGGTTCGATGGTCGGCATTCCGGTTCCTGTGGCGTTTCCGAACAAAACGCGGTCTTTTACGTGAATCGCAGCCACACGACCAGGCTTTAACACTCTCAAAAGCTCTGGTGTCAGGTAGTCCATCTGCTCAAAGAACCGGTCCGTATTCTGGTTATGGCCGAAGTCATTATAATTGGCGCTGTACTCATAATGATTACCGAACGGAATGGAAGTATGGATCAGATCCACGCTGTTGCTTTCCATGGCCCGCGTCTCTTCCACACAGTCACCGTATACCGCGGTGTAATAAGTTCCCTTTACCGTCCGTTCTTCTCTGCTTCCATCCACACCCATTTTTCTTTTCAACCTCTCTGTCTTATTGGAATCGTTCAATCCGTATTTCTTTACAATCTCGACCATCTTCTGGACCATATGGTTATGATTGTTCCACTTTTCCATCAGTGCCTCTTTGATCTGGCGTTCATTCTCCATGTAAATGATGTCGATCACAACCGGCTCCTGCTGCAGGAAACGGTAACACCGATGCACTGCCTGAATAAAATCGTTAAACTCATAATCGATACCCAGAAAAATCTCCCGGTGACAATATCTCTGGAAGTTACAGCCAGATCCGGATAATGATTTCTTTGTCGCGAACAATCTCGTTTTGCCATTTGAGAAATCAATCACCCGCTGCTCACGCAGGTCATAATCCATAGAACCATAGATATCTACCGTATCCGGCAAAGCCTTTTTAATGGCGTGCCGCTCATTTTCCAGATCATGCCACAGAAGGAAATGATCCTCCGGCGAAGCTTCTACAATCCGCCGCATCTCCTCCACGCGCTTCTCAATGCTGTCCCGCTTGACTGCTGCCGCCTCTTTCAATCCTTCCGCTGCTTCCTGAAAGAGTTGAATCTGACCGTTTTTGTCTGCTGTATCTCCGTAATGAATCGGCAGCTCGTGCCATCTTACATCCAGCGGCGGCAAATCATAGCCGTCATCCGAATAATCCGGATTCAGATCTGATGGCCGGGTAATAAATAAGGCCCAGCTACTCACAAACATCCAAAACTCATCTTCCATGTTCGGATACAGGGTCAGGTTGTTGGCCTTGGTGCTGTCCCGCTGGAAGAACCGTGTCAGCGCCTGTCCGGTATCCATCACTTCCAGATATCCTGCATAATGAATCAGTTCCTTGTACCGATTCGGTGACGGTGTGGCCGTAGCCACCAGTTTATACGGAACATTTTTAAACTTATCCAGGAACGTCTGATAGGTCTTGCTTCCAAATGATCTCAGCACGCTGGCTTCATCCAGGGATGTAGCGGTGAAAAACTCCGGCTGAATATCTCCATCCCGGACACGCTCATAGTTTGTTAAGACAATCTCACTGCTGCTCTGCTGCACCTCTTCCATGGTCCGACAGTAGACCGGCTTTTCATATCCCAGGACCTCCACGGCATCCCGTGTGAACTCCTGCTTCACGCCCAGAGGCAGCACGATCAGTGCGCGGCCACCGTTGTGTTTCACTGCCAGGTGGCAAAACTCCAGTTCCTGCACTGTCTTACCAAGGCCGAAGCTCTCAAACAGCGCCCGTCTACCGCCCTTTAGCGCCCACATCACAGCATCTCTCTGGTGTGGTTTCAGCACCGGATTTACTTCTGCGGAATCTATCGCCGTCCCGCTCTCTGTTGCCAGTTCAATTTTGGTTTCCAAAAATTCTTTGTATGTCATATTCTTAAGGAGCCCGATATATCGTTACCCCGGCCGGAGGCTCGGCTCCTTCCTGCGATTTTGTATTTAGGCTATACCGCCATACTCAGCTGAGCATTTGCGTGCTGTACCTGCTCGCTCAGCACGGTCGGCAGCTCATACCTGTCGATAAACTCATGCACATCAGCAATGTATCTGCGCTTGATGCTCTTGTAAGATGCCACGCAGCCATATTCCCGCTTGAGCTGCCCGTACATGTCCTTGAAGACTGACGCTCTGAGGCTGGCATCCTGATACGCCTCGCTGTCTTTGCCGCCAAGTACCTTTACAGCCTTGCGCTTCACATGGCCCTGGATCTCATCCACCTCGCAGCTGTACAAGGGCATATCGTTTTCAAGACTCTCTACCTTGTTCTCCACTCCCTCGATTCTGTTTGCGAGATCCACGTTCCCCTGCGCAAGCAGTTGAATCTGCTGTGCAGTAGTGAGCGGTGCTGCATATGTACCGATCCTGCGAATTGCCGGAAGAACATCTGATGTGACCCAATGCTTAAATTTCTTTGCATTGGGAAGCTTACTGGAAAGAATAAGGCTATATAGCCCTGACTCGTTTATCAGAATTGCTTCTCGGTTCTGACCTGACATAACAATTCGTTCGGTCAGCTTATCTTCTTCATCTACATGATCCCTAATTGCCTTTGGCGAATTCTGGTATTCTAAAATACCCGCTACATCCTTCCCCACGAACCATGGCTCCCCATCAATCATCATGGTTCTCACCTGCCCGAACTCCAGGCTATCAAAAATTCTCAAATCATTCATTTGCCCTATCCTCCGTTCTTAACCATTCTCGCGTCTGCTCTGCCAGAATGGCATCATAATCAGTGCCGCGGTCCTCAAAGTTCTGGAATGCGTTTTTCTTCGCCGCTGGCTTCTTGGTCGCCGGTGGCTGATCCTGCCTCGCCCAGTTGCGAACAGCAGCCTTCCAGTCTTTCATCCGGTTCTTGCCAACCATCCAATCCTTTGAGGCGTAAAAATCAACAAAACGCTCAGCATCCACGTTCGTATAGCCCATTTCTCGGCAATATCCCATCACATTCTCCGGGGTGGGGGGCGCGAAGCGCTTTTCTTTTACACCCTTTAGGGTGTTTTCTTTTAAAACATTATCATTAACATTATCATTATCAGCTTTTTTTGCTTCGGTTTGCTTTGCGTTGCTTTCCTCAAAAAGCGTTTGCTTTTTTTGCTTTTCAGCAGAAGCGTTTGCTTTTGGTCTGCCACCCAGCTTTCCAGCAGCTGACCGGTTCGCCACCGTCCGGCTGTATTTCTCCTCATCCTTCCGGAACTGATTTCGGATCTGCGCAAAAGCAACCTTCGCTCCAATATCCATTTCCGGGAGCTCCGCGCCTGACTGGTAACGCATGATAGCCAGAAGTAGTTGCCCTCTGCTCTGATCGTCCAGTTCTTCAATCATGTCGTTCCAATCTATGTACATCAAGAAGCTGCTCTTATCCATCTCGGCCAGCCTCCCACTCTCTGTAGATCTGAATCCAATCAGAGAGCCGCATGGTCACCAACCATTCACAGCGATCGCGCCGGTGGAATACCGCCGGAAGCCGGCCGGAAAGTGCATCATGCACCGCCTGTGCCATTGCATCCAGCAGATTAAGTTTTTCCACCCTCTTGCATTCGATATGAATACCAGGAAGGCCAACCACATCAGCATTACCAGCGGCTCCGCAATACTGCTGACCTCTCTTAGTGTCATAGCCGTATTCCCGGAGGATGCCAGCAAGCTCCCGTTCTCCGCGCTTGCCCTTTTCTCTCTGTGCTTTACCCATTGCAACCTCCTCTCTGCCCCGCTGGGCTTTGTATCAGCGTGCGGGGCAATATCAATGGCATTTAAAGACTGTCGTGACACATTTAAAGCCATGAACTATATGTAAAGCCTTGCGGCATTTACATCACAAATATGATTTTCCAAACTCATTGCGAAAGTCCTCACGACTTCCGCAATGAGCCTCATAATACTGCTGCGCCATCTTTTTCAATTTCTGGTCAATCTGCAGGTTTTCTTCTGATCTCACAAACATAACGCCGTTTGGATGTAAATCCGGTCGAAGAGGTACAACAAACCCTCTTACTTCGGATTTCCGTTTGAATCCCTGACGACTCTCAAAAATATGATGCCGCTCCACAACCGGCGAACCGGTAAAGTAACAATGATCCATATCTTCTGTAAAAACACTCCAGAGCCTCTTAGCCATCATTCCTCCGATTCTGCTCATAAAGCTGCTTCATCCGCTCTAACTCTTCCGGTGTCGCTGTTTCGATGCCCAGCATCTTGCATTCACTTATCAAACCATCCAGCAGGTGCGACATCTCAGCGGTATCGTACCTGCTGGAACCCTTTAGCATAACGTAAGTCCGATAATTGATTCCATCGTTTCCCTCAACCACCTGCGATGTTGGTTTCAGATGATACGTTATCCGCTCCATCACATCATTTTCAGCCTCGGCTGTATCTGGAATCCTTGCATAATAGCGGGAACCTCCTACTATTTCCACCTGGCCATATTCTTGAAGCATAATGTTGTGCGCTCTTGGCTTAGAAATGTTGATTGATTCTGCCAGCTTCGACAGCAACACCCAGTAATAAGCATTGCTGTCCAGGCTGCGCTTATCCCGCCACTGCTTCGTGATTAAACGCAAGGGTTTATCTTTCATCCCATCAATCTGGCCAGATATGTCATCTTCGACCTCGAATGTCACCCAGAATTTTCCAGTAATCCAATCCCGGGCAACGCTGAGCAGTTTTCCCTTGCTTTCCATACTTAATCATCTCCGTATTTTTCTTTCAGAGCATTCAGCATGGCTCCCGCTTCGTTTCCGGTAAGGTTGTCCCAAGTACGGTCATTTGCTGCAAGCCAACGATCTATATTCACGTTGTGCTTATCTGCCAGTTTTTTAAGAGTCAAAATCTGCGCTGTACTTGCCAGAGGCTCATCACCAGGAATCACATTATCAAATGGCCGCTGCTCCTCTTTAAGCCACAAATTAAAACCAAGCCCAGTGTGAATTGCTACGCACTTTACAAATGACCGTGTCATACTGTTCCAAACACGCTGCTGACTCATGCTGTTGTCCTTGACCGGATTGCTTCCGTTCATAACCGGCGACTGCATAATGTACTCTTTGCCATCGATCACGACCTTGATGCGCGTCTCATAGCAGCGATTCTTAATTCCGCTCTTATCCTCAAATTCCAGATCGGTATAATAAAGACTGCCGCCAGTCTTCGGATTGGGGATAGGTTCAAAATAAACTTGCTCAGCTCCATACTCGCGCAAAAGGTCAATACATTTCGCCCAGTTCAGATATTTAATCCCATCGCGTTCCATGCAATACTCAGATACATCTACTTTTCTAAGCTCGTTATACGGCTTCAGCATCGTCCTCGCCCTCCTTTATCCAGTTGCCAGAGAAGAAAAACTCTACAAACAGCTGCTTGTCCTTCTCTGGCATCTCATCCAGATGCGCCTTTGCATATTCATACGCATCGCATTCCGGCACTCTATGGCCGTCTTCCGGCCCTATTCCGTACCACATGACTCGCCTCCGATAAGATTCACATGAACCGTCTTTTCTTCCTCGCCCAGAATTGCAATAATGGTTTCTCTATCCGGAAAACGACCACCGTTCCTGTCCAGATAAGCCAATAATGCTTTTACTCGTCCCTTCTGCTCCATCAGTTCCTTAAAATCCTCATACGGGATCATAATTTTATCACCCATCTTGATTTTCTCCCTCTCCTCTGTTAAACTGTAACTGTAATTTATTTACTAATCGGCCGTTCAGCCAAGCTGACGGCTTTTTTCTTTGGTCTGGCATAACCGGTATATCTGCTTCTGGAAACAAGCATTGCTGCCCGGTTCGTGCCGTTTGCCCTTCGGCTCATGCTTCTGCACCTTCCTTTCTCTCGGCCTCCTGGATTTCAGCCAGTCCATGCGTAATAGCCCCAAGCAAAAGCAAATCTGTGTTTTGCTTAACGCATCCTGGCGCACCGTACCGCTCTATGGATTTCATGATGATTACAGCCTTCTGTTCTCTGGTCATCCTGCACCTCCTACTTACGGCTTCAGAAAGACAATAATCTGTGGACCTTGATAGCCACGGTCGCCAACATGCCAGAAGTCCACTTCCATATCTTTCACATCCGGCCACCATTCCGTTCGTGACATACACGACGGTTCATGATGTTTCCATGGCTTTCTCGCCTCTTCCCACTCATCCTCGGACAGAACCGTATAGTCATAAGTCTCCTCATACAAGAATGGTTCTCCATATTTATAAATGGTAAATGTGGCACGGCCATCAACCGGTTTTACAAACTGCTCCAGCGTCATCTCCGCACCTCCCTCCTATACCAACGCCAGAACAATAAACACCCAGAACGCAAAACCGGTTGCCCCGCATAACGCTGCAGCTACAACCATCACGGCCTCAGCCAAATCTCCCAGCCAGCCTGGTAATGCCTTCTTCGGCGCCGGTTCTGCAACCGGATTGCTCCGGCACTCCACATAGCTGAGTGCCTGCGGGTGCTGGGACTGGATAAAGTTAAGCTTCGCCACTCTGATCACCTCCTACCAAAACCGTCCCACCAGAATCCTGAATGTATTTTTCTACAGCGTCAGCAGAAATGTAATACACATAGCGCTGTCCGGTTAACTGGGTTGCCATCCCGATTGGGAGCTTCCCGCGCTTCATCAGGATTCTGACTGCAGCTGTGGAAATTCCCAATCTTTCGCTGGCTTCCTTTACAGTCATGCCATACATTGTTTTTGACACACCGATCACCTCCCTTATTGCTTTGTAAATCACATCGTTGTACCGATCATTCTGGCTGTGATCTCCACGCTGATTACATTATTCCTAACCAGTGTGCTATCCCCATCCCAACAAACGAACCGAGAAGCCCCATCACAGCAGGAACTCCATATTCAAGAAAAAACTCTTTAATACGCCACACGTCTCTTACCTCTTCTCCTATTCCAGCAGGTCCTCGATTGATTTTCTCACTTCCTAAGTGTTATACTTTCCATACAGGCTCCCGCCAGAGCCGAGTACGAAAGAAAGGAGAACATCTATGAAGCCTTTTCGCATCATAATAAATGGCTATGAAACACTATGCATAGATCGCAATAATGAATCAGATCCATGCCTTGTGATTGCTATTCCCCCGAATGCTGGTAAAGACATCGCCCATATATGCGGAACTGTAGTAAATAACCATCTTATTACTCGCATTGACTACGAAGTCATTGATGGCACTCGTTTTATTCTGGCATACTATTAGAGTGTTCGTAAGAAACCGTTAATCTGTCGTGTTCTCCGCTGAGATAAGGCGGTTTACCTGGATTGAATAATATTTCTAAAGGCCAACCGCCTTCCCCGGGGAGTGAAACAACCACTTTTCTATCCATGTAGTCTTTTCCGTTAATCTTAAGGATTCCTTTATTAAAGTCGATCTCTAACTTTCTAATTTCCACCTTTCTCACCTCCTTTCTTATATCACTTTAAGTGGATTTCTTCGGTAAAAAAATATTATCAACTGGGATATTGTAAATCTGTGAAAGCATGTTCATATCCGAAAAAGACGGAACAGAAGTCCCTTTTTCCCAGTTAATAATTGTTCTTTTGCCAATTTTCATCCTTTTTGCAACATCTTCCTGCGTCATTTTAGCATTCACTCTGGCCGCTGCTAAACTGATCTGTATTACTTCAGGCAACTTTATTTCCTCCTTTCTCTGATCTGCATTCATCATACCATCACTTTAAGTGTGTGTCAACACTTTTAGTGAAATTATTTCACTTTAAATATTGCAATGTTATCACTTTTGGTGTATTATCATTATAAAGATGAAGGGAGTGAACCAAATGCCAGAACAAGACTTTAATGCTGTATTTTCAAAACGCTTACGCTATTACTTATCTAAATACGATATGACCCAGGTTGAACTGGCAAAGAAACTGGGAGTTGGTACAACATCTGTATATAATTGGTGTAATGGAATAAAAACACCGAGAATGGATAAGGTGGATGCGATGTGTGACTTATTTCATTGCAATCGCTCAGACCTTATAGAGGAAAAAGAAACTGCTGAAACATCTGACGAACCCTACTACCTCAACGATGAGACCCGCCAGATAGCCCAGGAAGCTTTTGAGAACCCGG
>ERZ773259.2551-NODE-2551-length-11230-cov-3.215391_pt1 | contig 11230 bp, 9 predicted proteins | sample MGYA00511961_ERZ773259 | MGnify/ENA primary metagenome ERZ773259 (study PRJEB29015, sample SAMEA2737775) | human gut metagenome | biome: human gut; feature: human-associated habitat; material: faeces | place: China | collected 2012 ...
CGAAAGAGCAGAGAAGGGAGAGCTTCTGTTTGGTACCGTGGAGACCTGGCTGATCTGGAAGCTGACCAAGGGAGCTGTTCATGTAACAGATTATTCCAATGCATCCAGAACGATGATGTTCAATATCAACACACTGGAGTGGGATGATGAGATCCTGGAGGAGCTTGACATTCCGAAATGCATGCTTCCGCAGGTAAAAGAGTCCAGTGAGATTTATGGTGAGACAGATCCGTCCTTTTTCGGTGGAAGGATCCCGGTAGCCGGTGCTGCCGGTGACCAGCAGGCGGCGCTGTTCGGACAGGCCTGCTTTGAGAAAGGTGAAACCAAGAATACATACGGAACCGGTGGTTTTCTTCTGATGAATGCAGGAGATAAACCGGTATTTTCCAATAACGGGCTGGTTACAACCATCGGATGGGGACTTAACGGAAAGATCACTTATGTTCTGGAGGGATCCGTATTTGTGGCTGGTGCTGCGATTCAGTGGCTTCGTGATGAGCTTCATCTGGTGGATTCTGCGTCGGATACCGAGTATTTTGCGGGAAAAGTACCGGATGCAAACGGCTGCTACGTCGTGCCTGCATTTACGGGACTTGGAGCTCCTTACTGGGATCAGTATGCCCGTGGCACGATCGTGGGATTGACCCGTGGTGTAAATAAGTATCATATTGTGCGTGCGACTTTGGAATCTCTTGCATATCAGGTCAATGATGTGCTGGAGGTTATGAAGGAAGATGCCGGAAGTGACCTTGCAGTTCTTCGTGTAGACGGCGGAGCAAGTGCAAACAATCTTCTTCTGCAGATTCAGGCCAATATCAGTAATGTGGCTGTAGAACGTCCGGAATGTATTGAAACAACTGCTCTTGGTGCCGCATATCTGGCAGGTCTTGCTGTGGGCTTCTGGAAAAGCAAGGAGGCAGTACAGGAAAGCCGTGATGTGGAACGTATTTTCCGCACGGAGATCGATGACGAGAAGCGAAATGCCATGGTAAAAGGCTGGAGAGCTGCAGTAGGCTGCTCCAGAGACTGGATCAAAAAGATCCAGTAAAAGGTAAAAAAAAGTCATGCAGCGGGACCGGATGAAAATGTCCTGTGCATGGCTTTTTTGCGCTTTCGGAATGTCACAGACAGACCGTCATAGTAAGCAATCGCGGAACAGATCCGCCGGAGTTTACAGAGTGGTCAGATCGATTCTGTAATCGTCGGAACCTTCTCCGTCAGCAGTGTAGTAAGCTGCTCTTTCTTCTGCATTTACATAGATGTGGAGCTCTTTGCCTTTCAGGCCTTTTGCTTCTGCATCTTTCTTAACAGCTACCTCAAGGTCGGCAACTGTGATGGATGTCTCAAAAATTTCAAGTGTGATGCCGCTGATCTTATGATTTTTTACAGTGTTCTTAACTTCTTCTACTACTTCTGGTGCCTTGGCTGCTACAGTCTCTGTTGCTTTTTTGACTGCTTTAACGGTTTTTTCAGCTGCAGGTGTTTTTTCAATCTTTTCTACAGTTGATTTCACGGTAGCTTTGGCTTTGGTGGTTGCGCTCTTCAGGTTGCTTGTTCTGCTGTTTCTTCTTTTTTCCATAATGGAACACTCCCTTCCACATATCTCGCTGACAGAACTGATCTGTCGGAATATGTACCTGTTTACAGTATCATGAATCCGGTGGAAAGTCAAATTTTTGCTTGGGTGTTGCATTTCCGGCGGTTGTCGTATAAACTGGATTACAGAGAAAATCAGACAGGGGTACAGAGATTGAAGAATATTCAGGAAGATATTAAAACAGGAAAATTTAAGCAGGCATATCTCCTTTATGGTGAGGAAGCCTATCTGAAACAGCAATATAAAAGAAATCTGGTGAAAGCTCTGAACCCGGACGATGATACCATGAATTTCAACAGATATGAGGGGAAGGGAATCGATGACCGGGAGCTTTGGAGTCTGTGTGATACCATGCCCTTTTTTGCAGAGCGAAGAGTAGTCCTTCTTGAGGATACGGGATTCTTTAAGAATAAATGTGAGGAACTGGCAGATTATATGAAAGCTCTGCCTGATTATCTGTATCTGGTGTTCTGCGAGTCTGAAGTAGATAAAAGAAGCCGTATGTACAAGGCGGTAAAAGCCTGCGGCAGCATCGGGGAATTTAAACAGCAGGATGAAAAGACTCTTATGCGGTGGGCAGCAGGAATCCTTGGAAAAAATGGCCGCAGGATCACCCAGAGAGATGTGGAGCTTTTGCTGACCATGACGGGAACAGATATGGGAAATATAAGGATGGAGCTGGAAAAGCTGATCTCCTATACAGTTGGAAGAGATGTTGTGACTGCTGCAGATATCCGGGCTGTCTGTACTACACAGACAACCAATAAGATCTTTGATATGGTGCGTGCGGTGACGGAGAAGAATCAGAAGCGGGCCCTGGATCTGTACTATGACCTTCTGACTCTTCGGGAACCGCCAATGAGGATATTGTTTCTTCTGGCGAAACAGTTTCGCCAGATCTGCCTGACTAAGAAAATGTCGCAGGAAGGTCTTTCTCAGACTGAGATCGCTTCCAAACTGGGAGTACCCTCTTTTGTTGTGCGGAATCTGGCGTCCTGTGCCAGATCCTACACTGTGGAAGAGCTGGAGAATGCCGTGCGGGATTTTGTGGATGCGGAAGAGGCGGTAAAGACAGGTACACTTGGAGATGTGCTCAGCGTGGAGCTTCTGATCGTGAAGTACAGCTCGGCGAGAGCAGTGAGAGCCTGAGTTTTACGGAGCCGGGTTCTGCCACAGGGTCGCTCCGTTGTCCCTGAGCCATTTTTCGCAGGCTTTATACTCCGGCATCACAGATGCCACCACTGCATAAAAGGCAGGGGAATGATTCATTTCTTTTCTGTGGGAAAGTTCGTGCACCACAACATAATCCAGGATTTTTTCCGGGGCGAAGATCAGCCGCCAGTTGAAGTTCAGGTTTCCTTCGCTGGTGCAGCTTCCCCAGCGGGTTTTTTGTTCCCGGATCGTGATACGGCCGTAGGTTACGCCCATTTTTCTGGCGTAGGCTGCGGTTTTTCTTTTGAATATTTTTCTGGCGGATTCCATATAATAACTGCGGCGGAATTCCGAAAGAGGCGGATTTTCAGCCGGGGACTGTGCCGGCTCAGTGGCAGCGTGTGAGAGATGCTCCAGGATCCAGCTTTCTTTCTGTGAGAGAAAACGATGGATGGTGGAATCTGGCATTGTGTGTGGAGCGCGGACAGTCACCTGACCGGAAACGCTGACCTGGATCGCCAGGGTTTTCCGGCTGCTGCGGATAATGCGGTAGGGAAAGGGATGAGATATCATAAAAAACTCCTTTTGGTCAATGCAGAAATCTATATACAAAAAAGACAGTCGCTGACGGTTCGACTGTCTTTCCTTTTACTTATAAGCTTATAACTAAAATATTCCGTGGTCTATTACGCAATGCTGTTGACAGCTTTGGAAAGACGGGAAATTTTTCTGGCGCAGTTATTTTTGTGATAAACGCCCTTGGATGTAGCTTTGCTGATTGTGGAGATTGCGTCCTTAAGAGCAACCTCTGCAGCTGCCTTATCCTTATTCTCAACTGCTGTCTCAACTTTCTTGATGGAAGTCTTAACTGCAGAACGGATTGCTTTGTTTCTTGCAGCCTTAGTGCTGTTAACTAAGATTCTCTTCTTTGCGGATTTAATGTTAGCCAATTCGTACACCTCCGATTCCTTAAAAATATAATATTAAATTACATTCACAGGAACAGACACGGGCGCTCCTATGAAACATGCTTATATATATTATTATACGTGCACAGGAATGTCAAGATGTTTTTCGCAAAAATTCAAAAAAAATATGCGAAAAATACCAGATGCTGTGTGTAAAAGCGGAAATGATACATATTTATGGGAAAAAGGGAAATAATAAAAGGGAAAACACCGGAAAAGCTGCAGGCAGCAGCGAAAATATCTTTTTGATTTTACAGAAAAAGAGGATGAGAGTATGGCTGGAAGGAGCAGAATCAGAACAGACCTGGCGCTGGAAGCAACGGAACGCTTTCGGGAGGAAAATGTAGAAGTACATGGAGTAGAGATCAGGGAAAAATACGATGAGGAAAAGGAGGTGCGTACTACAGTTGTAAGGATCACAACGGAAAACGGAGCCAGGACCATGGGAAAACCACAGGGAACCTATATTACCATTGAGGCACCGGATCTTTCCGTTCCGGATGAGGATTATCACAGGGAGATCTCGGAAGAGGTGGCACATCATTTAAGGGAGCTGATCGATCTTGGACGTCAGTTGTCAATTTTGGTGGTAGGGCTTGGAAATCAGGAGATCACTGCGGATTCCCTTGGTCCTCGTACAGTTTCCAATCTTCACATGACAAGGCATGTGATTCGGGAATATGGGCTGAAGAGCAATGGACATATGAAAATGCACCAGATCAGTGGGATCGTTCCGGGTGTGATGGCACAGACCGGAATGGAAACCCTGGAAATTGTTCGGGGTGTTGTTTCTGAGACAAAGCCGGATCTGGTGATCGCTGTAGATGCGCTAGCGGCCAGAAGTACGACAAGACTTAACCGGACGATCCAGATCACGGATACCGGGATCAGTCCGGGCTCCGGCGTGGGGAATCACAGGGAAGGCCTGAATGAAGAAAATCTTTCGGTCCGTGTGATCGGGATCGGTGTTCCGACTGTGGTGGATGCGGCTACTATTGTCCATGATTCCATGGCGGAGCTTCTGGAGGCACTGGAGGAAGATGAGCAGAAGGAGTTTCTGGAAGAAATGATCTCGCCGAAGCTTTACACCATGTTTGTAACACCAAAGGATGTGGATGAAACGGTACGGTATTTAAGCTTTACCATTTCCGAGGGACTGAATCTGGCTTTTTCCGATAGTCTAATCGAAGAGGACAGGTCATAAAATACCATAAGAGGTGATCGTGGGTGACGAATATCCAGAGGGCTTTCTGCGTGGTTTTGAGCCTGATCTTCCTGTGTGTGGTGGCTGTCCTTCCGGGAGATTTTTTCAGGCATGGTGAGATCTACAGACAGCTGCCGCTGTATTGCTTTCTGGAAAAGAAAGCTCTGCAGAAGGAAAATGGCAGAGACAGGGAAACAGAGATGCTTTTGCAGGAAAAAAACGCAGAGCATCTGGGTAAAGAAGTGGAAGCAGAGAACCGAAAAGAGCAGGAGACGCTGCTGATGGCCGAGGCGGAAGAGGTGGAGAAGAAAGAAGAGCTTCAAAAGAAAAAAGAAATTCAAAAGAAAGAAGCGGAAGAGGCAGAGAAAAAATCTTCTGACGGCAAAAAAAGTGAAAAGGAGACCGGTAAGGAAAATGCAGAGCCGGAAGTTACGGAGTCGGGAGACACAGGACAGGAAGTTGCAGAACAGGAGACTCCGGCGTCAGAGGAGAACCGATCCGGTGAAAATACCGCGAAGGAACAGGAGACAGTGGCACTGCCACATCCGCAGATTGATTTGTCTCAGGCGAAACTGGCAGATTTTGACTATGTGATGAATCAGTTTTTTATATTGGATTCCAATACGGAGACGAATGCACAGCAGATCAGTGCGCCCCGTTTTCTGAAGGAGGATCTGTCCGTTAAAAAGGATTCATCGGTACCCCAGATCCTGATCTATCATACCCATTCCCAGGAGGCTTTTGCAGATTCAAGAGAAGGACAGACTGAGGACACCATCGTAGGAGTGGGAGATTATCTTACTGAACTTCTGGAAAAAACATACGGGTACCAGGTCATTCATATAACAGATTCCTTTGATATGATGGGAGGAACACTGGACAGGAGCAAGGCTTATGATTATGCCAGGGCATCCATAGAAAAAGTGCTGGAGGAAAACCCCACCATTGAAGTTGTGATCGACCTTCACAGAGATGGTGTGCCGGATGACCGGCATCTGGTAACTCAGGTGAATGGAAAACCTACTGCTCAGCTGCTTTTTTATAATGGATTAAGCTATACAGTCAGTCAGGGGGCAGTGAGTTATCTGCCCAATCCTTACATAGAAGAGAATCTGGCATTTTCCTTTCAGCTGGAATATCAGGCGGCACAGTATTACCCCGATCTTTACCGGGGAATCTATCTGGCAGGTCTTCGCTATAATCTGCATCTTAAGCCACGTGCGCTGCTTCTGGAGGCCGGAGCGCAGACAAATACCGTGGAGGAAGTCCGAAATGCCATGGAACCTTTTGCAGATATCTTAAACAGAGTTCTGAAAGGCAGTGACAAAGAAGACTGAAATATGGTATGATAAAGAGCAGTATGGAAAAATATGCGTTCTGAACGCTTTATACGAGAGAAATTTAAGGAGGACTTCCTGAATGATAGACCAGAGTAAAATTCGGAATTTTTGTATCATTGCACATATCGACCATGGCAAGTCAACACTTGCGGACCGTATCATCGAGATGACGGGACTTCTTACCGAAAGGGAAATGCAGGCCCAGGTTCTGGATAACATGGACCTTGAGAGAGAACGAGGGATCACCATCAAATCCCAGGCGGTTCGTATTGTATACAAAGCCAAGGACGGAAATGAGTATATTTTTAACCTGATCGATACCCCGGGACATGTAGACTTTAACTATGAGGTTTCACGAAGCCTTGCTGCCTGTGACGGAGCGATCCTTGTTGTGGATGCAGCACAGGGAATCGAAGCTCAGACACTTGCCAATGTATATATGGCACTGGACCATGATCTGGATGTGGTTCCGGTGATCAACAAGATCGACCTTCCAAGTGCGGATCCGGAGCGTGTTATCAATGAGATCGAGGATGTGATCGGAATTGAGGCGCAGGATGCACCGCAGATCTCCGCAAAAACAGGATTGAATGTAGACCAGGTCCTGGAGCAGATCGTCAATAAGGTCCCGGCGCCGGCGGGGGATGTGGATGCACCTCTGAAGGCTCTGATCTTTGACTCTGTTTATGACCCTTATAAGGGCGTTATCGTATTTTGCAGAGTGAAGGACGGACGTGTGAAAAAGGGCACGAGGATCCATATGATGGCGACCGGATTTACCACGGAGGTTGTGGAGGTTGGATATTTTGGAGCGGGTCAGTTTATCCCATGTGACGAGCTGACAGCAGGCATGGTCGGATATATCACAGCCAGCATCAAGAATGTCCGTGATACCCGCGTGGGTGATACGGTAACGGATGCGGACACCCCCTGTGCAGAGGCACTTCCGGGATATAAGAAGGTAAACCCTATGGTTTATTGTGGCCTTTATCCGGCAGATGGTGCCAAGTACGGCGATCTCCGTGACGCACTGGAGAAGCTTCAGCTCAACGATGCTTCCCTTTATTATGAACCGGAGACATCGGTCGCCCTTGGATTTGGTTTCCGCTGCGGCTTCCTGGGACTTCTTCATCTGGAGATCATCCAGGAGCGTCTGGAGAGAGAGTATAACCTGGATCTTGTAACTACAGCACCGAGTGTTATTTATAAGGTCTATAAAACCAATGGTGAGATCATCGAGCTGACCAATCCCACCAACCTTCCGGATCCTTCAGAGATCGAATACATGGAAGAGCCTATGGTGAAGGCGGAGATCATGGTAACCACAGAGTTCATTGGTGCGATCATGGATCTCTGCCAGGAGAGACGTGGTCAGTATGAAGGCATGGAATATATGGAAGAAACCCGTGCACTTCTGAAATACAGACTGCCGCTGAACGAGATCATTTATGATTTCTTTGATGCACTGAAGTCACGTTCCAGAGGTTATGCATCCCTGGATTACGAGCTGGACGGATATGAGAGAAGTGAGCTTGTGAAGCTGGATATCCTTGTGAATAAAGAAGAAGTGGATGCTCTTTCCTTTATCGTGCATGCAGATACTGCCTACGAGCGCGGAAGAAAGATGTGTGAGAAGCTGAAAGACGAGATCCCGAGACAGCTCTTTGAGATCCCGATCCAGGCAGCTATCGGAAGCAAGGTCATTGCCAGAGAGACGGTAAGAGCCATGCGTAAAGACGTACTTGCCAAGTGCTACGGTGGAGATATCTCCCGTAAGAAGAAGCTTCTGGAGAAACAGAAGGAAGGTAAGAAACGTATGCGTCAGGTAGGTAACGTGGAGATCCCGCAGAAGGCATTTATGAGTGTCCTGAAGCTGGATGATAAATAGGAGATGACTTTTTGAAAAAAAATATAAAAAAACTGTTTCTGGCAGCAGGACTTCTGGCTATGACAGGAGCTCTGCTTACCGGATGTGGTTCAAAGAAGAAAAATGCAGAAGAGGAAAGTGTGATCAAAATCAGCACAGCGCCGGAACCGACTGCCACTCCTGATCCGAAAACCGTAGATCCGGATGCAGTGACGAGCAATGGAAATCTGACAATGGTCAATGAGTACCTGGCAGAAAACGGCAGCGAGGCCCTGGGGATCGATGGCGTGACACCGACACCGGCTGCTTCGGATGGAAGCACGGATACTGCCGGTGAAGCTGCAGCCTCCGGTGAAGATACTGATACAACAGATGCCGGTGGAGAGGAAGGAGCCATGGATGGAGAATGAGGTGAAAAAACCGCTGGAGCTCTATATCCATATTCCGTTTTGTGTAAAAAAATGCGATTACTGTGATTTCCTTTCCGGACCTGCAGGAAAAGAGAGGCAGCGTGAATATTTCCAGGCTCTGGAAAGGGAGATCGCTGCTGTTCCGGATTTTTCGGACAGGGAGATCACCACAGTTTTTATCGGCGGAGGAACACCTTCCGTGCCGGATCCGTCTCTTGTGGGAGAGATACTGGATCAGATCAGAAATAAGTTTTTTATGGCCCCGGATGCTGAGATCACTATCGAAGCAAATCCGGGGACTTTATATAAAGAAAAACTTCAGATATATCTGGAACACGGGATCAACCGGCTGAGTCTGGGGCTTCAGTCCCCGCAGAACCGGGAATTAAAGATCCTTGGAAGGATCCATACGTGGGAAGAGTTTCAGGAGAGCTTTTTTATGGCAAGGGATGCAGGCTTTTCCAATATCAATATCGATCTGATGAGTGCCATTCCGGAACAGACCTATGCAGACTGGGAAAAAAATCTCCGCACGGTGGCAGGGATTTCGCCGGAACATATTTCCGCCTACAGTCTGATCATTGAGGAAGGAACTCCTTTCGGAGAGAGAAAGCTGAAATTACCGGATGAGGATACGGAGTACCGTATGTATGAGAATACGGCAGGAATCCTGGAGGAATATGGGTTTCATCAGTACGAGATCTCCAATTATGCAAAAGGCGGACGGGAATGCCGCCATAATAAGGGATACTGGCAGAGAATCGATTATCTGGGGCTGGGACTTGGGGCGTCTTCACTTCTGGATCATATGCGTTTTTCCAATACTGCGGATATGAAGGAATATATTGGAAACAGTGCGTTTCCGGATAAGATCCGTCAGAATATGGAGAGCCTTACGGAGGCAGATGAGATGGCTGAGTTTATGTTCCTGGGGCTTCGGATGACAGAGGGCGTTTCAATGAAAGCGTTTGCGGAATATTTCGGAAAAAATATGGAAAACGTTTATGGAGAGGTCCTGAAAAAGCATCTGGAGATCGGAATGCTGGAACAAAAAGGAGACAGGATATATCTTTCAAGAAAGGGAATCCATGTGAGCAATGGAGTGATGGCGGATTTTCTGCTGTAGAAAAATTTGTCGATTTTTTCACCTTGACGAACGGATGTTCTGGCAGTATACTGATAAAAAATCAGAAGTTTTACAGCGGAATAAAAGAGGTAGATTCTGCTGTTGAGAAGAATACCGGAGTATTTTTTATGACCGGACAGAGTAGGAGGTTTCATGTCAGCAGAAGCAAACGATAAGAAGCGTTTTATCAGGATACGCGGAGCCAATGAGAATAATCTTAAGAATCTTAGCGTCGATATTCCCAGAGACCAGTTTGTGGTACTTACCGGACTCAGTGGCTCCGGTAAGTCATCTCTTGCATTTGATACCATTTATGCAGAGGGACAGAGACGTTATATGGAGTCACTTTCTTCCTATGCGAGGCAGTTCCTGGGACAGATGGAGAAACCGGATGTGGAGAGTATCGAGGGCCTTCCGCCGGCAATCTCCATTGATCAGAAGTCAACGAACCGGAATCCCCGTTCTACAGTGGGTACGGTAACGGAGATCTACGATTATTTCCGACTTCTGTATGCCCGTGTGGGAATCCCGCACTGTCCCAAATGTGGAAGGGAAATTCGCAAACAGACGGTAGATCAGATGGTGGATCAGATCATGGAATTGCCGGAACGTACCAGGATCCAGCTGCTGGCACCGGTTGTGCGAGGAAGAAAAGGACGTCATGAAAAGGTACTGGATCAGGCAAAGCGAAGCGGTTATGTACGGGTGCAGATCGATGGCAATATGTACGAACTGTCTGAAGAGATAAAACTGGATAAGAATATCAAACATACGATTGCTGTCGTGGTGGACCGGCTTGCGGTAAAACCGGGGATAGAAAAGCGTCTGACGGATTCTGTTGAGAGTGTGCTGGCACTGGCGGACGGACTGCTGGTGGTAGATACGATGGATGGAAACTATCTGAACTTCAGCCAGAGCTTTTCCTGTCCGGACTGCGGGATCAGCATTGATGAGATTGAGCCGCGAAGTTTTTCTTTTAACAATCCGTTCGGAGCTTGTCCGGATTGTCTGGGGCTCGGATATAAGATGGAATTTGATGAGCGACTGATGATCCCGGATCCGTCGTTGTCCATCGAGGAAGGTGCGATTGCAGTACTCGGCTGGCAGTCCTGTGCAACAAAGGGAAGCTTTACCAGAGCGATTCTGGATGCGTTGTGTAAAGAATATCATTTTGATCTGTCCACGCCGTTTCAGGATTATCCGAAGGAGATCCACGATATTCTGATTCATGGAACCAATGGTCATGAAGTAAAAGTATACTACAAGGGCCAGCGTGGAGAAGGTGTGTACGATGTGGCCTTTGAAGGACTGATAAAAAATGTGGAGCGCAGATACCGGGAGACCGGTTCGGAAAGTTCTAAACAGGAATACGAGACTTTTATGCAGATCACGCCGTGCCGTGCCTGCAAAGGCCAGCGTCTGAAACCGGAAGCACTGGCAGTGACAGTTGGAGAAAAAAATATTTCTCAGATCACAGAGATGTCTGTCGAGAATCTGAATCGGTTTATGAGTGAACTGGAACTTTCGAAGTCCCAGAAACTGATCGGAGAACAGGTATTAAAGGAA
>ERZ773259.2582-NODE-2582-length-11099-cov-3.116896_pt1 | contig 11099 bp, 10 predicted proteins | sample MGYA00511961_ERZ773259 | MGnify/ENA primary metagenome ERZ773259 (study PRJEB29015, sample SAMEA2737775) | human gut metagenome | biome: human gut; feature: human-associated habitat; material: faeces | place: China | collected 2012 ...
TATAGATGATTTCATCACATGCATACTGGATTTCTCTTGCTTCTTCCATCTTTCCGGCTCTTACATACTCGTCTAATTTCAGATATAATTCCGGCATAACTCCGTATGTACCACCGATTGCTCCTTCAGCTCCGATGACACGTCCACTCATGAACTGCTCATCTGGTCCGTTGAAGATAATGTAGTCAGGGCCTGCTGCCTGTTTGAACATCTGGATATCCTGTACCGGCATAGAAGAGTTCTTAACACCAATTACGTTAGGATTCTTTCTCATCTCTGCGAAAAGTCCCTGTGTAAGAGCTACTCCTGCAAGCTGTGGAATGTTGTAGATTACGAAGTCTGTGTTTGGTGCTGCTGCACTGATGTCATTCCAGTACTGAGCGATTGCATACTCTGGCAGGTGGAAGTAGATCGGTGGGATTGCTGCGATTGCATCAACTCCAAGGCTTTCTGCATGTCTTGCAAGCTCCTGGCTGTCTTTTGTGTTGTTGCATGCAACGTGTGCGATTACTGTAAGCTTTCCTTCTGCTGCTTTCATAACGTTCTCAAGGATGATCTTACGGTCTTCTACGCTCTGGTAGATACATTCTCCTGATGAACCGTTAACGTATACACCTTTTACACCTTTTTCTACGAAGTACTTTGTCAGTGCCTGTACGCCTTCCGGACTTACATTGCCTTCGTTGTCATAACATGCATAGAATGCTGGGATCACGCCTTTGTACTTTTCAAGATTTCTCATTGTTTTTTCTCCTTTTCTTTTTTGATATATTGCTTTATCTTTTTATAATGTTATCAATAAATCCTTTAGGGAATTATCTTTCCATTTCTTCCACAAATGATTTTGTGATCAGCTGTGGTCTTGTGATAATCGAACCGACAACAACGCTGTATGCTCCAAGTTCGATCACGTGTCTTGCTTTTTCCGGTGTGTTGATGTTACCTTCTGCAATGACTCTGTGTTTTGCTTTTGCGACAATCTTTCTTAAGATTTCGAAATCATTTGCCTCGATCTTATCGCCCTTGCTCTGCTCTGTGTAACCAACCATTGTAGTTCCGATGAAGTCAAATCCAAGTTCATCCGCATGCAGTGCTTCTTCCACTGTAGAACAGTCTGCCATAAATAACTGATCCGGATATTTTGCTTTTACTTCTTTAAAGAACTCATCTAATGTCTTTCCGCCAGGTCTCTTTGAAATAGTAGCGTCCATAGCGATGATTTCAGGTTTTACTTCCATCAGTTCTTCGATTTCTTTCATCGTTGGTGTAATGTAGATATCACTGTCATCATAATCTCTTTTTACGATTCCGATGATCGGCAGATCAACCTGTGACTGGATCTCCTTGATATCTTCTTTTGTATTTGCACGAATTCCGCTTGCACCTCCCTGTTTTGCAGCCAGTGCCATTCTTCCCATAATGAATGAAGAATGTAAAGGTTCATTCGATAATGCCTGACAAGAAACGATTAATTTTCCTTTCAGATTTTCAACTTTCTGATTCATTGTTTTGTTCCCTCCTTCGTTCTGCAATCAGTATAATATTGTTCGATTTTATTTTCAAGTGTCTTTGTAGTTGTTGAAAGCTCTTTCATTCTTTTCAATTCTCCTATCCTATTTTCCTTATTTTTCGCCTTTTATTTTGTGCAACTTGCACAATTCCAGGTAGTTTCTTTCCAATTTTGAAAGTAGTTTCTGTTCTTTCTATTTCACTTGAAAATTCATTTATAATGTATATACTGGTATTCAGAAACAAAAAACAATTGAATAAGGAGAGGTTATTATTATGGTAATTTATAAAGCAAAAGACTATCAGGATATGAGCCGTAAAGCAGCAAACATTATTTCTGCACAGATCATTATGAAACCAAACTGTGTACTTGGACTTGCAACCGGATCTTCACCGGTCGGTACTTATAAACAGCTGATTGAATGGTATAAGAAAGGTGATCTTGATTTTTCTCAGGTTACAAGCGTGAACCTCGATGAATATAAAGGACTCAGTCCGGAAAATGACCAGAGCTACAGATATTTCATGAACACCAATCTTTTCGATCATGTAAATATCGATAAAACACGTACTTTCGTTCCGAACGGACTGGAAGCAGATTCTGACAAAGCCTGCAGTGAATACAATGAGATCATCCGCAAACAGGGCGGCGTAGACCTTCAGCTTCTCGGTCTTGGACACAACGGACACATCGGATTCAACGAGCCAGGTGCTGCTTTTGAAAAAGAGACACACTGTGTAGATCTGACAGAAACCACAATTGAAGCCAACAAACGTTTCTTCGAATCTGAAGATGATGTTCCAAGACAGGCCTACACAATGGGTATTAAAAATATCATGCAGGCAAAGAAGATCCTCGTAGTCGTAAGCGGAGAAGATAAAGCTGCAATCTTAAAAGAAGTATTATACGGCCCAATTACTCCGGAAGTTCCTGCTTCTATCCTTCAGCTTCACAATGATGTTACGATTGTGGCTGATGCAGCTGCACTTAGCAAAATTAATATGTAGATCACAGGACTTACCACCGGCAAGTTCTGTTGTATACTTTGGTATAAAAAAGCAGGCGTTCTATTGAAAGAATGCCTGCTTTTTTATATCTGTCTTACTGATTTGACTCCGTACTTTTGATGCGTGCGGCTTTTTTTCTGCCTGTAATAACCAGGATTGCTGATACTATCACAATTGTGCCTGCCAGAAGTTGTGATACCGGAAGTCCAACTTTCGGCAATAAAAGCTGATCTGTTCTGAGGCTTTCGATCCAGAATCTGCCAAGACCGTAGCCTAAGAGATAGATCAGGAAGACCTCTCCATCGAATTTCTTGTGTTTGCGGTATAGCAGCATAATGATCAGCACCATCAGGCACCACATGGATTCATACAGGTATGTCGGGTGAACCTGAATGTACATGACCCCTTTTACGGTCTCTGCATGATTCCACATCTTTGTAGTAATGTCTGAGCTTCTGACTGCATCTACCGGAAGTCTCATTGCAAATAAGCCATTTGTATATTCACCGAATGCTTCTCGGTTAAAAAAATTTCCCCATCTTCCAATCATCTGTCCGGTGATCAGACCAAATCCGCCGGTATCAAATAAAAGAAACGGTGATAATTTTTTTATTTTTGCAAATATGAATACTACAATAATTGCAGTAATTACACCACCGTATATAGCAAGTCCTCCCTCACGGATATTAATGATGCTCTTAATGTCGTCTTTATACATATCCCAGGAGAAGATCACATAATATGCTCTTGCTCCGATAATCGAAAAGATTACTCCGTATATTGCCAGATCATAATAATCCTCTACATTCTGATGTGTGCGCTTTGCTTCCATTACTGCCAGCATGAGTCCCGCCAGGATTCCAATTCCTATGACGATCCCATAATATGCAATATCAAATCCAAATACGGTGATATGATCTCCGACAGATTTTAAATGAATTCCCAGATTCGGAAAATCAATTGTTCTGTGCATTTCTTTTTCCCTTTCCTTTTTCTTTATAGATATGACTTTCCAGATTGGCAGAAAAGCCGGCACATACCATGCCAGCTTTTCTATTTATACATTTTCTTATGTGTTTTCAGCATGCTTAGTATGCTTATACATTGAAACGGAACAGCATGATGTCTCCGTCTTTTACCACATAGTCTTTTCCCTCCAGACGGATCAGACCCTTTTCTTTGGCTGCTGTGTGACTTCCGCATGCGATCAGATCATCATAAGATACAACCTCTGCACGGATGAATCCTCTTTCAAAGTCAGAATGAATCTTTCCAGCTGCCTGAGGTGCCTTTGTTCCTTCTGTGATCGTCCATGCACGGACTTCCGGCTCACCTGCTGTCAGGTAACTGATAAGTCCAAGCAGTTTATAGCTTGCTTTGATCAGTTTTTCCAGACCAGACTCTTTTAATCCAAGATCTTCCAGGAACATCTTCTTCTCATCATCATCCAGTTCTGAAATCTCTGCTTCGATCTCTGCACATACAACGAATACTTCACTCTGCTCTCCCTTGGCATACTCACGAACAGCCTGTACCCCTTCGTTATTAGCCGCATCATCTGCCAGATCGTCTTCAGATACATTTGCTGCATAGATCACTGGTTTGTAAGTCAGAAGATTGTAGCTTTCCAGCCATGCCTGTTCTTCCTCGTCATCTACTTCTTCGAATGTCTTTGCAAGCTTTCCGTCTTCGAGATGTGCTTTAACCTTATTCAGAAGTCCGAGTTCTTTTGCTGCTGATTTATCATTTCTTGCAACTTTGGAAACTTTGGAAATTCTTCTTTCCAGGATTTCAAGATCAGAGAAGATCAGCTCTAAGTTAATTGTCTCGATATCACGAAGTGGATTAATGCTTCCGTCTACGTGTACGATATTGCTGTTCTCAAAGCATCTCACTACATGTACGATTGCATCTACTTCACGGATATTGGCAAGGAACTGGTTCCCAAGTCCTTCTCCTTTTGAAGCACCTTTTACGAGTCCAGCGATATCAACGAATTCAATTGCTGCCGGGATGATTTTTTTTGTGTGATACATCTCTCCCAGTACATTTAATCTTTCATCCGGTACAGTTACAACTCCTACGTTCGGGTCGATGGTACAGAACGGGTAGTTAGCTGATTCTGCTCCGGCCTTTGTAAGTGAGTTAAACAGTGTACTCTTTCCTACGTTTGGTAATCCTACGATTCCTAATTTCATCTTTTATATTTCCTCCAATCTTTTAGGGGTTTCTCACAATGTCTACGCCATTTCTACGCCATTTGAATATGGCATGGAGAACAATATCCCTAATTAATACTATTTTTTTCAAATTCCTGTACAGCCTTGGTTAATGACTCCTCTGTTACATGTACATACGTGTCCATTGTAGTCTTAATACTTGAATGTCCCAAAAGCTGTTGTAATACTTTCGGTTGCATGCCACTTTCTATTGCTCTTGTTGCATAAGTATGGCGAAGTACATGCATACCAAACGATTCTATTTCTGCCTTTTCACAAAGTTTATATAGGTGCGTATCATAAGAAGAATTTTTTATTGGCATTCCTGTCCTAAAATTAATAAAAACAAGATTGCTCATAAAAAGTGTGGCTGACTTTCCAGTACGTCTATCTGTATATTCTAATACTTTAGACAATTCCCTAGATTTTTTCCGTTTATCCTTTATCAAATAAAGATCTTGCAGAATTTTATAAGCATTATTAGTCAATGGGATAGTTCGATAACTTGTTGGTGTTTTAGGCGGTCCCGCTCTCCATTCTTTCTGTTTATAACGAAACTCCATGGTTTTATTAACAGTTAATGTTCTCTTTTCAAAGTCAATCGCATCCCATGTTAAACCAATCAATTCACCAGTCCGTAATCCTGTTTCCAGAGCCAAAGCATATTGGCTATAATTATGTGACTCTTTTGCCACTTCTAAAAAACGCCTCTGTTCTTCCACTGTCAAGAACCTATGATCACTTGCTAATCGAATCGGTTTTGTATATCTCACCCCATCCATTGGATGTTTTATAATTATATCATTCTTGACTGCGGATCTAAACATTGTTCCCATTGTAATATATGCCTGACGTATTGTTGCTCCAGCATATGACTCCATCATTTGGTTCAATACGGCTTTACAATGCATAGGTTTTACATCAGTCATACACATTTGTCCGATTATTGGTTGAATATTCTTTTCAAACCTCTCTTTATAATTTCTTCGAGTATTCGGTGCTAAATCACAAACAATATATTTCAGCCAATAGTTAAACCATTCTTCTACTGTCATTTCTGATCCAGTAACTTTTATGCTATGTTTGTCTTCATATCTTGCATCTGCAAGCCAATTTCGTGCTTCTTGCAATGTTTTAAAATATTTTTCCACACGCTTTCCGCTTTTGTTTACATACCTCGCAGAATACATCTTATCTTTTCTTTGAGATAAACCTTTTCCACATTCACGTCCTTTTAAGTCTTTTCCCATATATCAGAATTCCTCCTGTATTCCAGAAGGAAAAGAATCCCGATTCAATAGATTATTCTATCATATCCGCTCTTTTCCCTCAACTAATTTTTACTTTTTGGCTAGTAATTTTAACTAGTGATTCTAAATTACCAATTGTTTTTCAAGAAATTTTTCAAATTCTCTCCGTTTTACCAATTTCTTATTCCCAACATACAAAACAAACGGGCAATTCGGCTGTTTTAACATATTATCAATTCTGTTAATTCCTATGTTGCTATACGCTGCGGTTTCTTTTATTGTTAATGTTACTTTTTCTGAAACAGGTACTTTTGTTTCCTCTTCCATCCTTATTCCTCCATTTTTCTATTTCGAATATTTCTATTGATTATCTGGACAAATATCACCATTCTCACCATTATCACCATCAGCCCCATTGTTTCTAATGTTTTCGTATGGCGGTAACACTTTTTCTGAAAATTTATCACCATTATTATCACCATTGCTATTTTCCCCAATATCTCCAACTGATTCCGCATATGGTGGTAATGGTGATATATTACTATTTTTTATATCAATCCGTGTTCCTTTCGCATCCATCTTTTTTACGTACGAAATTCCCACATCCTCTAAGTTGCTCTTTATTGCTCCCATACGTCGAGTTAAACCATTGGGTTGTTTAGGCATTTCACTTGATCTGAAATCAATTCCATTTCTCTCTGCAATTTCTTTCAATTGATTGAACAATTCTTGGGCATATCCGCTCCAACATTCACGTTCTTCCATAAACTGAACTATTAACCAACCAGCAACATCAAGATTGATAATCTCATAATTTCGACTTTGTTGATTCTTTCTATATTCATCAAGAAATTCTGTTCCATATCCGCCCAAAGCTTCTCCTATTGCATATCCCCATCTGGCAAAATCTGCCATTCTAGGCAACGACTCCAACTTAACAGAATCATATAATCTCATTGCTTTTGACAGTACATCAAAAATCCCACCAAGGATACTCTCTCTGTCCTTTTCAAAATTTTCATATACTTCTCGAATTTCTTTCCGATCTTTTCCAGAAATTCTTTTTAGTTCAAATAGAATTGACCGGTCTAACAAATCCGCTCTGGTTGCAACATTATTAATTCCATTTATCGACAAACATCTTTTAAATTTGAATACATAGTCCTCCGCATTAGTGCACAATTTTCTTTGCTGAACTCCTCCGCCAGTTACGGCTCTGCATAACATATCACTTGTAGAACTACTAATCGCAGATACATTATCAAACGGTAAATACCAATGATTTGTCAAATTAATCACTAATGTTCTCTGGTCATTTTCTAATGTCATATGCTCTAAAACTGATGGATCTATCAGCATTTTTAAGATTTCACATGCAGTACTTTTAGCCGCACCCTTTTCTCCATATATAATAGAAATTGCATGTGGAATCTCAGGTACAAAGCAAGATACCATCCAACATAGAAATAAAACGTGATCTTCTTTCAAATTGATATAATCAAATATTTTATTAATATCTCCATTTTCCTTTGGTAACACTTGTCCCTTTTGATGGTTAAAACGCTCAAACAGAATCGGGGGATTATTTTCTACGCTCCATCCATCAACTGTTATTCTTATTGCTTGCCACTTTTCATTACTAAGGTCATACCAAATTTCCTTTTCATGACTTGCTACTCGATTGTACAGTTCTATCTGTTTTCTTGTTTCAAATTTTGCCCTTGCAGACAGAATATCAATAACCTGTTTTATTCCATCAGCCTTAATCGGACGTTTTTCTTCTTTATAAAAAACGCCTTGTAACCATTCAGAAAAAGCACTGCTTTTTATCTGCCATGTTTCCATATGTTCTTCATTTGGTATCACAGCATATACTGCATTCACCTGATTTAAGTACAAATCAATTTTAAAGCTTTGGAGAATTTCCAATAAGGTATCAACATCCGTCCCTTTTTCTTTTGTCTTCCTTTTAGAATGTTTTTCCTCAACCTGTTCACCGTCATTTTCTTCCCATAACGGTAACTGCATGACCTCTTCCATTGTTTTTCCGTCACTTAACCAATCCGCTATATCATAGCCTTTTTCCTTTTCCGGCAGACAAATAATTTTAGAACCGCTTATTCCTTTCTGAATTTTTTTTGCATATTCCATACCTGGTCTGTCACAATCCGGAATAATGATTACATCTTTTCCTTTGAAGTATTCTGCATATTCTGGTCTCCATTTTGAGTTAGCTCCACTGTCTAATGTTGTCGCACAATATCCTTTTGCTATAACCGCTTCAGCACATTTCTCTCCCTCTACAAAGATGATCTTATCGGCTTTAATAACATTTGGCAGATTATATGGAACTCTTTTATCAATATCCTTTATCCCTTTTTTTCCGTTTGCATCAGTAAACCAAAATCTCTTTTCCTTTTTCCCAAAATCCGCTCTTGTTTTTTCATATAACAGTTTCCCATTTTCATCCATATACCGATATATATGTTTATTATCATCATTTTTAATGTTTTTTCCCATATATGAATTAATAAACAAATCAGACTTCTTAAGTCCTAGAGAAGAAAGTATTTTTTCCTCTGGGCATCCTGTAAAACAATGTACAAGGATTCTTTTCCCATCACGTGATAAACCAACAGATAAACTTGGGTTATGGTCATCATGGTTCGGACAGCAAGCCATATATGATCCATTGGCTTGTTCTTTTACATGTTTGAGATGATTAAGAAATGCTTTCATTTCCATAAAATATTCTCCCTTCGATTGCAAATCCTTACCATTCACCTTATAATAAAATTGTATATAATTTATAAGTGACAAGGATTTAACGATTTACAGTTACTTGTCGGTATACCATCTGAGAGCGCCAACTCTTAGATGGTATTTTTTTACATTCATATCGATCACCTCATTTCTATATCTCAGCTTTGATACACCTATATTTTAAATGCCTTTTTTTCAAAAATCCACTATCGTTAGTTGCATTTTACTTTAGTTCATTTTTTTAACTTTAAGCTATTTACTTTAACTTTAGTTTATGTGATAATACGTTTTAAGAAGAACTCAAACTAAAGGAGGGTACAAAATGGAAAACTCAAACGAAGAAGAATTAGATAATTATCGAAATTCTTTTGCAAATAACTTGAGAAACTATCGAACCAAATCTGGTCTCACGCAAGAGGAACTCGCCGAAAAAATCCTTTCATCTACTACTAGTATTTCAGCCTATGAAACCCAATCTAAAGAACCAAAACTAACTTCCCTCATAAAGCTTGCAACTGCCCTAGAAATTACTCCCAATGAATTGTGCAGTATTGGAAAGGAAACTAAAGTAGAAGAGTATATTAAACGGCATCTTGCATCCGCTACTATAACGGTATTAGAACAATTAAAAGCACAGGTTCATGTTGACGGAAATACTGTTACCTTAACCCTATCTCCAAAAAATAATTATTCCGAAAGCACATCGGAAGATTCTTCTAAAGAAGTTTCTGGATATTCCACACAAACTATTTTGCACTTTTTTCAGGAATACGAAACCATTCAAAAATTTTGCACTTTAGATCCAACACCATCCATGTTGAAAAAACTGAAAGAAAATTTGGTAAATGATTATAAATCTATGCCTAATTTTCTCCCTTACGAACATATTAAGAAAAAAACAACTAGCGAGGATTAACCCTTGCTAGTTGTTTTTTTCCTGTTTTCAAATTTTTCCAATGACTCCAATACTTTATGATATACCACTTGATTAGGATAATATCTATAATCTGCGAAAACGGAAATTCCAGTTTTGAAAAAGTACTCCAATATTGCCGCCGCACACCCTGAGCTCCTACTTTCTCCATATTCACATTGACAAATAATATCTAAGCCATCGTTTTTAGCCTGAAATATAAATTCGGCTAATTTATCCGCTTCTGGAAAATACGTTTCATAACTCAATCCAAAATCAGGCAATACAGCTAAATCAATATCAATAATCGCCACTTGAAATAAGCGTTCTGCTCTTCCCATGTAATCCACAGGTCTATAACTTTTATTTTGAAAACTCTCTGGTGGATCATAGAAGCTAATCACTGCTGTATGCTTCGGAAAATTTATGTCTAATAATTCTTGTATCGCTTTTCTTGAATAGATTTCTACTTTCATATTTATCCTCTTCCATTTCTATCAAATTCTTCAACAATCTGCAAATATTTATATATTGTCGGATACGAACAAGAACATAAACGTGAAAATTCTTTTTTATTTATTTCTCCCTGTCTATACTTCGGATAATGCCTATAAAAAACATTCGGAATATCTTCTGCCGTTGTGCTTGGTCTTCCTATTGCTTTTCCTTTTGCTCTTGCATTTTCCATTCCACTTTTTACACGCTGACTAATCATATTACGTTCCAATTCAGCAAATACCCCCATCATCTTCAACATTCCCTCTGTCATCGGGTCAAGTTCTCTACTGCAATCAACGATAAATGTTCCCAAAACCAATTTAATATAATTTTCTTTCACAAATTCTATGATTTCACACAATTGTTTGGTACTTCTTGTGAATCGGCTAACCTCTGTAGCAATAATCGTGTCTCCAGTGTTTACAGCATTTAACAGTTTCTTTAATTCTGTACGGTTAGTCTTTGTTCCGCTTTCATATTCTTTATAAATTGTTTCATCCGTTGCCCCTTGACGCTTTAATTCCCTTACTTGTCGTTCAATATCTTGTAATTTTTCATTTGTAGAACATCTGGCATATCCATATATCATTTGTAACAGCTCCTATTCTTTATGGCTTAATAGCTCATATATATCCTTCATGACTCTATTTTTCTTATTTAACTGAGACTTATACCAGCACACTCCAAATATGCTTTAAACCACCAATCCACAGGATCAACATACTTAGAATTTTTAATTTTTCTTTTTATTGCTACTTGATATTCTATATATTCCGGAAGTTCCCATTTTTCAACTGGTAATGCTCTTTCAGGAGAATAGTATCCCATATAATAACGAATTTCCGAATCCATTAACGGAGCAGACTTTAAATGTAGTGTATGCTGAAATTTATTATTTTGCTTCACAGTCGCCATTTGCACTGTATATTTTTCTACTGG
>ERZ773259.2584-NODE-2584-length-11094-cov-2.553764_pt1 | contig 11094 bp, 1 predicted proteins | sample MGYA00511961_ERZ773259 | MGnify/ENA primary metagenome ERZ773259 (study PRJEB29015, sample SAMEA2737775) | human gut metagenome | biome: human gut; feature: human-associated habitat; material: faeces | place: China | collected 2012 ...
GGAACACAGCAAAAAGCAGCGGCTTCGGGCGAGACTCTCTCTTCCGAAGTAAAAAAGCCCTAAAGATCTGCATGGATTCAATGGCGACGGTCCCGATGATACCCACCCGCCGGGACGCCAAATAGAAACAAGTCTCATTGACAGCCGATGCACGACTGCTTATAAACAAGAAAAGTTTTCGGCATCCCGCCCCCTTGGGGATGCCCATCATTCTTGAGAAACGCGCCTTCGCGCACCTCTCCCAGCCCGACATCATCAGGACTGCTCCATCGTAGATAAGGCCCTGCACATTACGTGCAGAGGCCTCTTTTGTTTTTCCTCCTACCGTTAAGGAGTCCTGATATGGCGGACATCATTCTCAATAAGCCGGAAGCGGGCACTCAGGCCGTCTTCGAAGCGGCCGGGGACAGCCGAATAGACCTCAACTTCCCTACTGATCAGGCAACGCTGGAACGTTCCGGCAATGACCTTATTTTCCGTTTCGACGACGGCAGCACCGTTGTCCTGCGTGATTTCTATACGGCCTATACCAAGGACTCCATGCCCGACTTCGTGATCGAAGGCACTCCGATCGCGGGCGAGCAATTCTTCACGGCCCTGAACGAACCCGACCTCATGCCCGCGGCCGGTCCGGCGGCAAACGCCGCCAGCGCGGACGGCGGACGCTTCCGCGAATATGCCGACGACGCCCTCATCAACGGTGTAAACCGCCTTGACGGGCTCGACCTGAGCAGCAACCGCGCCTTCTTCCCCGAGCGCGACCCGTGGGGCGGCCTGCGCGGCGACGATACCCCCAACTACGCGCCGACCCTCAGCGTCAGCGGCTCGCTCGGCGTCATCGAATCCCCGGCGGCAATGAACTCTACGAGGGCGTCCCCTCCATGTCCGGCAGGGCCACCGGCACCGACGCCAACGGCGACACGCTTTCCTTCGGCTTCATCGACGCGAACGGGGCGCAGGTGACCAGCATCGTCACCCCCTATGGCGTGATGGCAATGGCCCCCGACGGGACCTACACCTATACCATCGACAACGCTGATCCCGATACCAACGGCCTCGCTCTTGGCGAAACCCGTACCGAAACCTTCACCGTCTACGTGAGCGACGGACGCGGCGGCCTCGCCACGCAGGAAATCACCGTCACTCTCACCGGTACCAACGACCGGCCCGAACTCTCCATCGCCAACGCCGCGCAGGGCATCCACGAAGACACAGCCTCCGTGGGCGGCACATTCGCCGTGCAGGACCCGGACAGCGACAGCGGGCAGAACCAGACGTTCCACATTGAGGGAGGCAGCAACACGCCCGCCGCCGACGGCACCAGCCCTTCCGACGGTTCCCACTCCGCCACAGGCAGCACGGACGCCACGTTCACCACGGACTACGGCAAGCTGACCCTTGATCCCGCCACCGGGCAGTGGACCTATGCGCTCAACAACGCCAGCGACAAGGTCCAGCAGCTCAATGCCGGGGAAACCAAGGTCGAAACCTTTGAAGTGACCGTTACCGACGAACACGGCGCGACCTCCACCCAGACCATCACCGTTACCATCACCGGCACCAACGACATCCCGGTGATCGACACCGATCAGAGCAACTTCCATCTCGACTTCAAGGAACAGGGCGTCTACCAGCCCTCGGAAAACGGCGACGGCAACACGCCCACGACGCCCGGCGGAACGGGCGAAGGCCAGCATCAGACCGGAACCCTTTCCGGCAAGATCTTCGCCTCCGATGCCGACAAGGAAAACGGGGCGGGCTCCACGGAGCACGATGTCAACAAGCTCAACTTCCACGTCGAGCACGCAGGATCGAGCCTGACCGACGGCGGCGCCTCCACCACTGTGACCGGAACCGGAACCCCCGGCACCGGGGACGTCGTCTATGCCTACACCTCCGCCTACGGCACCCTGACCTTCCGCGCGGACGGTTCCTACGAGTACACGCTCAACAACAAGAATCCCGGCGAAGCAGGTGCGGACGGCAATGCCGTCAACAACCTCGCCCTCGGCCAGACCGTGACCGAGACCTTCACCGTCTACGTCACCGACGCCCAGACCGGCCGGAGCGTGCCCCAGACCATCACCGTCACCATCAACGGCACCAACGACGTCCCCACGCTTGATCTGTCCAACGACAATCTCAACGATCTGCTCGGCGGCGACGGCAACCTCCATGTGGTCGAGGACGGCGTGGGCCGTGACGACGCCAACACCCCCACCACTGATCCCGGCAAGGAAAACACCTCCTTCACGGGCCATACCACCGACACCGGAACCGCCAGCGGCAATGACGTCGACGCAGGGCATATCCTGTATTTCGGCGCGGCCGCGGGCGAGAACACCAAGACGTTCGATCCTTCCGTATTCAACACGGCCGACTCCACCGCCACGGGCGGCGCGGCCTCTTCCGTGGTTGCGGGCGGCCAGTACGGCAACTTGACGATCAACTCCAATGGCTCCTACACCTACACTATGAAGGGCGAAGGCGAAAACGTCAGCTTCGAGCTCGACGGCAAGACCTATAACTCCCTTGATCAGCTCGCTGAAGGCGATACCATTTACGAAACCTTCACCATCTACGTGCGCGACGAGCACAATGCGTGGACGGCGAAGACCGTCACCGTGGCCATCCACGGCACCAACGACATCCCCACCCTCGACATCACGGGCAGCGACTGGAACATCACGCAGGGCGGCGATCTGTCCATCGACGGCACCTTCACGGTCACCGACAACGACCGCGACGCCGGGACGGCTCAGGCCTTCCATATTGCTGGCGGCAAGGACACCTCCGGCACGGGCACTGACGGCGCACACGGGACCGACGGCGACACGAACGCCACGTTCACCACGGACTACGGCACGCTGACCCTCGATCCCGCCACCGGACAGTGGACCTACGAAGCCAACCCCGACGCGATCAAGGGACTCGGCAAGGACGAAACCAAGATCGAAACCTTCGAAGTGACCGTCACCGACGAGCACGGCGCGACCTCCACGAAGGAGATCACCGTTACCCTGCACGGCACCAACGATACGCCGTGGATCAAGCAGACTTCCATCGAACTGAAGGAACAGGGGGTCTATGACAGGCCCGAAGATTGGATTAAGGACGACGCCAATACCTCCACGACTGAAAAGGTCGGCGGCACATGGATAGGCGCCGGCGAGCACAAGCTCTCCATTGAAGGCGATCTGTCCCTGAATGCGGGTGACCTGGACGTTCACGACAAGCTCACCTATGGCATCAACGGGCTGACCACAGGCAACGGCTCCGCCGACAGCCTGAATGTGGCGATCAAGGGCAGTGACCCCGACGCTCCCGATACCGTGGAAGTTAGGGTCATCTCCTCCACGTTTGATCCGAGCAATCCGCATATCCAGATCATTGAGACGAACTACGGCACGCTCACCCTCGACACGCAGACCGGCAAGTTTACCTTCGACATCAGCGGGTCCGACGCCGACAAGCTGGCGCAGGGCGAAGAGCTGAACTTCAACTTCCGCACCACCGTCGACGACGGGAACGGCGGAACAGCCGAACACATGCTGGCCGTGAAGATCAAGGGCACCAACGATCGGCCCACGCTCGATCTGGTTGAACCCACCCACGGCGACAACGTCACGGTCGTGACCGACGATAAGACCGGCGAAGTCAAGTTCGACATCACCGAAAAGGCCGACGTCGCCAACGACACCACCGTTTCCGGGACGCTCAAGTCCGACGACGACGATCGCGGGGCGAACCTGCGCTACGGCGTGGCGCTCGGCAAGCAGGACGTGGAGTCCGAAGCGGGCCGAAACCTCGCCTTCGGTTCCGGTTCCGACGGCAAGCCCGGCATGGGCGAACCGCTCCATCAGGTCGGCGGCAAGATCGTGATTGAAGGCAGGTACGGCACGCTGACCATCGATCCGGAGAGCAATACCTACACCTACAAGACCAACGAAAACGCCGACCGTCTCGGCCTCGACGCCGACGGCAACCCGCAGACCGGAACCGACGAGTTCACCATCTACGTGCGCGACGAGCACGGCGCGTGGACGGCGAAGCCCATTTCCGTCACGGTCACCGGTTCCAACGACACGCCGACGATTACGGCTGACGACGCCGAGCACTGGGTCAAGGAAGCGGGCGTCGTGGACACCTCGACGGACCACGGCTCCACCACCGACACGGCGAAGACTCCGGATCCCTCCGACGATTCCCGCGAGCTGACCGACGCGGATACCAGCCTCTCCCGGAATGAAATTTCCGGTCAGGTCCACGTCAAGGATACCGACACTACCGACACCCTGACCCTCAACATCGGGGCGAAGGAAGGCTCCGGTACGACCCTCATCGGCGATCCCAAGACGGACGCCAACGGCAACATTACGCTGGAAACCGAATTCGGTTCCATCATCCTGCACAAGGACGGGACCTATACCTACACGATCGACGAAGATAAGACGCAGTCCCTCGCGCAGGGCCAGACCGAGAAGGAAACCTTCACCATCACCGTGAGCGACGGGCACGGCGGCACGGCCTCCGTGGACATCACGATCAACATCGTGGGCACCAACGACCGGCCTACCCTGACTCTGACTCCGACGAGCGACACGGTCGTCAGTGATCCCGGCTACGACAAGGACCATAATGAAGTCGCGGAAGACCTCACCGTCACCGGTACCTTCGAGGGTGCTGACCCCGATTCCAACCCCACGCTCGAATTCGGCGTGAGCACCAGCGCAGGCAACCGGGACACCGCGTTCAACGAGAGCGGCAACGGCGCCTCCGGCATGGGCGAGGGGATACATGAAGTAAAGGGTACATATGGCACGCTGACCATCAATCCGACTGACGGTACGTACACCTACAAGCTCGACACCACCCCGGGCGGCGCTGCGGACAAGCTCGGCCTCGCCGACGGCACCCCGCAGACCGAAACCGACGAGTTCACCATCTACGTGCGCGACGAACACGGCGCATGGTCCGAACAGACCGTCACCATCACCGTCAACGGCTCCAACGATGCGCCCGTCATCGCCAAGACCGAGAATACGCTCACGGTGACGGAATCCGGTTTCAAGGCGGACAATACCGCCGTCGACACCACCCATGACGTAAGCAAGGGTTCGGTGAACGCCACCGACGTGGACACCAGCGATCAGGGCAAGCTGACGTATTACTTCTCCGACAAGGCTCACAACCCCGTCACGTTCGGGAAGGGCGACGTGATCGGCCATCTGACGCTCGCCGACGGTACGAAGACCGAGATCACGGTTACCTCCGTCAAGCCGGACGGAACCATCGTAACCGACTACGGCACGTTCCATCTGGACACCAAGACCGGCGAGTACACGTTCACGAAGGCCGAATCCACCGGCAACGCCACCGATCAGCTCCAGCTCGGCGACAAGGTGGAACTCGACTTCTCCATCAGCGTGAAGGATTCCCACGGCGAAACGGCTTCGAGCACGCATGACGTCACCGTCGTGATCAACGGCTCCAACGACCGGCCTTCCGCCACGATGCAGGGCATCACCGTCAAGGAGGCGGGTGTCCATGACGGCAACACCGCGACCACGGCCGATACGGACGGCACCCTCGGCGCTGGCGAGCACCGGGTCACCTCCGGTACGCTGAATATAACGAACCTCAAGGACGTGGACGACGACATCAGCAAGGGGTTCGGAACCGGAGAGGATCAGTTCAAGATCAGCTTGCGGGGCTCGGGCAATTGCGGCACGCCGAGCCACAATGCCGACGGCACGTGGACCATGACTCACCTGCTGAGCAATGGCGGAGACTTCAACAACGTCAGGGCCCCCCTCTTCAACTCCAACTTCCCGAAGGACGCCTTCGACAAGCTCGAAGCGCAGCTTCGAGCCGAAGGGCTGCTGGGACAGAATCAGGATCTCACTTACGGCAACGCGGCTTCCATCCTCTCTCAGGTGGCGCTCGGCACCCTGACCGTCAACCCGGACGGTTCATACTCCTTTACCCTGCCACCGGACGGCTCGGCGGGCAGCATGCTCGTGAACATGTTCGGCGCGGACAACTCCTCCAACCGGACCATCAACTTCTCAGTCACCGACCCGCACGGCGGCGTTTTCAACGGTTCATTCGGCGTCACCATCAAGGGCACCAACGACCGGCCCGAACTGGAACTGCTCGGCGGCGATGATCACCGCCTCGTTATTTCCACGGGTACGACGCCCGACGGAAACGCGACGACCCACGCCACAATCACCATGACCGAAGATGACAAGTCCTTCTCGGCCAATGCCAAGGGAACGGACGTGGACTTCGGTTCCAGGCTGACCTACGGCATCGCCGGAGGCCATATCGGCGACGCGGACAGTGCCGACATCAATGACCTGAAGGCGGCCTTTGACGGCGACAAGGGCATGGGCAACGCGCATACCCGGATCGAAACCGAGCACGGCGTGTTCACCATCGACTCGTCCACCGGCAAGTATACCTACACGCCGAACGAAGACCTGGTCTACGGCGAAAAGTACACGGATGAATTCACCATCTTCGTGCGCGACGAAAAGGGTGCGTGGTCGCAGCAGCACGTCACCATCAACGTGACGGGCGGCGCTGACGCCCCGATCCTCGTGGGCAAGCTCCCCAACGCGATCATGGCCGAAATCACCGAGGCGGGCGTCGTGCCCAACACTAATACGGACGTGGACGGCTCCATCCACGTCAACGGCCAGCTCGTGGACGGCCACTTCAACAGCGGCGGGCACGCGCTCGGCTCGTTCGAGGTCAAGCAGGTCGACACAGGAGAGGGCGCGGGGCATCTGATCGCCGGGTTCGTCGTGGGCGGCAAGTTCTACGCGGGCGACCTGCACACCGACTACGGGACCCTGCACGCCGAAGTCGTCACCGAGAACGGCGTGTCCAAGATCGTCTACTCCTTCATCCTGCCGGAACCGGGCACGAAGGAAGCCGCGAACCTCGACGCCCTCGACGCGGGCCAGCGTGAAAAGCTGTTCGACAACCTCAAGGTCGGCGTCTACGATTCCGCCCACGAATCCCTCGTGAACGGCGGCGCCAACGCGGACGGCTCGTTCAACATCAATACCGGCAACTCGAACCTCATCCCCACGCAGGATGTAGATGTCTACGTGAAGGGCACCAATGACCGGCCCGTCTTCACCGACGAAGACGGCAAGATCATCACCGGAACTACCGACGCGGACGGAAACACCTTCATAAAGCTCACCTCCGAAAATACCAGCAACGACGTCCTGAAGGAAGACGGCAACAGCACGCTTAACGGCAAGCTGAGCGCCCACGACCCCGACGCGGCCCACGGCGCCGCGGAGCACAACCTCAGCTACAGCATCGAGAACGGCGGCAAGCTGGTGCAGATCATCGAAGGCAAATACGGCATCCTGAAGCTCAATCAGGATGGCAGCTACACCTACGAGATCACCAAGCCGGGCCTGCTCCAGTCTCTGGCCGAAGGCGATATTGCTCAGGAAACCTTCGACGTCCGTGTCACCGACCCGCTCGGTGCCCACAGCTCCGGCAAGCTGGTCATCGACATCGCCGGAACGGATGACATACCGACCATCAGTGCCGGCAACGGGGAGATCTTCGAAGACGGCCCCGTCGTACTGCCAAACGGCACGGATCCGTCCATCACCGGAACGTTGAAGCTCGATAACATCGTCGATGCCGAGGACAAGGGCGCACAGACGTGGACCAATGAAGGCCAGACCGGTTTCGCCACGGACAAACAAGGAAATCTTCTTGACCATCCGCTCGGAGAACTCAAGGTCAATGCCGATGGTACCTACAGCTATACGCTGACGGAAAACGGCTCGAAGCTCGTTCAGTCCATGAACGAGGGCGACACCATGACCGAGACCTTCAAGGTGAAGGTGGAGATCGAAGGCGGCAAGATCGTCGAGAAGGACATCACCATCACCATCAAGGGCACCAACGACGCCCCAACCTTTACGGATACGGTTACCGGCCTTGAGGGCGACGTGAAGCAGGACGCCTTCGTCGATCCCGATGGAAGCGACGGCGGCGTCCCCGGCGTGGTCTTCACGGGGACTCTCTCCGGCGCGACCGACGTGGACGATCCGGACGGCCAGCTCCGTTTCATGCTGGTCGGCAAGGATGGGAAGCCCGTCACGGAACTCAAGACCGAATACGGCACCATCGTCCTCACCTACGAGACGGCGGCGGACGGTTCGATCATCACGCATTACAAGTATACGCTGGACAACGAGAGCACGGAGCTCGACGAAGCCTTAAAGGATCCGAGCAAGCTCACCGACAAGGGGACGCTACTCGACGGCGCGAAGGTCGTGGTGGTCGACCCCCACGGCAAGGTTTCCGAGGAGCAGAAGGATCTCACCATCAACATCCATAAGCCCGACAACGAGGGTGGATGGGACGGCGGAGCGGGCCTCATCATCGACGCCGACAAGAGTGAGTTCAACGGCGCGGTGGTCGAGGACGGCAGGGATCTGTCGCAAACGCCTGATGTCACGGAAGGCCTGATCTTCGAAGGCCAGCTCCATGCCAAGTGGGACGGCGAAGGCCACCCCGGAACGCCTCCCGACCGCGTCTTCGGCATCGAAGAAAAGGATGAGTTTGGGCACGGAACCGGAAAGCAAATCCAGAGCAGCGCCGCCGACGGTTTCGTAACCGCGGAAGGCAAGTACGGCTACCTCGTCGTCGATCCCGTTACCGGGAAGTACACCTATACCCTGTACAACGGCGAAAACGGCAAGCCGGGCAAGGTGCAAGACCTCGCCGAAGGACAGATGGAGAAGGAAGAGTTCAACGTCATGCTCAACGGCACGCCGACAAACTCCAAGATCACCATCACCATCCACGGCACCAACGACGCACCGGTCATCGACAGCTACCAGAATATGACGATTCAGGAAGGCGACGATGGGCTGGGCAATCTGACGACCTCAGAAACCCTGAAGGCGCATGACATCGACAACCTCAAGGGCACGGACGGGTCGTTTGAATCGGGAACTGAAACCGAGACGCTCAAGTACTACTTCCGCGACAAGGACGGCAACGAAACCAACACGCTGCCGACCAAGTACGGCACTGTCACGCTGACCTTCGATAAGGACGGCAACTGCACCTATACCTACACGACCGACGGGGCAAAGTTGCCCGACCATCTGCCAAAGGGCGAGTCACTTCCCGATTCGTTCATCATCTACGTGCGTGACGCACACGGCGAGGTGGTTAAGCAGGAGATTACCGTCACCATCAACGGCACCAACCACGGCCCCGAAGTGGTTCCGGGCGAGCACGTCCTGAACGTTGTGGAGGACGTGACCGTCTCGCAGGAAGGCAACCTGAACGATATCATCAAGGATGACGAAGGGCTGAACAACCTGCACTTTTCCATCAACGGCAAGGGAACGGTCGTGGAAGGCGAGTACGGTACGCTGCACATCGATCCGGCGGCGGCAACCGATATCTACACCCTGAACAATGCCGACCCGGAAGTGCAGGGCCTCGACGCCAAGAGCAGCATTAAGGAAACTTTCACGATCACTGTGACGGATAAGCACGGGGAAACGACGACCGTTGATGTCACGGTCAACGTCAAGGGCACCGACGACACGCCCGAGCTCACACTCGGCAAGGTCCTCTCAGTGCGCGAAGGCGACGCTGACGCCGTTGGTGACACCGCCGTGGGCTTCGACAAGGATATCGCGGATCAGGGGCACCTGACCTACTCCTTCGGTAAGGATGCCGACGGCAATCCTCTTACTGAAATAACCAACGAATACGGTACGTTCACCATCGATCCCAAGACCGGTGCATACACGTTCACGCTCGACAACACGTCCGAAACCGTGCTCAAGATGGCGGCGGGCCGTTTGTACGAGACTTCTATTAATGTGACCGTCACTGACACGTCAGGACTGTCAGATACAAAGGAACTCGTCGTCAATATCGAAGGCACCAACACCGCCCCCGTCATCACGAGCGGCGAGCACGGCGTCATCATCGCCAATCCGGCTCCGCTGGTTGAAGACGGCGGCGTCTCCAAGGTGACCGGACAGGTGACGGCCCGCGAATACGACGAAGGCGACCACGTCGTTGCCTTCAAGTTCGTGAACGACAAGGGCGAGCTTGTCGACTCGCTCACCGGCAAGTATGGCACCATCAGTATCGATAAGGACGGCAACTACACCTACACGTTCAACAACGGGCAGGCGCAGCATCTTGGCGCTGGCGAAATGGCCCACGAGCACTTCAACGTCGTCACCGTCGACACCTACGGAGCGCAAACCACTACGCCTTCCGACCTGCAGATCCAGATTCAGGGCACCAACGACGCCCCTGTGATCACCAGCCCTACCCCTGTGCTCAACCTGACGGAACTGGCCAGCGGGCAGGCCGAAATAACCGGTACCATCACGTTCAACGATGCGGACAAGAAGGCCGACGGAACCTTCTATGACACGCACACCTTCTCGGTCAGGCCCACCGGAGCCGCCGAGACGGAAAACGGTGCAGCAGCCGAAGGCAAGTACGGTACGCTGACCATCGATGAACACGGCAACTACAAGTACACCCTGACCAGCGACGCGCTCGGAGAGGGAGACAAGTACACAGAAACGTTCACGGTCACCGTGGACGACGGCAACGGCGGGAAGGCCACCCAGACCATCACCGTCAACCTCACCGGCACCAACGACGCCCCGGTGATCACGGAGTCGCACACCGCCAACGGAACCACGGGGTCCTTCATCTTCACCGATGCCGATGTAAAGGCCGATGGTTCCTTCTACGATACGCATTCCTTCGCCATCAGCGTCGACGGCAAGGCACACGGCGTAACGCTGGATTCCACCGGCACGCACGGCACCGTCACCATCGACGGCCTGGGCACGTTCGAGCTGACGCAGGGCGACGGCGGCAACTGGCACTACGCCTTCACCGCCAGCCCAGAGGCCATAGCCGGGGCCGCTTTGGGGAGCCTCGTGACGCATGACTTCCAGATCATCGTCAATGACGGCCATGCCACGGCGATGACCCCGGCAGGCGAAGATTCCCTGTCTGTGAGCTTCATGGGCACGGGTACACCCCCTGCGGACA
>ERZ773259.2594-NODE-2594-length-11060-cov-3.280236_pt1 | contig 11060 bp, 15 predicted proteins | sample MGYA00511961_ERZ773259 | MGnify/ENA primary metagenome ERZ773259 (study PRJEB29015, sample SAMEA2737775) | human gut metagenome | biome: human gut; feature: human-associated habitat; material: faeces | place: China | collected 2012 ...
TCCTGCATGTACGCGTTGTTTCCCCCGGTGCAATATTATTGCAGTAGCAGGTGTTGTACCCCGCAGTCAGCAAGAAATATTTCCCACAGTTGTGGCACTTCCGCGGAGCATTTCCAACGGTCAGTCCTCGAAAGAACTCAACTTCCAAAAAGGATATCAATCCTGTCAGACCAGAAAACCTAGTCTGTTCAGCCAGAATGATTTTTTTCTTGTCTGTGGGAGACTCCATGGGAACAAATTTCACTTGAACTGGGAAACTGTGCTCGGGTGGCGCGATCCGGTTCTCTCTTCCCGCTGCTTCCATATCGCAGTAGAATCGATAGATTCCCGTAGCATAGGCTTCCGTATTTCTTCGCTCCAGGGGGTCCAAATATGCTTCCAGTATCTGCGTGATTTGTTTTCGGTAAACTCGCAGGAAATCCACAACACCTGTCAGATTGCGTAGCTGCCGGTCCACTTCAGCCCGATCTTTGACAGGTATCTCCCGAATCACGGTCCAAAACATTTCTACCAAATTGGAACTCTGTGAGATCGGCTGTAACCAATCAATGTACAAATCACGATAGACTGGCAGTCTGGATACAAGAACCCAGACCTCATGCATTTTCTTCTTTGCGCTCTGCACGGAGTTCTTGGTATCCTCTTTCCACACACGCTGTATGGCATGGTAAACATCCTGTAACGCCTGATCAATTGCAGACAACTCTTCTTCCCCGACATTCAGAATGTCCACAACACACTGCCCGGTCGGATACGCCCGCTCACCCACGTAAACACGGTCCTCATGAAAAAGTACTGAAAAATCATCCAAGCTGCTTTTGAATTTGCGCTCATCAGCAAATCGATCATCCATGCTAGTGGCCTCCCGTGATGTACCCGATAAATTTTTAAATTTCCATGAACTGGTTAAAACCCATTGAATATACTTTATGTTTTTGTTATGATCATTGTACCAGATGGAATTGCAAAAGTCAATCGGAGGATACAGGTATGAAAGAATCAATCCACAAAAACTACGACGACCTGCCGCTGTTTCTCAATGCGAAAATGGTGGCACAGGTGCTGGGAGTGTCGGTGTCCAGCGGATACGAGCTGATGCACGATCCGGACTTTCCAACACTGCGGGTGGGCAGCCGCATGGTGGTCCCCAAGGAACAGTTCATCCAATGGGTAAACGCCCACGCGAAAGGAGGCGGCGGCTGATGCTCTGCTTCCCCTGTCAGCGTGACTCCAGATCCTTTCGCTTCCCGCTTCCCAACCGGATCTGGAAGTACCATCTCAAGTACCCGGCCTTCTCCGTGCTGGCCTATCTCCATTACCGGCGTCACCGGGGACTTCCCGGCAAAGCAATGCCGAAGGAACTGGCTGACACCCTGGATCTGAAAATCGGTGTCATCAGCTCCATCCTGGAAGAGCTGGTGCAGCAAAGCCTCATCACACCGGACCTGATCCCGGTAAGTACCAACGAAAAGTTTTTCTCTCTGCCGGATGAAGTCTTCCACCTGGATCTTGGATGCGCTGCCATCGCCATCTATGCCTTCCTGCTCTACCGGGAGAACCGGAAGACATATCAGTGCACGCTCAGCTACAAGACCATCGGACAGGCCATCGGCGCCAGCAACAACACCGTGCGCAAGTACGTGCTGGAGCTGGAGGCGGTCGGGCTCATCGCCACCAACCGCACCATGGTGCTGGACGCCAACGGAAAAGAGCGCAACGGCAGTCTCCGCTACACCATCCTACCGGTGCAAAATGCAGTGGAGCTGCATCACCAGCGGCAGCTGGCGGCACTAGATGCTGCCGCGGAACAACAGAGGGTGAAAAAACGCCTGTCCGCTTCCGCCCCGAAAGGAGGTGCTGCCCTATGACCATCCTGGCAGATCTGCTGGATCAGATCCTGGAGCAAGACCCCCATGCATCGGCAGAGTACTTCCTGATTGCCCGGCAGTACATCCAGACCCAGTGGCAGGCTCTCCACGGGACGCCTATGCCGGAGGAAGCACTGACGCTGTACATGGCCAATCCGTCCCGCGGCGATCTCACGGAAGAGCAAAAAGTCCTCGCGCACAGATGCCTGGGAGAGGTGCGCGGCAGCTTCCAGCGCACCATCTGGAATGTGATGCTGTGCGACCAGATGCTGAAAGACCACATCATTCGAAGCCCCCGGGAGTTCCGCAACCTGAATCGGCGGCGGTATGCCGGAGGCGGTGCGCCGGAGACGCGCTGTGAGCCCCTGTGTGCGCCCGGCCAGGATAACCCCATCCCAGCACCAGAAGTACATCCCGAAGGCGTGTGACGGGGCTGTGCGGGAGAGCGGGACCGTTTTCTGCGATCCCCCTCTCCCCCCCTCGGATTCCGCCCTATTTGGGGCCCTTTCGGCCGGCCGAATTTGGGACAAGATAAAGGGGCGTGCACCTAAAAGGTACCGTTTCGCCCCAAAAACACCGGACCCGCAATGCGGGCCGGGGTACCGTTGACCGCGGCGGTTTTGGCGGTTTGGTACCAAACAGGGTGCTCCTCGTTTGAACGAATCGGGAAACGGCAGAAGATTGAGGGCCGTTTCCAACGTGATCTGAACTGGTACCGGAAGGAGGACCGGAAATGTTAGAAAAACGGGTAAAATCAGGGCTCGCGGTAACGCCGCGGCACCTGAAATTGTGCGACGACAATCTGCGGCGTGCCGGCGTCGGCTCCCGCAATGACTTCGTGGAGCAGGCCATTGAGTTCTACTGCTCCCATCTGATGTCCCGGGAACTCTCCATGCTGGGCGGAAGGAGCCAAGTGCCCATGGAGCGGTTCGAATCACTGTGCAAATCTCTGGGCACAGGGCAGTACAAACTGTCGGTGGAAATCGCCACCATGGCGCACATCCTGGCGCGAATAGCGCAGGTGCCGGACAGCGAGATCCGCGCCATCCAGACGGACTGTGCTCAGGAAGTCAAGCGCCTGGGCCGCGCTCCCACATTCCTGCAAAGCTCCCGCCGGGAGCGGGACGGTCTCATGGCGGACGACAGTGCGCGTTTCTTCCTGAACGACGGCCCGGAGGACGACGATCTCTCGTAAAAGCAAATGATAACTTTCTCTTAACTCCGCCGCGTCACTCTGGCTATTCCGCACGCAAGTGGGTATTGTGTGTTGCAAAAGAAGGAGGCGGCACACATGAACGACTACATGAGAGCACTGCACCAGCGGTTCTTCCAGGAGCCTGACTGCACAGAGATCCGCCGGGAGCTGGAAACGCTGCGTCTCACGCTGCGGGACAAGCTGGACCGACAGGACCGGGAGACGCTGCTGAAACTGACGGACCTGGCCATCGAGCTGCGGGAGGACGTCTCCCTGGCGTCCTTCACCGCCGGCTTCCAGCTGGCACTGGGGATCGCCGGGGAGCTGACGCCCTACTCGTTCGAAGACGATGAAGAGGAACGGGCGCTGCGCCGGCAGGAGCAAAAAGAGGCATGAGCTTGCGTCGCTATATCAAAGAAAAGGAACCGGACGAACAGGAGGTGATCGAGCATGAGTAAACGGAGACCATCCGGGGACGGCATGGTCCGCAAACGAGAGGACGGACGCTGGGAGGGCCGCATCGTGGTGGGCCACAAGCAAAACGGCGAGCCCATCTTTCGGTACGTGCTGGCCAGGACGCAAAAGGAACTGCTGGCCAAGCTCCACCGGGACATGGACCTCTATCAGGACGCGCAGCTCACCGAGGACAGCCGCATGACTCTGGGCGAGTATCTGGACCGCTGGATGGAGGAGTACGGCGCCGTCACCCTGCGGCCCAACACCCTGCGCAGCTACGAGCAGTACATCCGGTGCTATGTGAAGCCGTACTTAGGCGGCAAGATCATCTCCCGCATCACCCGGCTGGATATCCAGACGCTGTACCAGAAGCTGAAAAAAGAAGGCCGGGTCCACGACCATCCGGAGTATGGATACGAGCTGTCGGACACCATGGTGCTCCGCATCCACGCCATGCTCCACCGGTGTCTCAAAGACGCAGAACGGGATCACATCATCCCCTACAATCCCACGGACGGAACCAAGCTGCCAAAGAACAGTTACAAGCCCAAGCAGGTTCTGGACCGGGAGCAGATGGATGCCTTCCTGGCGGCAGTGGACAAGAACGAAACCTGGCGGGACTTCTTCTACACGGAACTGACCACCGGCCTGCGCCGGGGTGAGATCTGCGGCCTCATGTGGAAGGACTTCGATGCAAGCACCGGGACACTGAAGATCCTCCGCTCTGTGAATGCCCCCAAGCGGGGCGAGCTGGAGATTGGCGAAACCAAAACGGAACGGGGCAGGCGCGCCATCCGTCTGCCGCCCAGCACCGTTCAGCGTCTGAAGGAGCGGAAGAAACACGCGGTCAGCCAGTGGATCTTCCCGGACCCACTGGCACCGGAGAAACCGGTGCGCCCCAGCGCCGCCTACTACTGGATGAAGGTACTGCTGAAAGAGGCAGGACTGCCTCACATCCGGTTCCATGATCTACGGCACACCTTCGCCACCCATGCTCTGGCCAGCGGCGTGGATGCCAAAACCCTCTCCGGCATCCTGGGCCACACCAATGCCTCCTTCACACTGGACACCTACACCCACGTGACGCCGGACATGCAGAAAGCCGCCAGCGATGTGGTTGGCGGCTTTCTGAAAGATCTGCTGGGAGAGGAGTTGAACCCATGGCAAGGAAACGAAAAAGCGGAACCGGCACCATAAGGCAGCGCAAGGACGGTCGCTGGGAAGGCCGTGCCGTGGTGGGATACGATGACAAGGGCCTGCCCAAAACGAAAAACGTGCTGGCCAAAAGCAAGTACGAGTGTCAGGAAAAGCTCACCAAGCTGATGGAGGCGGTAGGCAATACCAAGTCCGAAAAGATTCGTGCCGACATGCCCTTCGGAGAATGGGTGGACTTCTGGTATCAGACCTACGTCAAGTCCGGTCTCCGCCCCACCACGCAGCACACCTATGAGACCAACATCTACCAGCACGTCATTCCACAGCTGGGACAGATCCCGCTGTGCCAGCTGACCCAGAAGGATCTTCAGCAGTTCTACGCCCATCTGAAAAAGGAGGGCCGGCTCATCCGCACCGATCTCTACGGCAAGGGTCTCTCCGACCGGATGGTGCGGATGTGCCACGCCAAATGCCGGGCAGCCCTGGACCAAGCTGTGCAGGAGAACCTGATCCGAACCAACCCTGCAATAGGCTGCAAGCTGCCGCCCAAGCGCGGACGAGAGATGCAGGTGCTGTCCCGCCAGGAACTCCAGCGTTTTCTTATGCAGGCCAAGGCGGATGGATACTTCGAGCTGTTCCTGCTGGACCTGTCCACAGGGTTGCGCCGGGGAGAACTGCTGGCCCTGCAATGGTCCGACCTGGATCTGGATGCCGGGACACTGTCGGTAACCAAGCAGATCTATGAAGTGAACGGAAAGATGCAGATAAGCATCCCCAAAACCAAGGCCTCCATCCGCAAGCTGGTACTGCCGCCTGCGGTGATAGAGGTATTCCGGGAGTATCAGAAAACGGCCAAATGCCGCTGGGTATTCCCCTCGCCCATCAAGGAGGATACTCCGCTCACGCCCGGCTCCATGCTCCGGCGCCCCCATGTGACGCTGGAGCGAGCCCAGTGCAAACAAATCCGCTTCCATGATCTGCGCCATACCTTCGCCACCATGGCCCTGGAAAACGGTATGGACATCAAGACTCTCTCCGCCATGCTGGGCCATGTGTCGGCGGCGACCACGCTGGACATCTACACCCACATCACCAGCGACATGCTCAGTGAAGCCGCCGCCAAGATCGACCGAGGACTGGGCAATGAGGTGGCGGAGGACACTTCGGAGGCAACGCAGAATCCCCTGGCCGACTTCCAGCCAGTCATGCGGCGCATTCGAAAGCCCGGAACCGGCTGCATCAACGAACTTAATGACCACCTCTTCGAGGGACGCTACTCCCCCACCTGGCCGGACGGTATAAAGCATTCCAAATGTGTCTACGCCCACACCCGCGAGGAGTGCGAGGCAAAGCTGAAGGTACTCATCCAACAGATGAACGCGGAACGAAAGGCCATCCTAGACCGGATGCATGGGATTGCCTCGCCCGATAAGCTCACCAAGAAACAGCAGCAAATCTGGGAATATATGCGGCTCCACCCAGACGAGACGAATTACAGTGTGATTGCCAAGGGTGCAAAGGTGACCCGGCACACGGTGGCAAAGCACTATGAGATGGTACAGAAAATGCTGGGATGATCGGGACGGCAATGATAAAAGCGTTACCGATATAGGGCCTGTCCATATCGGTAACGCTACTGTTTGATAAGTGTAAATGAAGGTTCAACTGAGGAAAAACGAATCAATGTCTTCGGTAGACGAAAGGATCTCCGACTCTTTCACTCCGGCGGCCTCTGCAAGAAGAATTGAGTGCAGAAAAGCCGTGCGAAAATCGGGGTCAAAGGCATGATCGATCAATGCGTAGAACTGCTTGCTCTGCGCTTCCAGTTCCGACAGATACTCTGCATATTGTTTCTCCAGTTCTTCGTCCAAGCGATTCTGGGATTCGATGAACTGGGCGAACAGTTCCTGCTCTTTTCGATAGAGCATCAACCGACCATACTCAAATGCACAGGAAGTGAGAGCCTGCGCAAACTCGGCGGCCTGCTGACCGCAGAACATGGAGGCGGCGGAAGCGATCAGTTTGATCATGGCCTCGAGAGAGATCCACAGACAATCTTCTGTGTAGGCCACTTCCGAGAGCTGACCGTTTCTGAACAGAATCTCTTTGCTGTGCAGTTCGTCAGCCAGGCCCATGATCGCTTTAACGGTTTCGGGTGGGGCAAGTCTCGCGATCATTTCAGCAGAGAAGCGTATGTACTTTTCGTACAACTGAAAGATGAAGATGCTGTACTGCTCACCGTCAAGGAGAATGGCATATTCCGATATTGCGTGGCCTAGTTCCTCCCAGTCCTCCTTATTGAACGAAGAAGGAGTTTTCCCGCTTGCGATTTTCTTCAATACGGCAAGAGTCAGGACTGTTGCTGCCTTTGCACCTGTTACACTTGGCGCTTCCTCCTTTGCGGATAGAGCCGCCAAGTGTTCCTGCATGGTCTGAATCATCTGGAGTGCCTGCTGGAGTTTTCCTCCAGCAGGCGTCTTCATGAGCTGTTCCAGCGCAAACTGCGCTACCTGTTGTTTGAGATATCCGTCCATTACGCCTCACCTACTGTTCTTTCAAACATGGCAGACAGTGCCTTCGTATTGTTGACGAGGGCACCGAGAAGCTGCTTCTGCGAATCGTCAAACGCTAGGTAGTCTGCTCCAAACAGAGAAAGGGCTTTTGTCAGCATATCATTGAGACCGGTACGTATACCCGCGGTCTCAAATAGAATCTGTCCGATTTTTCCATCTAATTCCCGAACAGCCTCAATGTTCTTTTTGACCGCTTGGATTTCCTCGTTTTTTTGCTTATTTAATTTGGTTTTCTTTGATGCAAAGAGCAGAATGGAGGACAATAGCGTTGCGCCGGCGATTGACCAGCCCACCGGGCCAGCCAGAGCCATCAACGCACTTCCGGCGGTCATTCCGCCGCCGCCCGCGGCAAGCGCGCCTCCCCCCAGCCAAGCCAGCGCAGCATTGGTCGCAGCCGCACCGGAGAGCGTTGAAATTGCCGCGCCAGTAGAGGCGGTACCAAATGTGGTAGCAACCCACATTGCAGCAGTAGGAGCCATAAAAGCAACGGATGCGCCGGCGGCAAGACCTGCACCTGCGCCGGCGACTGCTTTCCGCGTTTCTTGAAGTTCACGGTCTGCAAAGTCCCGAGATTCCGTAAACTTCTTGCGGTGGACAGAAATCTCTTCAAACTCTGCATCAAAACTTTTCGGACGATTGGCAATGCTGTTGACCAAACTTTCCACAAAGGAGATCGAATCGAGCGAACGGCATCGCTCAATGTACAGCTGCACGCCTTTATCGTTCATTATAGTGTAAGCGTCATTGTACTCTGTGACAGATTCCTGAAGCATACGATCCAACTCGGTAATCTTGGCTGTAATATCATCTTTTACGTCGACGGCTGCATCTCTCAGTTCGCCAGCTTTTTCCGTCAAAGTGTTGGTAGCCTCTGCCGCTTTATCCTTGAGCGCATCGACACTAATGTTGGAAAAGCCTTTTTGAGCTGCTAGCTTCAAATCAGAAAGCGTTTTTTTCGGAGCTTTTGGAGACATAATGAAGTCCTCCTGTTTTTAAGTGTAGGGGTAATAGGAAATATCCGATTCTAAAGAGACCCTGTTATTTTCGCGAACTGGTTCACAAAGGGAGGACTCTGGTAGATGATACCGACCTTTACTTATTTCTCCCACCTGGTTCAAATTCATCTTTGCACCACTTTACAAAATTACGAGAGTGAAGAAGATATGTGTGAGTGGTATTAGGTTGCAGATAACCATGGTCTTGGGCCAGCATTACTTCGCTCTCATACGCTTGAAGAAGCCTTTCAATTTCTGTGATAGTAAAATCGTCCGTTTTCATAGTCATACCCTCCAATTGTTTTCTGCAAGCGGATATAAGTCTCTAATTAACTGAGCTAATTTCGCTTATTCATACTATGATGGTTCATTTGGATCATCATGTACATTATGATTTTTAATTCCAAATATTGTTGCCGTTCGGCAGTCGGTCTTTACCAGTTTGAAATTTATAAAACCAAACTTTCCTTTGTTTGTACCATAGTATTCTTCAGCACTATTACAAAGCAAGCTGTTATATATAATTCATGTTGCAGGGCAATTTGTATCTCTTTTATCATTTCACTAATCATTTCAAACTCCAGACTACCAGTTATCGCGGCATTTGATAGGCAAAAGATTTTGAGGAAAGTTTGTTTCTATTATACATATTTATGGAAAAAACAGCAAGAAATCTTATTGATCGAGCGTGGAAACGAATGGAACAGTCTCAACAAACTATAGATACAAAAAATCACCCTCTGAATCCATAGATTTCAGAGGGTGACATTCATATTTCGGACTGTTTCCAGTAGTTTAACTTTGCCAGCTGAGCTTCAAAATAGGCTCTAACTTGCTCCGAGAACCAGGTTTCATTGGACGTATGACTTTCCAGAAAACTCAGCAGTTCCTCAAGACTCATGTAGATGAATTTTCCATCAGCATAGCACCACTTACAGTACTCCTCGTTGAAAGTGCCATCTGGTTCCCAGCTGATATTCACGTCCTCCCAACGCATGCTATAGTACTAGCAGATCAACTGCCAAGGCGAGCCCGGCAGGGTATTGATAGAGGCATTAAACAGCCTTAAAAGAAGTTTTAGCGTTTCTGTGTTGGGCACCGTTTCACCGGTCTCCCAGCGGGAAACCGCCTGACGAGTCACATGCACTTGTTCCGCCAGCTGTTCCTGGGAGAGTCCCCGCCTGGTGCGCAGTTCCAGAAGGATTTCTTTGGGTTCCATGTCGATCACCACCTTGCCCGGATTGTACCACAGCGGGAGCAAAAAGCAAAGCAACTGGCTGTTGCCCCAATTCTGCTTTACTTTCGCATTAGGCGTATCAGTATTTAACAAGCTATAAACAAAGAATAGCGTCCGCTGAAATCAGAGGATGTTCAGCGGGCGCTACTGCCTTTTTAGTTGTCCTGTTCGGGGTATTTACCATAGGCATTTTTCCAATTTTCAGCTGCCTTCATGAAGGCGGCATAATCATGGGCGCGGATGAACTCCGGTGCCTGCTTGTATTTGGAGTATTTGTAGCCGGGATGGTTGATAAAGGATTGAATGGTCTCGCAGTATTCATATTCCTCGCAATCTGCGCAGGTAATGTGGCCTTTAGTCAGGCAGCATTTCTTCATCCTGCATTTGGCCCGGCTCAAATCGCGGGAGCCATCCAAATACCCCTGCTTGCAGCCCTTGCAGGTCTTCTCAAATTCACGGCAGGTCTTGCAGTAGGCGCCACAGCAACCGATTTTCTTTGTGTCATTCATAGGGAGGAGTTCCATTCAGTGCGATAGATCTTCAGAAAATCGCTGATGCTCTCTTCAACTGCATAGAGGGACTTCTCATCGCCGTATTTGATATTGATGCATCGCTTTCCCTTTTTGCAGTTAGGAAGGCCCTCTGATAAATGATTCAGAAACTCTTCATCAGAAAAATGGATGGAGAAATGATTTTTCGCTGCGGAGACCGCCACATATCCCTCGTACATCTTCTTCCCCAGCAGCCACATGGGCATGGAAAAGGAGATCTTAGGGATCAGCTGCGAATATTCCGCACTCATAAAGTCAATGAATGCGCTGACATGCCACCGCTGTTCTTCGTTCAGCGACGCCACATACTCGGAAACAGAAGCTGCGCCCATATCGTACCTCCAACTACCTACTGGGACTGCCGCCGGTCCCACTCCTTTTTCAGGATGGCATACTGCACCGTATTTTCATACCTGGGTGTGCCGTCTGGATTGTTTACAAAGGAGATGAATTCCAGGAACACGCCCTCCCGGCGCATGCCCAGCTTTTCGCACAGGTGCTGACTGGCAAGGTTATAGTCCTCGGTATAGGCGTAGATGCGCCTTGCGCCCTTTTGGGAAAAGAGATAGTCGAAGAAGGCATAGGCTGCCTCGAAGGCGTACCCCTTGCCCTGGTAGGCCCCGTTCAGCATCCAGCAGGGGCTGAAAGTGTCGCGCACGGCGTCCTCGCCTGCGTGAGGCTCGCCCGCCTCCGGATAGGCGTCGATCTCTCCGATGACCTTGCCGCTATCCTTCAGGGTAATGGCAAAATAGTATTCCGTTTCACCGAGACGCTTTTTCATCTCCGCCCTGGCCTCGTCCAGGGAGTGCAGCTTCATGCAGGCAAAGCAGTTGACCGCGGGCTCTTTCAGATACTCATAGACATCCGCCGCGTCACCTTCTAAAAAGGGGCGCAGGATCAGCCGTTTTGTCTCGATCACCATATTTCGGCACCTCAAGAAAAGTAAAAATGGATAGTGAAATCTAATAGAATAGTTTTGTTGTAAAAGTTAAGAAAAATCCGTCAAAATCACAAGATTTTGACGGATTTT